>ERZ1066121.107-NODE-107-length-75243-cov-8.774552_pt1 | contig 75243 bp, 64 predicted proteins | sample MGYA00382768_ERZ1066121 | MGnify/ENA primary metagenome ERZ1066121 (study PRJEB33369, sample SAMEA5778351) | biofilm metagenome | biome: Industrial cooling water; feature: Water cooling tower basin; material: Biofilm | place: United Arab Emirates | collected...
AGCGCCTGCTTCGGGAGCAGGAGGTCGCTGGTTCAAATCCAGTCGCCCCGACTGAGAGTTCATAGAGATCCCCCGCCGTGACTTCGGTCGCGGCGGGGGATTTTTTTTTTGGCTGGTAACGGGGTAGTGCAGTCGGGGTTGAACTGCCTTGTCGCGGATTTCGCGGATGGGGCGGAAACTGCACGGATTTAACAGCCGCAACGTCAACGGCCGTCAACGCCCTAACAAGGAATTTCGGTCGGGCCTGCAGCCAGGTCGCGACCCGTCGATTGGCATCGTGGTGGCCGCGAAGCCGTCAACAGCTCACGCAGAGAAGAAGAGGGCGCAGAGCTCGCAGAGGGGCATGAACACTCAGTCGACCTTGACTGCTGTTCCATCCGTGCTGTTTCCGCCCCATCCGCGAAATCCGCGTCACGAAACCAGGACCTCCCCCGCAGTTCTCTGCGTCCCCTGCGGTTCTCTTGCAGTTCTCTGCGTGAGCTGTTTGCTGGACCTGCGGTTACCAAATGGCCTGCGACGAGCACGGGCACACGCCGCTCACACACCCACCAGCAACTCGCGCGCGCCCGCCGGCCGCACGAGTCCCGTCGCGCAGCGCCGACTCTGCCGCGCGATCGTCTCGAGATAGATGGCGTGGTTGGCCGGGAAGGCCGCACGGGTCGCCTCCGGATGCCAGAGATGATAGGCCACGGCGCCGAACTTGTGATTGCGGCGCTGCACACCCGCATGAATGAGACGTGCAGCCAGCTCACTGTCCTCGCGCCCCCAGCCCTCGAAGCGCTCGTCGTAGCCGTTGACCATGAGCAGGTCCTGACGCCAGAACGCCATGTGACAGCCGCGTGTGCGACGATCGGGGTCACGCGGTCCGCCGACGAGCGGCGCGAGCAGCGGGCAATAGACCGCATTGAGACGATTCTTGAGACCGCGTCCCAACAGCGGCACGCGCGGATTGCGCTCACGCAGCATGCGCTCGGTGCGTTCACGACTCAGCATGCAGCGACTGCCCTGCACATACGAACCCGGACGCGCCTGTGCGATGTGCTGTTCGACAAAGCGCGGGTGCAGCACGATGTCACCGTCCACCTGCAGGATGTAGTCGCCCTGCGCCTGACGGATGGCTTCGTTGCGAATGGCCGCAAGACGGAAACCACGGTCTTCGTGCCAGACATGCTTGAGCGGCACGGGGAAATCGGTCTGATGCGCCACGATCACGAGACGCGTGGCCTCCCCCGATCCATCATCGGCAATCAGCACTTCGTCCGGCATGGTCCGCTGTGCACGGACGCTGCGCAAGATCACATCGAGTGCGGCCGGCCAGTTGTACGTGGCAATGATGAGGGACGTGCTGGGACGCGTGCGCGACTGATGCGACTGTAGACGAAGCGTGTCGGACATGGGGCAAAGCGGCTCAGGGTTCGAGCAACACTACCCCGCCCGTCACGAGCGCGTCACGGCGTCGGCTGCCCGCACGTGCGCTGCGTCACGTCTACCGACCGACCGCGTTCACTCAGGAGCGCAGCGGCTCGATCAGCACTCGTTCAACCCGACGTCCCGACATCTGCAGCACGCGGACTTGTCGGCTCGACCAGCGAAATTCATCCCCAGGAGCAGGAACCCGACCCAGCCGCGCCATGACAAAGCCGCCAAGCGTCAGCAGTTCGGCACGTTCACGGTCCTCGACTTCGAGACCGAGACGGGATTCCACCTCATCCAGTGCCACGCTGCCAGCCACCTCCCACGACCCATCCGGCCGACGGATCCATGTAGCGGCCTCGCCGTCATCAGCGAGCGGCACATCACCGACAAGACCTTCCAGCACGTCAGCCATATCCACCAGGCCGGCCACACTTCCATACTCATCGAGCACGACCGCAGCATGCTGTTGCGCGCTGCGCAGCGTGGACAGCAACTGATACACCGGCATCGTCTCCGGGACGAACAACGGTGTTCGCGCCACGTCGCGCAGCACACTCACACTCGCCACGTCTTGCCCTTTCACGGCAGCGGCCACGAGGTCCTCCGCTCGCACCACACCCACCAACGAATCGAGCACCTCTTCACACACCAGGAATCGATCGCGCAGCGCCTCGGTCACCTGTTCACGAATGGCGTCGGCGTCGTCGGACAAATCCACCCAGTGAATGTCGGGCCGCGGCGTCATGATGGCTTCCACCGCCCGATCGCCAAGGCGGAACGTGTTCTCCACGATTTCGTGCTCCACCTTCTGCACGGCGCCGCTCTCGGTGGCCTGCTCCACCATGGCGCGAATATCCTGCTCGGTTACACCAGGCTCGACGACGGTACCGAGACCAAAGAGGCGGAGCACGATGTTTGTGGAGTTTGTCAGCATGCGCACGAGTGGCCCGCCCACACGAGCGATGGCGCGCATGGGTCGGGCCACCAGTGATGCCACGCGCTCCGGATTGCTGAGCGCGATGTTCTTGGGCACCAACTCGCCGAAGATCAGCGAGAGATAGGTGATGACGGCAACCACCAACGCGAAGGACACGCTGGTGGCATAGGGCGCCAACCACGACACGGTGGCCATCTGCGCCGCCAACACCTCGGCAATTCCCGCCCCACCAAACGCGCCGGCCAGCACACCAACCAGCGTGATGCCGACCTGCACGGTGGAGAGAAAGGCGGTGGGATGCGCCGCGAGTTCCAGTGCCGCGCGGGCGCCCGCATCGCCTTCCTCTTCGGCCCGGAACTCCAGGCGCGAACGCTTGGCGGTCATCACGGCGAGCTCCGACATGGAGAACACGCCGTTCAGCACAAGCAGGATGACGATCACGATGACTTCGGTGGTCATTTCGCCCACGACTGCCGCCTCTCGAGGTTGGATGCTGCGGAAAGATACTCTATGCGGCCTGCGCGCCTCCCACACGGCGCCGCACCCAGGCCCCCAGTTGCTCGAAGTAGGTGTACACCACCGGCACGACCAGCAGCGTGAGCACGGTAGAGGTGATGAGTCCACCAATGACCGCGCGGCCCATGGGCGCACGGAACTCGCCGCCCTCGCCGGTGCCAAGCGCCACCGGCACCATGCCTGCGATCATGGCCAGTGTGGTCATGAGAATCGGGCGCAGTCGGACTTCGCCGGCCTCGACCAGTGCCTCGCGCATGGCAAGACCCTCCGCCCGTCGCTGATTGGCGTTGTCGATGAGCAGGATGGCGTTCTTCACCACCAGGCCCACCAGCAGGATGACACCGATCATGCTCATGATGTTGAGCGTATCGCCGGTCACGAGCAGACCGAGCAGCACGCCGATGAGCGCCAGCGGCACCGACACCATGATGGCGAGCGGCTGCACAAACGATCCGAACTGCGACGCCAGCACGAGGTAGATGAGCACGATCGCCAGCACCAGGGACTCCACCACATAGCCGGCTGTTTCCTGCAGCTGCTCCGTGTCACCACCCAGCGATACGCTGTAACCGGCCGGTAGCGTCAGCCCGGCCACCTGTTGCTGAATGCCGCTCGAGACATCGGCGAGATTGGCATCGGGCGCGATGTTGGCGGCGATGGTGGCCACGCGCATCAGCGACTCGCGGTCGATCTGCGCCGGGCCCACACCTTCCTCGAGTGTGGCCACACTACCCAGCGGCACAGTCGTCATGCCCACCGCGTTGCTGCGTGCGCGGGTGGTGGCAATGGGAAGCGACGCAATGCGATCGGCCGTCGTGCGCTGCGCCGCCGGCAGGCGCACCACCACATCGTGTGATTCGCCCGTCGGATCTTCCCAGGTGGTCGCCGTCTGGCCAGCCAGCAGCGGCGAGATGGTACCCGCCAACACCGATGCGTCGAGACCCAGGTCACTCGCCTTGTCGATGTCCACCTGCAGACGCAGCTCCGGCTTCGGGTCACCCAGCGAGGACTCGACTTCGATGGCACCCGGCACCTGACGCACGGCCTGCATGACCTGCGTGGAGATCTCCTGCAGGCGCGCCACATCGGGACCGCGCACGGCCACCTGCAGCGGCTTGACCGCACCGCCCAGGCCACCGTCCTCGAGCACCGAGGCCTCCACGCCGTACACCTCCATCAGGCGACGACGCGCGATGGCCATGATGTCCTGCTGACGCAGCGGACGCTGGTCACGCGGCACGAGCTTGACGTACACGTCGCCGCGCGTGACCGCGCCGGTCACGCCGGCACCCACCGTGGCATAGGTGTAGTCCACGCCTTCGAGACCATGCAACACCGCTGCGACCTCGCGTGCCTTGCTTTCGCTGTAGGCCAGCGACGAGCCAACCGGCGTCTTGAAGTTCACCATGAACGCCGAGTTGTCCTGCGTGGGTGTGAAGGCGCCGCCGATGAGGGGGAAGAGCGCCAGCGCACCCACAAAACTGGCGGCCGCAACGGCCAGCGTGCTCTTTCTGTGCGCCAGCGCCCAGGTGATGAGGCGACGGTACGCGCGACCCACGCGGTCGAGCGCCAGATTGAGCCGGGCAATGAGTCGCGTGACCGGATTGCGCGAACTCAGGCCGGCGTTGTGCGTGTGATGCACCGTGGCGCCGCCACTCCAGTGCGCCGCCAGCATGGGCACCAATGTGAAGGATACGAGCAGCGACACGAGCACGGCCCACGCGATAGCCATGCCGAACTCGAAGAAGAACTTGCCGATGATGCCGCCCATGAAGGCCACGGGCACGAACACGGCAACCAGCGTGAGCGTGGTCGCCATGACGGCCAGGAAGATTTCCTTCGTGCCCTTGTAGGCAGCCTGCCAGGGACCTTCGCCGAGTTCTCGCCGTCGGACGATGTTCTCGATGACGACGATGGCGTCGTCGATGAGAATGCCGATGGACAGCGAGAGCGCCATGAGGGTCATGATGTTGAGCGTGAAGCCCAGCACCGCGAACAGAATGAACGTGCTGACCACCGACACGGGCAGCGACAGCGCCGTGATGGTGGTGGCGCGGCCATCGTTGAGGAACAGGAACACGATGGCGACCGTGAGAATGGCGCCGAGGATGAGTTCGTGTTCCACCGATTCTACCGACTGCCGGATTTGTACCGAGTTGTCGCGCACCACGCTGAGTGTGGCACCCGCAGGCAGCGTGCTGGAGAGACGGGTCAGCGCGCGCTGCACACCATCGGCGACGGCCACCGTGTTGCCGCCCGCCACCTTGAGCAGGTCGATACCCACCGCGCGGCGTCCATCCACGAGCGCGAGACTGCGCGCCTCTTCCGTGCTGTCCGCCACACTGGCCACATCACCGAGTCGCACCACACCGGCGGCGCGCTGCGCCACGATGACGCGCGCAAACTGCTGCGGATCGCGAATGCGGCCCACCACGCGCACGATGGCTTCGCGGTTGGCTTCCTCCACTCGGCCGGCCGGAATGTCGAGATTCTGCTGACGCAGCGCCGCCATCACATCGGTGACACTCACGCCGCGCGCCTGCATGGCCTCCGGGTCGAGCAGCACCTGCACTTCCCGCGCGAGCCCACCGGTGATCTGCACGCGCCCCACGCCATCGACGCCCTCGAGCGCGCGGCGGATATCGCCGTCGGCCAGCGTGGTGAGCGCGCCGATGGACAGCGAGTCACTCGACAGGGCGAGTGACACGATGGGCTGATCGGCGGGATCGAACTGCTGCACGATGGGCGGATCGATGTCACTGGGCAGTTCGCGGCGAATCTGCTCGATCTTGGAGCGCACATCGGCCGTGGCCGCATCCACGTTCACACCGAGCTTGAACTGCACGACGATGGAGCTCACGCCCTCGAGTGAGGTGGAAGTGATCTTGTCCACACCACTGGTGGGATTGACGGCCTCCTCGATGCGCTTGGTGAGATCGCGCTCCACCGATTCCGTGCTGGCACCGGGCCAGGTGGTCTGGATGGACACGACCGGAATGGACACGTCGGGATACTGATCCACGGCGAGACGGCGGAACGAGAACAGGCCGAGCACCATGAGGCCCACCATGATCATGGTGGTGAACACCGGCTGGGTGATGGCAATGCCGATGAGGCCCGTGGCACTGCGACGCACGTCCTGTTCGTCGTTGGCGGCTTCGTTGTGCTGTGGGTCTTGTGAGGGGGATGGGGTTTGTGTCATGAGCGGGGCCCCGTGCTTGTCGGCATCGCAGAGTCAGCAGGCGACGCACCAGTGGACGGTACCACGGCTGGTGACACCACCTGCACGGCAGCCCCGTCACGCGGCGCGGCTCCCGGCGCAATGAGTACGCGCTCGCCGGCGCGCAGTCCGCTGCGCACTTCGCTCAGGCCCGTGAGGGCATCACGTGCACCCACGGACACGAGCCGTCGCTGCACGCGCCCGTCGGCCACGACATACACCACCGTGTCGCTGCCTTCGCCACGCACCGCGCCGCTGGGCACGGCCAGTGAGCTGGTCGCCGCACTGGTCTGCGCGCTGGCTGCGGCTGCCGACTGCCCCGTGAGAATTCGGCCGGTGGCGAAGAGACCTGCCACCACGGGATCTCGCGTGTTCTGCACGCGGATGTAGGCGGTGACCTGTCGCGTGGCAGGATTGGCCACGGGGTCGATGCGATCCACGCGGCCCTGCACTTCGCGACCCGGGTACGCTTCGAGCGTGAGCAGCACCCGCTGTCCAACACGCACCTGCGCAGCATCGGCGGCGGCCATCTGTCCCGCCAGCTCCAACACGTCGGAGTTGACGATGGTGAACAGGTGCGCACCGCTCTGCACGGCTTCGCCGGTGGAGACCAGCTTTTCACTCACCTGGCCGCCGATGGGCGCAAGCACCGTGGCACGTTCCAAGGTCTCACGCACCTGCGCGAGTTGCGCCTCGGCGGCATCGCGTGCGGCGCGGGCGTTGACGAAGTCCTGCTGCGACGCCGCCCCGCGCTTGTAGAGCGTGTCAATGGCTTCGAGATCACGTGCACGCGCAGCGACGGCGGCCTGGGCGCTGGCCACCTGCGCACGCAGTGCGCCCGATTCAAAACTGGTGAGCGCCTGCCCGCGTCGCACAGCGGTGCCACGCTCCACGGTCACGCGAGCGAGTTGTCCGGCAATCTGTGCCTTGACCTCCACGCGCTCGGCGGGATCAAGTGAGCCGGTGACCTCGATACCGGCGCGCAGCGGCTGCTCGACGACAACGGCCAGGTCGCGGACGCCAAGCACCAGTGGCGTGTTGGTGGTGGTTCCGGCGGCGCTGCGCGACAGACTGTCCGACGCGCTGGCCGCACGGGCCGAGTCCTGCGGCGTCGATGCGGAGTCCGAGCCACAGGCTGACAGGGTGAATGCCGCAGCAAGTACGCCGAGCATCGTGCGAGAAGCAACGAACGAAGCAGACATCGCAGAGGAGAAGTAGGAGTCGTGTGAAGCCGTGACGGCGCGGGATCTGTTGTGGCGCGTGAAGCGGCTCATCGCAGAACTCCTGCCGGATCGGCCAGAATGTCGGGGGTCGGTGCCACACCGGCCGCACGCAGGAAGCGGGAGAGCGCGGTGATGTAGTCGAAGACGGCCTGAGCTTCATTGGCCTGGGCCTGACGCCATTGCAGACGCGCGTCGCTGACTTGCAGCGCGGTGCTGTTGCCTTTGTCGTACGAGAGCACGGTGAGTTCGTACGACTCGGCGGCCTGTCGTGCGGTCTGCCGTCGCGCGGCGATGGAGGCCTGCGCCCGTCCGATCTCGGCGCGTTGCTGCGTGAGATCAACAATGGTTTGCTTCTCGGCCTGCGTGAGCTGCAGCTCCGACTGGCGCACGAGTTCCTGCGCCTGCTGTACGTCGGCGCTGCGCTGTCCACCGCTGAAGATGGGCACACTCACGCCAACACCCACGGTCCAACTGTCGAGCAGACTGCCCCAGGCCGGAAGACCGGATGCGGGGAAGCCCTGCTTGCCGAATGCGCCAGTGAGCGACACGGTGGGTAAATGCGCCGCCTTCGCTGCGGCGACCCGTTGCTCGTTGATGCGCACCTGTCGACGAGCGACATCGAGCGATGGACGTCGCCGGAGCGCCGTCTGCATGATGGCGTCGAGCGCCGCTTCCGACACCGGCTCGACCTGCGCCGTGCTGAGCGAATCCACGAGGCGCACGGGAGTAGCCAGTGGCATGTCGATGAGGCGCTTCAGATTGAGCACGGCGAGATCACGTGCATTGAGCGCCTGAATGCGCTGTGGCTCGAGATTGTCGCGGTCCACCGCCGCACGCAGCACATCAAGACGCGAGGCATTGCCGGCCGCTTCGCGAAGACGCACCTGTTCGTACTGCTTGTTCGCTTCTTCGTAGGCAGCGGTGGCAATGGCCGCCAGTCGCTCATTGAGTACGGCAGTGTTGTAGGCCACCACGACATCGAGCACGACGGACAGTTCGCGGTCGGTCAGCTGCGAACGCTGCACGGCTTCGAGTTCACGGGCGGCCTTGAGTCCGGCCACCGCACGCCAATCGAACACGGACTGGCTGACGTTGAGCGTGCCGATGTAGGTGTTGGCCTGCCCAAGCGGCACGTTGGAGAAGAGTCCACCCAGTGCACCGAGTGCGGCGCCCGGTGTGCGTTGCTCCAGATAGGCCAGCCGTTCAGCAATGGAACGCGTCGAGTCAGGTGCAAAGCGCAGACTGTCCGGAATGCTCACGCCACCCAGACGGAACGGCTGCCGAATGGCGCGTGAGTAGCTGAGCTGACCAGAGAGCTGCGGGAAGAGCGTCGAACGCGCCGAGGCGATCTGCGCTTCGGCGGTGCGTAGCTCAGAGCGGGCGAGGCCAATGGTTTCGTTGCGGCGCGTGCCCATGGCCACCGCGTCGGCCAGCGTGAGGTCCTGTGCGGCGTCCTGTGACGAAACGGCCTGCGGCGACGGGACGGTCTGCGCGGCGGCCCGTGGCCCGGCTGCGGCGCTGAGCAGCAGCAGAAGCGGTGTCGCTGCCGATCGGATGAAGCAGAGTGGAGAGCGCACTGTAGGTACGGGGATTGAGAACTAAAAGGAGCGTTCGACTTTATAAGTAGAACTACATTTCTAGTTCGTCAAGTCTAGTACACACACTTTACTTTTTGAGACTTTTTGACCATATTCGGACCATGAGCGATACGCCAAGCCTTTCCTCGCCACGCCCCCCCCGTCAGGAGCGGGGTCGGCGGCGCATGGACGAGATCCTTGATGCCGCAGAGCAACTGCTGCTCGAAGTCGGGCCGGCCAACGGTTCGGTCCAGGAAATCGCGCGTCGGGCGGGTTCGTCGGTCGGGTCCATTTACCACTTCTTCCCGACCAAGGACGCCATTGTGGCCGCGCTGAGGGCGCGCCATGAGGAAGAGGGACGGCAGGTGCGTGTGGCGATTCGTGAGGCCGTGGAGACGAGCGCCGACTTGCCGCTGGAGGAGTTCGTGAATCGCCTCATCTCGCCGCTGGCCGATTTTGTGGAGCGACGCCCGGCGGCCTTCATGCTGGGCGCGCTTGACGCACCCGATGAAAAAGAGCTGGCGCACAAGGACGCACCGCTCGAAGAGGCCCTGCGCGCGGCGCTGCGTCACCGCGACCCGCATTGCAGCGAAGAGGAATTGGATCGCCGTCTCACGGTGTTCGGCACCATCGGGCGCAGCGTGGCGGATCTGATCATGCGAGGCGGGCCGCAACATCGGCACGCGTTCGTGGAAGAGATGAAGCGCGCGATGTACGGGTATCTGCTGACATACGAGATGCCGTAGTCCAGGCACGTGATCCTGACATTCGTGTTTGAGCCTTGGCTTATTCGGAACTTCACGACAAGTTCGGGGTAACTGCGGGTCACTTTTCGACGACCTGAACTCTGGAGGCCGCCGATGCGCCGCTTGCTGGTGCCGCTCGACGGTTCGGCCTTTGCCGAATCTGCACTGCCCTATGCGGTGACCGTGGCTCAAGGGCCCACGCCGTGCGCCATCGATCTGGTTGGCGTGGATGTTCCTGAGCCGCCAGTTCCGGAAGCGCTCGCCTACAACATCATGGATGCGATGCGCGAAGCGGAGGCGCATTCGAGTGTCCGCGAACAGAAGCTTCGGCAGTACCTGCATGACATGGCGGTGCGTTTACGTGCAGCACTACCGTCGGTGCAGATCGATACGGTGGTCCGGCGCGGCCTTGCAGCACACGAACTGGCGGCGCATGCGGAGGAGGTCGACGCCGACCTCACCGTGCTCACGACGCATGGGCGTGGGGGCTGGGATCGTCTCTGGTTCGGCAGTGTCACCATGGATCTCCTGCGCCGGGTGAACCGCCCGGTGCTGGCCGTGCGCCCTGCCCCCGTGCCCCGCGACTATTTGCCACTCTCCGGCGCAGCACTGAACACCGCCGTGGTGGCCATCGATGAACGTCTCGAGCCGGAGCCAGCTCTGGCCGCCCTCAAGTCGCTCGCCGGTCATGCCGTGGACAGCATCACGCTGCTGCACGTGGCACTGGCGCCACCGCGCGCACTTGGCCGCGTGATCGAAAGTGAGTCCCGTGAGGCGCTCGCGCTACGCACCGCGCGGGAGGCCTCGCGCCTTCTGTCACTCAAGACGGATGCACTGACGCCGCGGCCACATCGTGTGAGCGCGCTGGTGCTCGAGGGTGCAGATCCGGCCGACGTGCTCCTTGCTCATGTGGACACCCACGGCACGCATTTGATGGTGCTGACCACCACATCGTATCACGCGGTGGAGCGTTTGCTGTTCGGCAGTGTTGCTGACCGTTTACTGCAGCGGGCCTCGGTTCCCCTGTTGCTTGTTCCCCGCGCCCGAGACTGATGCATGCCGCATGATATCGATTTGCTGTTGACCGTGGCCGCTGGCCTGGGACTGGCCTTCGTCTTCGGACTCGCAGCGGCGCGCTTTCATCTGCCCACTATTCTCGGCTACCTGCTGGCCGGTGTGGTGGTGGGTCCGTTCACGCCGGGCTTCGTGGCCGACGGTGGACTGGCATCGCAGCTCGCCGAGATTGGTGTGATCCTGCTGATGTTCGGTGTGGGATTGCATTTCTCGCTCGACGACCTGATGGAAGTGCGCCGCATCGCCATTCCGGGCGCCCTCGTACAGATCGCGGCGGCCACAGGTCTTGGTGCGCTCGTGTCCGTGTTGTGGGGATGGAGTTGGGGCAGCGGCATTGTCTTCGGTCTGTCGCTGTCGGTGGCCAGTACGGTGGTTCTGCTGCGTGCGCTCGAAGACCGCGGCATTCTCGATTCGATGGACGGCCGCGTGGCCGTGGGCTGGCTGATCGTCGAAGATCTGGTCACCGTGGTGGCGCTCGTGCTCCTCCCCGCTGTGGCCAGCGGCATGGCTGGCGGGTCCGGTGCAAGCGGCGGTTCCGCCGCGTCCATTGGCGCGGTGCTGGGGCTTACGGCGCTCAAGCTGGCGGCCTTCCTGGTCATCATGCTGGTGGGCGGGCGCCGCGTCATTCCGTGGCTGCTCCGGCGCGTCGTGCACACCGGATCACGCGAACTCTTCACGTTGGCCGTGCTGGCCGTGGCGCTCGGCCTCGCGGTCGGCGCCGCCATGTTGTTCGATGTGTCGTTCGCGCTGGGCGCGTTCTTTGCCGGCGTGATCGTGAGTGAGTCGGACTTCAGTCACGAAGCGGCCAACAATGCGCTGCCGCTGCAGGACGCGTTCGCCGTGCTGTTCTTCGTGTCGGTGGGCATGCTGTTCGATCCGGCCATTCTGATTCGAGAGCCGCTCGCGGTCCTCACCGTGGTACTCATCATTCTCGTCGGCAAGTCGGTGGCGGCCTACGGCATCGTGCGGGCCTTCGGCTATTCCAACCACACAGCTCTCACCATCTCGGCCAGTCTCGCGCAGATCGGCGAGTTCTCGTTCATTCTCGCGGCACTGGGCACATCGCTCGGTCTGCTGGCCCCCGAATCGCAGAGTCTCGTGGTGGCCGGCGCACTGCTGTCCATCACCCTCAATCCTTTCGTATTTCGCGTGGTGGATCCGTTCACGCGTTGGCTTGACGAACGGCAGCCCAAGCTGGCTGTCGCGTCCGGCGGCGGTGTGACGCTCAGTGTTGGAGGCGACGCGTCGCCGAGTACCACCGGACATACGTCAGGTGCGGCGGCGCATGGCGCGATATCGCACGGCGCGACATCGCACGGCGCGGTGGCGCATGGCACGGTGTCGCATGCAGCGAACACGTCGGCAGGTTCGACCGCGCAGTCTGCCCTGCCCACGCCGCAGGGACACGTGGTGATCATCGGATCCGGACGCGTTGGATTTCCGGTGGTTCGTGAGTTGCACGCGCAGCAGATCCCCTACCGGGTCATCGAAGCCAGTGGAGACATTGCCGACCGATTGGCCGCCGCCGGCTATCATGTGGTGCACGGTGATGCCACTACGTTGAGCGCCTTGCGGGAAGCGGGATTGCAGGATGCGCGGCTGGTGCTCGTGGCGGCTCCCGATGCGTGGCAGGCGCGCGCGGTGCTGGCCCGGGCCCATCAGCTCAATCCGGGTGTGGAGGTGCTGGTGCGCACGCACAGCGATGAAGAGCGCCAGTTTCTCGAGGAGATGGGCGCGGCCCGTGCGCTGTACGCCGAGCGCGAACTGGCGGTAAGCATGTCGCGCGAGGCCTTTCTGCGTTTCCGCCCGGAGGCGGATCTCGAGGCGCTCACGTCGCGCATCCTTCGCGGTGCGCCCATTCCGCCGATGCCGGAAGCGGCCAGCTAGTTCGGCCAGATGGTTCGGCCAGTCCGCCCTGCCAGCTAGCTCTGCCAGTCTGTTCTGCGCGTCGGTACCGCGGTCCAGCCCCGCCAATCAGTCGCGGGAGCTGGTGAGCAATGTGTGCACGGCCGACAGGTCTGCGTGTGACCCACCTACCGGTTGCTGGTGCACCACACGTCCCGCGTCCATGACGATGACGTGGTCGGCGATCTGCCGCACTTCGTCGAGATCATGGGTCACCAGCAGCATGGGCGTGCCTACAGTCCGCTGGATGCGTCGCAGTTCTTCACGCAGTCGCTTGCGCAGCCCCATGTCCACCGCGGCAAAGGGTTCATCGAGCAACAGCATGCGTGGCGCAGGTGCCAGCGCGCGGGCCAATGCCACACGCTGCTGCTGCCCGCCCGAGAGTTCGCGCGGCCACCGCGTGCCATAGGACTCGAGACCGACGAGCGCGAGCCAGCGGCTCACCTCCGCTTGGCGCTCGGCGTCGGATCTTTCGACCAGTCCATAGGCCACGTTTTCCGCCACGGTGAGGTGGGAGAAGAGCGCATACTGCTGGAACACCACACCAATGCGGCGCGCTTGTGGTGGCGTGTGCACCCCGCGCTGAGCATCAAACAGCGTGTCGCCCTGCAGTGCAATGTGCCCGGTCTGCGGTGTGAGCAAGCCGGCAATGGCTCGTAGCGTGAGTGTCTTGCCGGCGCCTGAGGCCCCAACAAGTGCCGTGATACCGTCGCCAGCGCAGAACTGCGGCGCGAGCTCGAAACTGCCGACGCGATGCGCAAAGGCCACCGTCAATGTGCCGGTCTGCTCGCGAGCGACGCGGTCATTCATGGCTACCACGTGCCCCGTACCCGCGAGCGCGTCATGAGCCAGAGCACCACACCTGCCACCATCGACAAGGCCAGAGAGCCCTGCCACGCGAGGTCGTAGCGAAAGCCCTGCACCGCGTCATAGATGGCGAGGCTGGCGGTTTGCGTGTGTCCAGGAATGTTGCCGGCAATCATGAGGGTTGCGCCGAATTCGCCGATGGCTCGGGCAAAACCCAACGCGATGCCAGCGAGGACAGTGCGCCACGCCAGTGGCAAGGTGATGGTGAAGAAGATCGCGCGCTCGCTGCGACCCAGTGTGCGGGCCGCTTCTTCGTACACCGCATCCACCTGTTCAAAGCCGGCCTGCGCAGCCCGCACGACAAACGGCAGCGCCGCGACAAAGGCGGCGAACACGGCGGCTGCAGGTGTGAACACCAGGCGGCCGAGACCCAGGGCTTCGGTCAACTGTCCCACCGGCCCCTGTCGACCAATGAGCAGCAGCAGGTAGTAGCCCAGCACGGTGGGTGGCAGCACCAGCGGCAGCAGCACGAGCACGCTGAGGACATTGCGCCCGATGAACTGCCGACGCGTCAGCACCCACGCGCAGGGCACGCCCACGAGTGTGGCGAGCGCCGTGGCCACCAGTGCCACCCATGTCGAAAGCCAGAGCGGGCCGATCATGCCCGCAATGCTATCTACTGTGGCGGCCCAAAGCCATGCTGGCGCAGAATCGCCTGTCCGTCCACCCCATGCACGAAGCGCAGAAAGTCGCGTGCGGCAGGATGACGGCTGGCGACGACAACGGCTGCGGCCTGCCTGAGTGCCAGGTGCTGTGACGGGTCCAGCATGAGACGTCCCACATCAGCGCTGTCCGGCACCACACTCTGTGCCACGAAGGCCGCATCCGCGTTGCCTGACTGCACGAGTTGCCAGGTGCCGGCCACATTCTCGCCGAACGCCAATCGTCCCGCGAGTGCGTCCCACACACCGGCCGACTGCATGACCTGTCTCGCCGCCGCGCCATATGGCGCGAGATCGGGATTGGCGAGCGCCACGACCGTAAAGCGTGCATCCGTCAGCTCCGTCACGGCGCGCGGGACCTGTACACCGCGCCGAGTCACGAGCACCAGCACGCCGTTGGCGTAGTGCGTCCGCGTGACAGGATCGAGTATGCCCTCTGCCACCAGTCGATCGACGGTGCTTTCGTCGGCCGAAAAGAAGACGTCAGCCGGTGCGCCGTTGACGAGCTGCGCCGCCAGACTGCCGGTGGCGCCCAGCACCAGGGTGCCCTTGATGTTTTCCCGCGCTTCGAAGGCCTGCAAGAGGGCCGGCATGGCCCGGTTGAGCGACGCCGCCGCCATCACCACCAACGGGGCGGCCTCGGCACGTTCAGACGCGGCGCGTTCGGATGCGGCACGGCAGCCGCTGCCCAGAAGGACGGCGGCTGCCATGGCGATGGTGCAGAAAGCGTTCCGTGAAACGCGACGCGTCACGTCATCGGTTGAAGCTCATGACAGCAAAGATGAGCGCGGTGAGCGCGGAAAGCGATACCAGCGGGGCCACACGCTTCATGCGGTCCATGGCGGCCACGTCGCCGGCACGAATGCGGCTCTTCTGACTGTGCATGAATCCGACGACGAGCGTGAGCAGCACGACGGCGGTGAGCTTGACGTGGAACTGCCAGGGCATGCCAGAAAAGCCGCCGTACTTGATGTACAGCAAGGCCGGCCCGGTGGTCCACAATAGTGCGAGGCCGATGTCCCCAATGCGCATCATGGCCATGGGGAAACGGCCCAGCACCGACTTCTCACTCGGCGGCGCTGCGGCAATGAGGCCCGCCATGACGATGTTGGCAAAGGACACGGAAAAGCCCATGGCCAGTCCGATGAAGTGAAGCACGCGCAGGGTGATCAGCATGGGGAGTGCCGGGGTAAGTGGGGACATCGATACAAGCGACGTCCGGTACGTTGCCGTTTCGTCGCCAGTTTCGCCCATTGTCGGCGAATCCGGGCCGAGCCGTTACCGCGGTGTGTTGTGGCAGTCGCGCGGCCGTCACACGAGGGGCCGACCTTGATGCTCCATGACGCCTTGGCTGCGGGGACTCGATGCGCGCGATCACGCGCTCTTTGCACGTTGCGCTCTCACGCCTTCCTGCGCGCTCTCCGCGCGGCGATTCTGGATGGGCATCACACATCTGGGCGGCGCCCGTGGCAGTATCGGGACCTGCCTGCTGGCCCTCGGCCTTCCTGAGGTGGCTCCGCGACTGGTGTGGCATGTGTTGTTGCTGCTCGGGGCATCGCATCTAGTGGTGCAACTCGTCAAGCGCTCGGTAGGTCGTCCGCGCCCGTCGGTACGATTGCCCATCGAAGCTCTCATTCAGGTACCCGATCGCTTCTCGTTCCCGAGTGGGCACGCGTGTGCGGCCATGGCCGTGGCGGTGGGCTTTGCTTCGGCGTTTCCCGCGCTGGCGCCGCTGCTGCTGTTGCTGGCCGCCGTCATTGGATTCTCCCGGGTGGCGCTCGGTGTGCACTACCCGGGTGATGTGCTGGTGGGTCAGGCCATCGCGCTGCTTTGTGCCTGGCCAATGATTTCTTGAGCGTGGTGTCGATGGGTACGGTACTCAACGCCGCGTCGTCGCACGACAACGCGGCCACTCGTCCTTCGTTTGCGCTCCCGGATCGTTTGCGTCCGGCAGCGTCGCTTGGCGTGCTTGATGTGACCGAGTGGTTTGGCGACACCAGCGGTGGCATCAAGACGTATCTGCTGGAGAAAGCGCGCTACGTGGCCAGGCGGCCATGGCTGCGGCATGTGCTGTTGGTGCCCGGTGACCGGGACAGCATTCGCGATGACGAAGGCACACGCATGTACCGGCTGCATGGTCCGCGTATACCGAGGCAGCGTCCGTATCGCTTCATGCTCGCGACGCGCTCCATCACGCGCATCGTGCAGCACGAGCAACCGCATCTCATCGAGATTGGCAGCCCGTTCATCGTCCCATGGATCGTGCGATACGCCACGCGTATGCTGGACGTGCCGATGGTGTGTTTTCACCACACGAATCTGCCGCATTACTTTGCGCCGGAGCGGTCACGGTTTCCTGCCGTCAATCGGCTCGTGCACGCCGGAGCGTGGCGCTACATGCGTCGCCTCGACCGGCTCTTTCCCGTGACCATCGTGTCGACCGACGCGGCGGCGGCAGATCTCGCCCGCGAAGGGATCGATCGCGTGGCGCGCGTGCCGCTTGGCGTGGACCTCGAAACCTTTACGCCCGACCGTCGCTCGCACGCTGCGCTGACCCGCGCGCTGCACGGCCTGCCGGATGCACCGCTCGTTGGCTACGCCGGGCGCTTCGCGCGCGAGAAGGAACTGCACGTTGCACTCGACGCCTGGGCGGAAGTGGAGCGGCGTACTGGCGCGCGTCTGGTCTTGGCGGGTGCAGGTCCCATGAGGGAGAAGCTGCGCGCGCATCCGTTCGGGCATCGGGTGATCATGTTGCCGTATCAGCATTCACGCGACGGCCTTGCCGATCTCCTCGCATCGCTCGATGTGTATCTCGCGCCGGGGCCCATCGAAACGTTCGGCCTTTCAGCACTCGAAGCGATGAGCTGCGGCACGCCGGTGCTGAGTTGCGACCAGGGCGGTGTGCCGGAGCATGTGCAACGCAGTGGTGGGGGGCGGCTCTATGCGACCGGATCGGCTGCCTCTCTGGCCGAGGAAGCGGAGGCGCTGCTGAAGAGCGATGTGATCGGGCTTGGGCGATTGGCACGGCAGCACGCCGAACGGCATCACGCGTGGGAGGTGGTGTTTGATCGGTTGTTCGCGGTGTATCGCGATGTGCTTGCTGGTGCTCGATGAACCGATGGTGTGAGGATCAGAGGATCGGAGGATTGGAGGGGCGGGCCACGGTGACACATCGAGCTCGAGTGCCTCCGTGGCCCGCCTCTCTTATCCTCCCATCCACAGATCCTCACACCATCAGTTCCTCGGACCCTCGGTGCCAGCACAAGCGAGGAGTACGGAACCTCAGCGCACCAGGAACCGCGTCCAGCGTCCGGCCGCCAGCAGCGCACTCGCGAACCACGACAACACGAAGACCATTGCAAGTGCGAACAGCTCCACCAGCACACCACGCGGCACAGGGAGTTGCGGCAGCAACATGTCGATGATGAGTGGATGCACTGCGTAGATGCCGAGTACCAGTGGACCAAGTCGCGAGAGGCGCGAGGTGGCAAGCCATACCGGATTTCCGAGCGCCAGACACGCGGCGCCGAGGCCGCAGAGCATGGTGGAGAACACGGCGTCCTGCGCGAGGCCGCGGCCGTAGCTCACGCGCAGCCAGGTGAGTTCCGCCGCAGACAGCGCGATGCCGGCTGCCCACAATCCGGCACCCCATCGCTGCCATGACTGAGGAGACAGTGTAGGTGAGGGCGCACGCCAGGCCAGCGCGATACCGAGTGCAAAGGGGAGCAGCGCAAACGCCGGCCCGTTGCGCGGGTTGAAGCGCACGGGGATGCCGATGGGAAGCTTCACGTAGGGCCGCATGAGCATGGCCAGCGCAAACAAGAGCAGTCCGAACAGCAACAGGGAACGCCAGCTTCCCCACTTGAGCCAGAGCGCGGAGATGCTCACGGCGAAGGCCAGCGCCACCAGAAACCAGAGATGGGTTTCCGTGCCCTGCAGCAAGACGAGCAACTTGTGTAAAAGAATCCAGCGCAGATTGCGCGCGAGAATATCACCGTAGCTGGCGGGCCAGTCGCGCAGAAGGCGCCCGGAGTCCCACGGCAGTGTGTAGATGAGTGACCAGCCGACAAACAACATGCCAAGTCGCCGCAGCATGTCTTGCGTGACCGGCCAGCGCCGAGTCGGGTCTGTCGTGCGTTGTGCCCAGAAATAGCCGGAGAGCACGAAGAAACATGGTACGGCAAAGCGCGCGAGCTGATTGACGATCGTGGGAAGATTCCACGAGAGCCCGATTCGCGCGGGCGGTGCGCCGTGTGTGAAAGGCGCCACGTGAATGGCGATGACCGACAGGATGGCCAGCACGCGCATGCTGTCCACGGCGGCAATGCGCGGAACGGAGGGTCTGACACTCGCCCTCGCGCCCGCACGCAGTTCGTCGTCTGGCCCCTGCTGCACTATGGCGATGGTCGCTGATAGCGTCCCGTCAGGACACCCTTGCCTCGAATGTGGCCTGCCGTGGCACGCAACACGGCCTCGCGAGTTGCGGCGGGTGACATGGCCGTGGGGGCGATGTTCAGCGTGATATCGAGCGCATAGAGCTCGAACACATAGTGGTGCCGCGGTCCCGATGCTGGGGCGGCCGGCCCGCGATAGTACGGGCCACTGATGCTGATTTGCCGCGTACCGTTGTCGAGCTGCGCGCCGCTCGGGACGCCTGCCGGCAGTGAGGTGGCCGTGGCGGGAATGTTCCACACCATCCAGTGCAGCACGTCATCATTGCCGTCACCAACGAGGGCATCGAGATCGTGCACGATGAGCACGAAACTGCGTATGCTGTCCGGCACACCGCTCCACGTCAGCGGCGGTGAGACATCACGGCCCGTCTGCGCGTGCGTGGCGGGAATGAGTGCGCCGTCGGGAAAGGCCGGAGAACTGAGCGTCATCACGGCGCGCGGCGCCGGACGCTGGGCCGCAGAAGGCGAGGCGAGGCCGACGAACAGCAGCAGTCCCGCAGCAACACAGTGGCGAAGCGCACGGGTCGAGAGCATGGTACGCGCCCTCACTTGAAGGAGGCCGGCTGCGTGCGACGCCACGCGTTGTAGCGGGCGCGCAGTGTCTTGACCGGGTTGAGATTCTCACCCGGCTTGATGGCATGCGGCCCGCCCTGCGAGGGCTGCGCCACCGTGAGATACATGGCGTACTTTCCGTCGCTGTGCGAAGTGCCAACCGGATCGTTGGCGTTGGCCATGAGAATGTACGCGATATACGACGTGCGCCCCTCGCAGGGAATGGCCGGCTTGCTCATGTCGCTGGGCAGCGGCGGACAGACACAGCGACTGTCGCCGCCATACTGATCCGCCGTCTCCAGCGCGGCCATGACTCGATCGGTGAGTGAACCCTGTGTGTGTACAAACGCCCGCACTGCGTTTGGAATCACATCACCGGTGCGCAGAATGTTGCCTTGAATGGAGTAGTAGATCTCCGTGCCCGGTACCTGCCCCTGCATGTCCTGACTCACGTAGCCATTGGACAACCCCGAGTGCCCGGCGTGCCGTCCACTCAGGTCGACGATGCCGAACTGCCGGCTCTGATAGGCTGGGTCGGCACTCAGCATCTCGATGATGCGCGCAGGATCGGTGCCTTTCTGCAGCTCCCGATACACGAGCATCTGATTGGCATGCGTGCCATCGACCGCCGCCTGACATGCCGCGACACCCTTGCCGGGTACGACGACGGCCTGAATGCCACTGAGAAAGGCCGCGTCACGATCGACACAGGTGGCCGAGGCAATCACGACGCGTCCCGTGGCCTTGTCGACGGCAATGACCGACCAGGTGGCGTGAGCCGTGGAGGGGAGCAGCAGGAAGGCGAGGAGGAGGATCAGGCGCATGGGCGTGGGGCGGGGATGGGAGGATGCTGCTCCCTTTATGCGCGGCGGGCGCCGATCGGGCAAGTGCTGTTGGTGCGGCGGCGGGGTCGCGTGTTTCGGCGACACCGTTGAACTGAAGGTGTGAGGATTGGAGGATCCGAGGATTGGAGGGCGGCCGGCCGGCACCCAGACTGATGTGGTCCCGGCCGGCCGCCTCTCTGATCCTCAAATCCTCTGATCCTCACACCTTCAGTTCAAACGACCCCGCCGATGACACAACAATGACGCCCCCAACCAGAATACGACCATGCGCCCCCACCCCGACCACCTCTCAGCCATCGTCATTCACTGCGCCATCCGCATCCACCAGCATCTCGGTCCCGGCCTGCTCGAATCGAGCTACCGCGTGCTGCTCGAAGAGATGCTGCTGCGTGAGGGCCTGCGGGTGGCGCGCGAGCTGCCGGTTGATCTGACCTTCGATGGCATCGTGGTGCCGCATGCGTACCGGGTGGATCTGCTCGTCGAGCGACAATTGGTCGTGGAGATCAAGCACGCCGAGCGTCCGCATCCGGTGCATCGACAGCAGTTGCTGACCTATCTGCGATTGCTGAATCTGCAGCACGGTCTGCTGCTCAATTTCGGACTTGGGACAATGAAGGAGGGGATTGCGAGGGTGTCGAACCCCAGGGCGTTGGGAGGATCAGGGAAGGTCGTTGAACAGAAGGTGTGAGGATCGGAGGATCTGGGGATATGAGAGGCGGGCGTCGAGGGGGCGTGCCTGCTTGAGCCCTCGACGCCCCCCCCTCCAATCCTCGGATCCTCCGATCCTCACACCTTCTGTTCTACGGTGCAGCGGACACCTAGAAAGCGGTAACCGCCTCAATCATGAACCCGCGGAACTTGCCACCGTTGCGGATGTCGGTGCGGACGAAGCCCTCGTACTTCTGCTCCACCAGCTCCGCCTTGAGCAACAGGCTGGGCGTGATGAACCAGCCGCCGCCCACGTTGCCGCGTGTCACGGTCACATCGTTGTTCGCGCCACCGATGTTGCCCGTCACCCGGTTCCAGCGCGCGCCGAGGAAGAGCTTCTCGTCCTGCAGGAAGCGGTACACGCCTTCCGCCATCACCTGGTCGACCTCACGCAGGGCCGTCTCCGACGCCGAACGCCCCTTCGCCTTTTCGTACATGCCGAAGACTTCCGCACCCTTCACCTTGATGAACGGGTTGACCATGTACGCGCTCAGCTTGTCGCTGAATCCCGGGTTGATGCGTCCCGAGGTGAAGTTCGCGGACTCCGTGGCCCGGTCGTTCTCGAGCACGAAGTAGTAGCGCGAGCCCGCGCGGTCACCGCTGTAAAGCGTGTTGCTGATCGCGCTGCCCTGGTTGCGCCACGAACCCGAGAGGCGCACCCGCACATCATCGTTCAGCTGACGGTCGAAGCCGAGCTTGGCCATCGCCGCCGGCGAACGGTCTGCCGGACGCGTGATGTTGCCGCGGATCTCGCCGTTGGTCAGCGCCAGCACACCGAAGAGCCCCTTGTGCTGCACCACCGCTTCGGCACCAACTTCCGTCGTGAACGCGTCCATGATGGCGTTGCCCACGAAGGGGTTGAACAGCGCCTGGCCGTTGTCGGAGCGCTTGAAGTGGAAGTCACCGTAGTTGACTTCGAAGTGACCGATCTTGACCGTCGTGTACTTCATGAGCGTGTTCAGGATCGGCATGTCGATGGGCGACTCGTCGATCTGGATGAAGCCGTCCTTGACCCAGGTTTCGTTGTGGTGACGTGCCGACAGGTAGCTGGTGAGCTGCACCCGGATACCCTTGGCCAGCTGCGCGTGCATGTACAGGTTGGCCGTCGCGTTGTTGAAGCCGTTGCTGATGGGCATCAGCTTGTTGCGATTGGGATTCGCGGCCGACCCGGCGTTGCCAGGCGACGGCTGCACGGCAGCCACCGGCACGACGTCCGCCGTGTTTTCATGCGCGAGACCCTGGAACTGCTGGGTGAACGCCGCACCCCAGGCGAGCTTGAAGCCCGTGTAGGGCGCACCGGCGTCCTTGGTGGTTTCGAACACATTGAGGCCACGCTTGTCCTGGGGACGCATGTACTGCACGTCGCGGGGCGGCTGCGTGCCAGCCGGGTCGGCCTGCTGCGCCGAGAGGGTCATCGCCAACGGTGCAAGCACCGCGCCGAGGGTAACGCCAAGGGTGGTGGCGATGGTGACACTGCGAATGCGGGACATATGACGGAGTCCGATGATGTGGAGAGGTGGACTGAACGGGAACGACACTTCGGAAATCAACCGGCCGGAGCTGAGCGTATGTCGCTCAGTCGAGAGCCGTCGCACTGCCCTTCTGCAGCAACAGATCGAAATGCACGGTGACCACGGGGCCCACCTTCATCGTGCCGAGCATGAGCGTGGGCGGCTTGATGCCCCAGTCGGTCATCTTCACTGGCACCTTGCCCGTGACACGCATCGCCCCATCGGCCGCCGCCGCGAACTGCACGGGGACCACCACCGGCAACGTCTGCCCCGCCAGTTGCAGTGTGCCTTGGAGGCTGCCGGACACCGTGGTGCCGCGCTCCACCTGGTAGTTCTCCATCGTGAAGCGGATGGTCGCGTGCTCCTTGGCCTTGAGCGCCTTCCACATGTGCTCGTTCATCGTGCCGTTCTTGCACTCGAGCTTGGACACGGGGAAATCCACCTGCACCTGACCCGCCACCTTGCGTCCATCGAGGACGGCGGCAATGACGCCGTCATCAACGGGCATGAGCGTCGCATCAATGCGGTCGGCCGAGCAGTTCCAGGAACGCACCGTGGACGTGCCCTCAAACCAGAGCCGGCTGCCTTCGCGAAGAGTGAGCGGACTCGCCATGGGGGCGGGCGTGGCGGCAATGAGGGTCACCGCAGCGGTCAGTATCGTGAGATGCGAAAACAGGGCACGCATCGGGAAGTCTCCAGCAGACGGGATTCGTTCAGGCATTCATCGACGGCAGTCGCCGGCGTCAGTCGCCTGTGGAGATGAGATTCGCACTTCGGCGGGTCATGCAAGGTCGGGTGTCTCTTGAACTTCCGTGCGGGTTGCCCACCGGCCGTGTCAGGTGGAATCCGACACCGCGGTGCAATTCCGCCGCCCGGCCGCGCGATGCTGGGTGAGCGTGAGCGTGGTGGTGCCCACGATGGGCATCTTGCTCACGATGCGAACCGGCATGCGGCAGGGCGACACATCGATATTGAGCTTGATGAGCCCAATGCCCTTGAAGTGCTTGGGGTCCCGCACGTGCATGACCACCACGCGCGTGCGGAAGGTGCCGGCTTCGGTTTCCAGCGTTTCCTCGGCGCCGACACTGACCATCGTGGGATTGCGCCGTTCGTCGTAGTGCCGATTGAACTGGAAGGTGCTGTCCCGGTCGAGCGGCAAGGTGCGCACGAAATACAGGAAAGACAGTTCATCGAGGGGAGCGTCGCTGCCGAGCGGCTCACCGAGGCTGTCTCGCGTGCTGCGCCAGCGCCCGGCTTCACGATCGATGTCCACGCGCTCGTCGGCGCGGGAGAGCGGATGCCGCTCGCGCTTCTCGAAGCGGGCGCTGGCCATGCGGAAGGGGTCGAACCACGACGTGGTGCGATCGGTGGCCGTGAGGAAGCCGCGTCGCGCCTTCATCTCGGACACGAGGCGCCAGGGGGCGGGATCGTGCGTCGCCGTGGACTCGATGCGCATTTCGCCCGTGCCGATATTCCCGCCGCGCGCCACGTTCACGCGAAACTGCAGCACCTCACCGATTGCGAAGGGCAGACCAACCGTCCCGATGTGGCCAGGATGAGCCGCTCCACCTGCGACCGTCGAAGCTGACGTGCCGGAGCTGGCCGCTGGTTGCGCCAGAGCCGGTACTGGGACGACCAGGAATCCGGCAAGGATCAGGCGGCGCATCGGGAAAAAGCACATGCGAGGCAGTCTCGCCTCGGCGCCCGCACGGATGCAGCGGGGCAATGCCGCAATTGCGTAGGTGTTCCCCCGACGACAGGCCGGGGGGCAGGCCCTGTGTCAGTTCCGGCGCGGGGCGCCGACGTTGGTCACGGGAAACCAGAAAATGGCCAACGGGGCAGCCCCCGACGTGACCGTCATGCGCACAAACGCCCCCGTGGGCAGCGCGGACCCGGCGTGGAGGAACACGCCGTCCTCGATAAGGCCCGTAACGGCCGCCATGCCGAGGAATTCGTCGTGGACGAGTACCTGAACCACCTGCCCGTCGGTGTACGAGCCGGTCTGCATCGGCTGGGACAGGGCGGCGCGCACGCGTTCGGGTGAGGCCCAGAACTGGGCCAGCGATCCCCGGTCGGGCGTCGTGCCGCGCGCCCGATCGGGCTGCAGCTGGCGCAGCACGCGGTGCGCGTCGGCCACCAGCTCCCCAACCAGCGGCTGGGGGAGCCGAGCATCACCGGTACCACCGCGGGAATGGGTTTCGGGGGGCTTCAAGCGGGCTCCGAAGGTCGTCGACTAAGAAATGATACCGGTGGGTCCGGATAACATCACGGCTTTAGGACCCGGCGAATGAGTCCAACCGAGCGTCCGACACAAAATTGCTGTCGGTTGCCCAGCGGGCCTCATGTTGCAGAAAACAGCCCAGCGTGTTGCGAAACAACGACTTGCGCTGTCCTTACCGGAGTGCAAACGGCACGTTCTGCTTGCCGAAAACGCCCTGTAGTGGGCCAAAGTTCGGACCGGTTATTCTTAGGACTCTGTATTCTTACACGATCCGGGAGCGGAAACCAAGGGCCTGCCATGCCGGATTGCCGGGTCGGCGTGATTTCCTGCTGCGTCGGGAGGCATTCGGGTGAGCACCAGGACGAGCTGCGGGGCTCATGAACGGGAAAGCGCCCGATCCCCGAAAAGGGATCGGGCGCCTGGACCAGGCCCCTGGGCCGGACCGCCGGGCCCGGCTCACCTGTGGCGTCTCAGGGCCGAGCCGGACCCATGATGTTGCGCGTGTAGAGCGCAATGACGATCGCGATGAGCGCGATCTGCCCGATCGGTCCGATGGCCAGGATGACCTTGAAGATCGAAGAAATCAGCAGCAGCGGCAGCTTGATCAGCGGCAGCAGGAAGTCCGCGTTGGCGGGATGGCTGAAGAAGGGCATCGCGAGAGTTGGCCTCGGTTGGAAGTCAGGGCGGAAACTTAAGGGTGGCCGGCTGGCTGGTGGAAGCGGGGGCGGACAGGAAATGGCGAGCGCCGCTTACCCCTGCACCGCGTCGTGGGCGATGATGCCAAAATCCTGATGGCCATGCCCCTCGGCAATCACGGCATCCATGCGGGCGGCAATGGCAGGCAGGGCGGCCAGCGGGCGCTCACCCACCGTCTCGAGCATGAGCCGGATATCCTTGCGGGCCATGACCAGTTCGAAGCTGGCGTCGAAGTTGCCTTCCGACATCTTGCGGCCTCGGTTCTTCAGCATGCTGCCGGGATTGAAGAACTCGAGCAGCTTGAGAGCGTCCGGTGCGCTGACGCCCGTGCCTTGTCCGATGGTGAACACGTCGGAAACGAGCGCACCCAGGCCGATGATGAACGCGTTGCCCATGAGCTTGTAGGCCGCCGCCAGATCGGCGCGCTCGCCCCAGTACACCACCCGCTCGGCCTGCTTTTCGAGAGCCGGTCGCACGCGCTCGTACAGGGCCTGGGGGCCCGACACCATGATGATGCCCTGCGCCTTGCGCGCAGCCGCTGGCCCGATGAACACGGGGCAGTGCAGGTAGGGCACACCCTCCGCCAGCAGGCGCGTGACACGCTCGGCGGTGCTGGCCGGCTGTGTGGTGGTGTGATCGACGATCACGGCATCAGCCGCAAGACCGGGCCGGAGCGCCGCTACCACCTCTTCGACGACGGGATCGTCCTTGAGCACGAGGTGCACACGCGACGCACCACGCACGGCATCGGCTGGTGTATCGGCCACCGTCGCGCCAAAGGCGGCCAGCGCCTCGGCCTTGCTGCGCGTGCGGTTCCAGACCGTGACGCTGTCGCCGCGCTGCAGGGCGGCTTCGACGAAGGCGCTGCCGAGCAGGCCGGTACCGAGGAAGGCGATGTTGGGCATGGAGGGGAATCTATGTTGGCTGGCGGCCCGTATCGGGTTGAGGGAACAGAAGGTGTGAGGATTGGAGGATCCGGGGATAAGAGGGGCGGGCGTCGGGGGCTCGTCGTTGACTGAGCCCCCGACGCCCGCCTCTCCAATCCTCAGATCCTCCGATCCTCACACCTTCTTTTTCGCGAGGCTCAGCCGCCCGCCAAATACGGACGGCAACACAAACAGAACCCCAATCGTCCCCGCCACCGTTCCCCCCGCCGTGGCCAGTGCAATGGCACCGAACAGTGTGTCCGTGCCCGTGCCCACCGACAGCGGAATGAGCGACGCCAGGGCCGCCGCCGTCACAATGACAATCATGCCCACGCGATCGAGCAGGGCGCGCAACAACACACCACGCGTGAGTCGCCCATACTTTCGCCGAAGCGGCAGCACCGCGTCCACCAGCAGAATGGTCTGATTGACGGCGAGCCCCACCACGAGAATGACGCCCACGGCGGCCTCGCGCGTGAAGGGCGCCTTGGCCAGCCAGAACGCGGCAGCCACACCCGCCAGAGCCAGCGGCAGGGACACGAACACCATCGCGGCCGCCCATACACTGTCAAACACCAGGGCCACGGCCAGCAGCACGAGCGTCACGCCAATGCCGAACACCAGCCACAGGCCCCTGGCGCTGTCCTCCTGCTCGAAGCCGAAGCCTGAACTGAGGTCGCGGATTTCGTAGCCGGCCGGTGCCGACACGGACTTCATGAATGCCTCGTGCGTGCGTCGCGCCAGGCGCGCAGGACCGCGGAAGTCGTACACCAGTTGTCGCACGTACTGCTGATCTTCACGCACCACACTGCCCAGCGCCTCCCGCTCGGCCACCACGGCCACGTCGCGAATGCGTACCGGCGCACCACCCGGTGTGGGAATGAGCGCGTCCTGCAGTTCGTCGAGCGAACGGGCCGATGCGCCAATGGCCTTGACGGTGACCGGCAGTTCTTCGCCATCGATATCCACGGGCTGCCGTCCCACGGGGCCACGCACTTCGCGCGAGACGGCCTGCATGAACTGCAAGGCGTTGAGTCCGTAACGTGTGAGGGCGCGTCGATCGGGTTCGATGCTGACCTGTGAACCACGTTCACTCGAGAACCAGCCGCCGCTGGTGATGCGGATGTCGCGCACGCGCACGTTGGTGGCGAGGCGACTTGCGAGGTCCTCGCCGATCTGCTGCAAACCCGCGTAGTTGAAGCCGCGCAGCTGAATGCGAAACGACGCAAAGCTGCCCCCACCGCCGCCACTCGAGAAAGCCGGCCCTTCGCCCACCACACTGATATTGGCGCCACCCACGAGTACGGCACGCTGCGTGAGCAGTTCCTGCATCTCGAGCGGTGTCGCGCTGAACCCGCCCTCGCGCGTGAACACCACCGTCATCTGCGCGCCGGTGCCACCCGATGATGTGGCCCGTACCTGCTCCACCTCGGGACGCCCCACCACCAGCGCCTCGAACTCGGCCATGGCCGCATCGAGTGTGACGGGGTCGGAGCCACGCGGAAAGTTGATGTATACGGAGAGCGTCGTGCGGCGATCGCCCCAGAAGTTGAAACTGGAACGCGGCACCTTGACCACGAATCCGTAGCTCAGCACGCCCAGTGCGCCCGTCGTAACCAGCAGCGTGGCCCATCGCCAGCGCAGCAGGAAATAGCTGACGCGCGCGAAGCCACGGCGCAGACGATGCCACGGGCGGCGCCATGATTGTTGCGCGCGGCGCAGCGTGATCGAGTGCGTCGACGACACCCGTCCAATGGCCGGCACAATGCAGAGCGCCGCGAACACGCTCCAGCCCAGCGCCAGCAGGAAAGCCAGGGCAAAGGGCATGAAGGCCGCGCGCGTATTGCCCTGCAGGTAGAGAAACGGGAAGAGCACCACCGCCGTGGTGAGCGTGCTGCCGAGCACCGCCGGTGCCATGCGCTGCGTAGTGGCGGCGCGGGCGTTGGCGCTGTCGGGGACACGCTGCAGGCGCTCCACCACCACGATGGCGTTCTGCACGAGAATGCCCACGCCCATGCTCAGGCCGGCCAGGGTGAGCAGGTTGGCGGGAATCCGGAACACATAGAGCGACAATGCCGTGGCCGCGATGGCCACGGCCGTGGTCCCCATGACCACCGCCACCGCGCGCCAGCGCCGCATGAGCAGCAGCAGCACCAGCAGCACACTCACAAAGGCAATACTGCCACGTTTGGCAAGATCGCCGAGATCGCGCGCGAGGTCCTCGCTCTGATCACTGGTGACCTTGAGACGCACTCCCAGTGGCAATCGTGTGCGCAGGTCATCAATGGCGCGGCGCACGGCGGCAGCGGTTTCTATGGCATCGGCTCCGGCATGCCGCGATATGTCGATGGCAACCGCCGGTTCGCCGTCAATGCGAAAGAATCGGCCACGCGCGTCTTCTTCCGCACGAATGGTGGCCAGTTCATCGAGGCGAAACACACGCCCGCCTGGTGCGCGCACCGGCAGCGCGCCGAGTTCTTCGAGACTGCCCGGCTGGTCACGCAGTACCACCGTACGCGCGAAGCGGCGCCGGCCGTTGGGGTCGCGCGACTCGAGCGTCCCCAGGGCCTGCACCAGACGGGCATTGGACAGCGCGTCGCTCAGCAGCTGCGGCGTGAGCCCCAACTGACGGAGTCGTGTGGGATCATAGCTGACCGACACGCCCAGCGAGGTGCCCCCTCGCACCTGCACACCCGACACGCCGGGCACCGACGACAAACGTGGCCCCACGTCGCGATCGAGGATGCGCTGCAGTGTGCCGGGCGTATAGGGACCGAAGATGGTGAGTGAAAGCAGCGGCGGCTCCTGCAAACCCTCCGGCACATAGTTGGACACCGTCGGCATGAAGGCACCCGGCGGCAGGTCGCGACGCAGCAGTTCGAGCCGTTCGAGAATGCCCAGCCGCACCATCTGCACGTCGGCACGTGGTTCGAGCTCCACGGTGAGCATGGCCGAACCGTCGCTGCTGGTGCTGGACACCGACTTGACCCCGCGCACCGATTGCACGGCGGCTTCGATGGGCGAGGTGAGGAAGGTTTCCATGACCTCGGGCGAGGCCCCGGCCCAGAAGGCGCCCACGGACAGACGCGGCAGCTCCACGGTGGTGCGTGTGGCCAGTGGCAGGCGCGTGAAGGCCAGGCCGCCCGCCAGCAGCAGCGCCACACACAAGGCCCAGACCACGGCCGGGCGCGAGGTTGCAAAGCGAATCACGGGACCATCACCGCGCGGTCGTCATGGCGCGGTTGCCACCACGCGTGACGTGTCGCGTTCCGCCGCACGCGCCATGGCGCGTTCGCGGCGCCCTTCGAGCAGCGCGTACACCGTGGGCAGCAGGAAGAACGTGACCAGCAGTGCACTGATGCTGCCACCAATGATGCCGGCCGCCAGCGGCTGATACAACGCGCCACCACTTCCCCAGCCAAAGACCAGCGGCAGCACGCCCGTGACCGTCGTGATGCTGGTCATGGCGATGGCGCGTAGACGCAGCGCCCCGCCCTGCACAATGGCCTCGTGCACGGGCAGGCCCTGTTCGCGCAGGCTGCGAATGGCGTCGAGCTTGACCACCGCCTCGTTGTCGGCCATGCCGATCATGACCACGATGCCAATGAGACTCACGGCGTTGAGCGACTGCCCCGTGAGCCAGAGAAAGACAATGGCACCCGCGCCGGCCAGCGGCACGGTGAGCATGACCACGAGCGGAATGGTGAAACTGGCAAACTCACCGGCCAGAACGAGAAACATGAGCGCGGCCGCCAGCACGAGCACCAGTGTGAGTTCGTTGCTGGTGCGCTGCCGTTCGGCATCGGCGCCGCCCACCTGCCAGGTGACACTGGGCGGCAGGGTGAGCGCAGCCATGACGCGCTGCACATCGGCACTGGCCTTCGCCGTGCCTCCCTCCTCCACCAGACCTTCCACGATGGACACGGGACGCTGCCCCACACGTACCACCTCGAGCGGTGCGCGGGTTTCGCTGACCTGCACCAGTTGCCCGAGCGGCACGCCGCGCACGGGCGTGCGCAAAGCCACGCTCAGATCTTCGTTGCTGGCGCCGGTGTAGCGCACGGCAATGGGCGTGCGGCGATCGGTTTCGCGCAACTCACTGGCCGCCACGCCACCCAGCGCGCCGCTCAGCGCGCTCGAGACCGCCGAGGGCGGAATGTTGCGCTCGGCCAGTCGCGCCCGCTCGAGCCGCACCTCCACCACGGGCTGCGTGGCCGCGTAGGCATCACGCACATCGGACAGCGTGGGCAGAGTACGCAGGGCCCCGCGCACGGTGTCGGCCCACTGCTGCGCTTCGGCGGGTGAGGTGCCCGACAACTCCACCCGCACGAGCCGCCCTTCGCGGCCAATGAGCGAGCCGAATTCCGACTGGCCCGCGAGATCGATGGCGAGTGCCCCACTGGCCAGATCGGGCAGCGCACCGCGCAGTGATTGCGCAAACACCGCCGCCGAACGGCCCTCGGGAATGCGCACGATGAGCTGCGCGGTGGCACTCGAGCCCGGATCAGCGCCGCTCAGCACCTCCTCGTCGGTGGCCTTGCCCACCCGCGCATACACATCACGCGCGCCAAGCTGCCGCGCGGCCTGCTCGATGCGCGCCACCTGTTCCGTGGTGGCCTCGAGCGCCGTGCCTTCGGGCAGCGCCACCTGTGCCACCAGCACGCCTTCGTCCACGCGTGGCAGAATTTCCTTGGGCAGCGCGATGATGAGCACGATGGTCACTGCGAGCGTGACAATCGCCGCACCGCAAACCGTGTATGGATGCGCCAGCGACCAGCGCATGCCGTGTTCGTAGTAGCCGGCGAGTCGCGCGCCGAAGCGGTCGAGCGCGCCCGGCGCCTTGGCTTCTGCATTTACGGCTTCTGCCCTCGAGGCTTCCGCGCGGTCGGCTACCGCTGTCTGCTTTTTGCGCCGCCCCACGATCATGACCGGCATGAGCGTGAGCGCCAGCAGCAGACTGGCCGCCACCGTGGTGACCACCGACAGTGACAAGTCCCGAAACAGCGCTGCCGCCAATCCGCGCACAAAAATGATGGGGCCAAACACCAGCACCGTTGTCAGCGTGCCGGCAAACAGTGGCGCCGCCACTTCGTCGGTGCCGGCAATGGCGGCCTCACGCAGCCCCATGCCCTCGCGGCGCTTCCGCCCCACCGATTCGGCCACCACGATGGCCGTGTCCACCAGGAGACCCGTGCCCAGCGCCAGTCCACCCAGCGACAGCACGTTGATGGACACGTCGAGCGCCTGCAGCGCCACGAGCGCCATGAGCACCGACAACGGGACCGTGAGGCCGATAGCCAGCGACAGCCGCCAGTCGCGCAGAAACACGAAGATGACCAGCAGGGAGAGCAATCCGCCGGCCACGATTTCCTGACCGAGGTTGGACAGCGCGTCCACCACGAAGTCGGCCTGCGCAGCCACCACCGTCATGGGCAGCGCCGGAAACTCCTGCTCGAGTTGCGCAACCGACGCCATCATGCGGCGTGTCACGGCCACCGTGTTGGAGCCCGCGTCCTTGTAGACCACGAGGCCAATGGCTTCCGTGCCGTCGAGACGCGTGAGCGTTTGTGGATCGGCGAGACCCAGTTCCACCGTGCCCACATCGCGCAGCATGATGCCGCGTCCGGGTGGACCCACCGGTGTTTCCAGCAGTTCCGAAGGCGTGCGGTATTCGGTGAGCGTGCGCACCGAAAAGCGAAACTGCCCGCGGCGAATCGTGCCGCCCGCACCGGTCACGTTCTGCGTGCGGATGGCGTTGGCCACGTCTTCTGGTGTGAGGTCGAGTGCCCGGAGACGATCCGGGTCCACCGCCACACGGATTTCGTCTTCGGGTGCGCCCACCACGGCCACACTGGCCACGCCCTCGATCTGTTCGAGGCGACGCGCATGCACCTCGGCGGCCGTGCGCGCCAGCGTGCGCAGGTCGCCGCCGCCCTTGGCGCGATCGGTGCGCACGGCCAGCACGGCAATGGGCCGCTCGCCCGGATCACTGGTGAGCAGTGTGGGCCGTTCGGCACGCTCGGGCAGTTGACCGCGCGCCGCATCGAGCCGCTCGCGCATGGCCAGCACTGTGCTGCGCATGTCGGTGCCCCAGGCAAAGCGCGCCGTGGTGGTGGCTTCGTTGTTGCGGCTCACACTGCGCAGTTCCACCAGCCCCGGCGTGGCCGCAATGGCCTGCTCGATGGGCTCGGCCACGAAGCGCGACACCTCGGGTGCGGCCGCGCCGGGATACACCGTGCGAATGGTGAGCACGGGCAGTGAGACATCGGGCAACAGAGAAACGGGCAGGCGGCTGAGCGACACCGAGCCCAGAAGCAGGACCGCGAGGATGGCCGCCACCGTGGCTACGGGGCGGCGCACCGCTGCTGCAGCGAGCGACACGGTGGCTCCTACGCGTCAGGCGTGCGCACGCGCACGGGGGCGTCGTGCGTGAGCGTGAGATGCCCCTCAATGATGACCGGATCGCCGGCCTTGACGGGGATCTCCCCCGTGACCGAATCCGGCAGCACTTCGGTGAAGCTGCCGTTGCTGCGGCCGGGCAGTATGTACGTCCACTGCGCCCGCCCGTCGCGCACCACAAACACCAGCGGCCGGCCATCGCGTTCAATGACCGCCTTTGCCGGCACGAGGCGACGATTGCGAAGCCGCGCCGCCTCGAGCGACACATCGGCGTACATGCCTGGCCTGAGCGCGCCGTCGTTGCGAACACGAACCAGTGCCCGTCCCGCGCGTGTCACCGAGTCCACCAGCGGCAGCACGGCCTCGATGCGCCCGGGCAGGCTGCGTCCGCCCGTGGCAGCGCTGGACACCACGGCTTCACCGCCAACGCGAATGAGTGGCAGGTCGTGCTCCAGCACCTGCGCCTCGATGCGCAGATTGCGCGTGTCCACCACGGTGAGCAGGGGCTGGCCGGCGCCGATCTTTTCTCCCACGGCCACGTCAATGGCATCCACCGTGCCGGCGACGGGGCTGCGGATGACGGCGCGATCCTGCTCGAATTTGGCGCGCTCGAGTTGCAGACGGGCCCCGGTGAGTCCGGCCTTGTTCATGAGCGCGCGGCGCTGTTCGGGCGTGGGGCCCTGACCGGTCACGAGCGATTCGGGCACATAACTTTCGAGGAAGCGCTGCTCCGCCTCGTCGCTGCGGGCCGCGGCCTCACGCACGGCGAGTTCAAAGGGATAGGGGTCGAAGCGCACCAGCTCCTGTCCCTGCGTGACCTGCTGACCGGGCCGCACGAGTACCCGCGCAACCGTGCCCGGCACCTCCGCCTTGAGTTTGACCACCGCGTCGCTGCGCACCTGGCCCGTGGTGGTCACTCGCAGCACGAGATCGGCATCGCTGGCCTCCTCGGCGGAGACCGGCAAGGCGAGGGCCGGGCGTGCGGCGTCGGCCGAATCGGCGGAGGCCGACGCGGCCGAACTGTCGCTCGTGGCACTGTCTCCGTCGGCCTTGGCACAGGCCCAGAACGCGGTGACGGAGGTGGCGAGGACAAGCAGCCGGCGCGCTGCGTGGCGTTGAACTGTCAGCACATGACGGGACATGGGGGGGCACAGACTCGATTGGACGGCGACGACCGGACATTGGGCGCCGCCGGGTTTCCGCGACATAGTAACGTCTGGACGTGGAGACTGCATCATCATTCTGACGCACCTCGTACAGCGTGTCATTTGGGCCAGCGTTGCCCGATCGCCCGCCATTACCTACTCCCGTGACGATGAAACTCCAGCCGCTGCAGATCATCGGGACCGGAGGTGACGATGTAAACGCCGGCGGCCGTCACGGCGCGCACGTCCTGCGTGCTGCGCAGCGTGCGTACGACGTGGCGTCCCGTGCCGGGGTACACCACGTCCCATTGACGAAGGGTGGCGTCGCGGGGATAGTGACGCGGGATCCACAGGGAGCCATCACCACCGGACACGATACCTGACGGATCAAATGGCGGTTTGGTACGGGGGATGGAGTCCTGCACCACTGTGGCCCAGCCCTTCCGATCACCGGCGGTCACGGCAACGGCTGGAGCCGACAGCGCCTTGCGAAATGGCGCACGACCCGACGCGATGGACTCCACGACATATGGTGACGCTCGGACCACCACCACCTGTCCGTCGGGTGTCATGCCCCACCCATCTTCGGGGCGGTAGGGAATGACGTACTGTGCCAGGTTCTTTCCGACTTTCATCGGCCGCGTGAGCAGCGGATGCAACAGGTGGCCCAGCGTGTCCACCTGATCGCGCCTCGGGGCCCATCGCACCAGCGCGGCGCTGGGCGCGGTGGCCCGGTGCGCAAATGTCTTGAAAAGCAGATGACCACGCGCGTCGGCCAATGTCAGGTCACCCGGACCGTCTCCGTCGATGTTTGGGAACGGTACGGTGGCGCCGAATTGCAGCTGACCATCGAGATACTGGATGCGGCGAAGCACGACATCCACGAGTGCGGTCGAGTCGCCACGCAATGCGACGAGGCTGCGCAGTTCGCGGAACTCGCCCGGTCCAGCCCCGATGCGCCCGATGTCGCGAAGCGGCTTCCCCGCGGCGGTGAGGGCCTGCAGGCGATTCTCCCCTACGTCGAGTAGCAGTACGCGTCCGTCGGACAGCACACGCACCGCGGTGATCGCGGTGTATTCGTAGCCGGTGGACCAGACGGGTGCGCTGAAGTCGGGTGCCTGGGCGGCTGACGTTGTCGCGACGGCCACGAGCCCGGCAAGCGCCGCGAAGTATCGGATGAACATATTCTTTGCGAATTCGCTGATTGGCACGATTGCAACTCCCTCTATACAACTACGTGGTTTGCGAGACGCTATGGCGAAAGGTTGGCAAGCAATACCTCGACTTGCCTTGTAAGCACACGTGTAACCCCGACTGATTCACCGCGCCTTGCACCCCGTACCGCCGACAACCACCGCCCCCTGCGGATACGGCGCCGCGCTATAGCACAGCACACGCGTCCCGTCCCGATCGAGCTCGGCTTCTGCGAGCAGCCTGACTTTGCCGGAGGCGGCGCCGTCGAACGGGACGACCATCTCGCGAATGGACAGATAGTCGCCATCTCCTCGATGTGTCTTGTCCGTGCGCCCCACGATGACGCGGTAGCCATTGGGCTGCTCGGCAATGAATACTATCTCATCCGACACCCCCTGCGCCCCCCGTTGAATCACCATCGACCTGCCGTCCATCACAAACTGCAAGGGCTCGAATCCTGGCACCCGAAGTATGCTCACGGTACCCGTTGTGATGTTGATGCGCTGCAGCACGCCGAGCCGTCTGGAGGCCACCACAATCTGATTCTTCGCTTCGTTGCACAGCATGCGCGAAGCGACGACGTGAGACCAGAACAGGCGATTGCCCTCGAGTGGATGACCAACCTTGTAGGTGCCCAACGATTGCGCCACGACATACTGGCCGTCGCGAACGGACAAACGGTGCACGATGCCCTGCGTGTCATGAACGCCGCTCACCCACAGGGTACCGCCGAGCAGGCAGGCGGCGTCGACCTCGAGCGGAACACTGTGGGCATCGATCAGCGCAATGGAGTCTGTTACGCGGAACCGACTCACCCGACGCAACGCTGGGTCAAAGACCAGCAGTGCGTCGCGCGCGGGGCTGACGCTGACGGCCGAAATGTGGCGGACTTCTCCGGGCCCCGATCCCGCCTTGACGCCCGAATGCAGCAGTCGTCCGGACGACGACAGCAGTCGCAGGTACGGTGCGCCGGATTCGACCACGACCACCCCGGAGCGAGTCAGTAACATGTCTTGGGGCTGCTCCAACGCCACACCGCGATCCGTCTCCCCGCCAAACACGACGCGACCGACCTGCGTCTGCGACTGAGCGGCCGTTGGGACCATCGCCACACAGAACGCCACCCATCCAGAACGCCAATTCATACCACGAGTCTCCCACGTCATGCGGCAGTGTACAGGTAATGAGCGGACTGAACTCCGCCTGGCCAAGCTACCGGTCGTTACGCAATTGATCCAGCATCGGGCAAGCGCTCACCAGACTAACACGTTCCTTGCCCCCACCCCCTTCATCGGTTTAGCTTCCCCGGTCTGACGTTTTGGGGACACCCGGGCGTCGGGCGGTCCTACCCGGCAGTTTCCGACCGGGCAGCCGCAATGCGCGCGTAGCTCAGTTGGATAGAGCGTCTGCCTCCGGAGCAGAAGGTCGCAGGTTCGAGTCCTGCCGCGCGCATGGCCTGGCCCCGGTGCCTCCGGCCCGATCCGGCGGCCACGCCTCCCCAACGGTCTCCTTGCCTAGTGCACGTCGCCGAGCTGAAGCGAAAGTCGGTTCCTGAACTCCTGGCGCTCGCAGAATCCCTGCAGCTCACCAGCGTCACGGGCCTTCGCAAGCAGGAGCTCATCTTCCGTATCGAGCAGGCCCTGCTCGAAACGGATACGACGCTCTATGGCGAGGGCGTCCTCGAAGTCCTGCCCGAAGGCTACGGCTTTCTGCGCGCCCAGGACTTCAACTACCTGCACGGCCCCGACGACATCTACGTCTCCCCCTCCCAGGTCAAGCGCTTCGACCTCCGCACCGGTGACACGGTGATGGGCGAAGTCCGCCCCCCCAAGGAATGGGAACGGTACCTCGCGCTCCTCAAGGTGGAGCGCATCAACGGTGGTGACCCCGAGCAGTCGAAATTGCGAAGCGCCTTCGATAACCTGACCGCCAAGTACCCCGACGAGCGCATTCACCTCGAACGGAAGAACGGCGAAGTCGCGACCCGCATCTGCGACATCATCGCGCCCCTCGGCAAGGGACAGCGCGCCCTCATCGTGGCCCCGCCCAAGGGCGGCAAGACGATCCTGCTGCAGCAGCTCGCCAACGCGATCGTCGAGAACCATCCCGAGGTCACGCTCATCATCCTGCTCATCGACGAGCGGCCGGAAGAGGTCACCGACATGCAGGCCAGTTGCCCGCAGGCCGAGGTGATCTGCTCCACCTTCGACGAAACCGCCGACCGGCACGTGCAGGTGGCGGGCATGGTGCTCGAGAAGGCCAAGCGACTGGTGGAGAGTGGCAAGGATGTGGTCATCCTGCTCGACTCCATCACGCGACTGGCCCGCGCGCACAACGCCGTGGCCCCGCAGGGCGGCAAGCTGATGTCGGGCGGCATGGAAGCCACCGCCATGCAGAAGCCCAAGGCGTTCTTTGGCGCGGCCCGCAAGCTGGTGGAAGGCGGCTCGCTGACCATCGTGGCCACGGCGCTCATCGAAACCAACTCGCGCATGGACGAGCTGATCTTCGAGGAGTTCAAGGGCACGGGCAACATGGAGCTGGTGCTCGACCGCAAGCTGGCCGAGAAGCGCATCTTCCCCGCCATCGACATCAACAAGTCGGGCACGCGGCGCGAAGAACTGCTGCTCACGCCCTTCGAGCAGCAGCGCGTGTTTCTGCTGCGCACCTTCCTGGCCGACATGCCCAGCGACGAGGCCATGCTGTTCCTGCTCAAGCGCATGGAGCAGGCGGAGAACAATCAGGAGTTCTTCAAGCAGATGGCGGAAGGGTGACGTCCGAGTCCGCTCCCGGCGGGCGTCTGCTCGCCGTGGACTGGGGCGACAAGCGCATCGGGCTCGCCATCAGCGACGAGCTGGGCCTGCTGGCTTCTCCGGTGGGCATCATTGCGCGACGTGCGGGCAAGCGGCCACCACTCGCGGAGCTCATGCGTCAGGCCGAGTCGCTTGGCGCGCGCGGTTATGTGTTCGGCCTGCCACTCGACCCGTCCGGCGACGAAACCGACCGCTCGCGCGAAGTGCGCGAGGTGGCGGGCAAACTCGTGGCACGGCAGGCCCTGCCCGTCCGCCTCGTGGACGAGCGCTTCACCACCTCGGCGGCGCTGCGCAGCATTCGGGAGCAGGGCGGGTCCACGCGCGGCCGAAAGGGTGATGTGGATGCGATGGCGGCCTGTGTGCTGCTGGAGACGGTGCTCAGGGCGACGGCGCAGGGGGTGGGGATGGGGGAGGTGGTGGAGGCGGGGGGCGAGGGTGGTTCCGGGGAGCCCCTTCAGGGGTAGCAATCCACAGCCGTGGGCTCTGCGCTCTGTGCTGTGGGTGTGAGTGGTGCGGCGGCGTGATCACGGCGGTCCGCAACCATTGGACTCTGTGATGCCGCAGCATGCACCACGCAAACTCACCACCCACAGCGCATTGCCCACGGCAGCGGATGGCGAACCACGACCCCGACCGCAGTTTTCCCTCCCCCACCAAGTCCGTATCTTTCTCCAATGCCCCGCCGCCGCTCCCCCATCCGTCGTCTCGCCCTGCTCGCCGCCGGCATCGTCATCGGTGCCGTGCTCATGAGCGAAGTGCGGGGATCGGCGGACGCGGACGGCAGCGCCGCGCGCGTGGTGATTCCGCGTGGCGCGAGCATGCGGGCGGCGGCGGATTCGCTGGCCGCGCATGACATCATCGGCTCCACGCGCCTGTTCCGCTGGTATGCGTCGTTCCGTGGCAATGCGCGTGCGATCAAGCCCGGCACCTACCTGCTGCCGCCGGGCGCCGGGTATGCCACCGTGCTCGACGCCCTGGTGAACGGCAAGGGCATCATGACCACGGTCGTGATTCCCGAAGGCTTCGATCTGCGCGACATCACCCCGGCGCTGGCCAAGGCGCTCAACGTCCCGGAAGACTCGGTGCGCGCGGCGGTGACGGACACGGCATGGATCAATCAGCTGGCCGTTCCCGTGCCCTCACTCGAGGGCTACCTGTTTCCCGCCACCTATGCGTTTCCCGAGGGCACGACGGCGCGCGAAGCGGTGAACGCGATGATCGAGCGCTTCCTCGATGCCTGGAAGCCCGAGTGGGATGCGCGGTTGCAGGCGCTGAGCATCACGCGGCACGACGCGCTGGCCATGGCCAGCATCGTGGAGAAGGAGGCGCGCAAGCCCGAGGAGCGGCCCATCATTTCCGCCGTGTATTGGAACCGCGTGAAGGCCGGCATGCTGCTGCAGGCCGACCCCACGGTGCAGTACGCGCTGCCCAAGCATGTCGGCCGCGTGCTGTACAAGGATCTCGAAGTGGAGTCCAAGTACAACACGTACAAGCATACCGGTCTGCCCCCCGGTCCCATTGCCTCGCCGGGCGCAGCCAGCATCGAGGCCGCACTGTCTCCGGCCGACGTGCCCTATCTGTTCTTCGTGGCGCGCGCCGACGGCAGTCACCAGTTCACGCGCACCTTCGAAGAGCACACACGCGCCATCGCGCAGATTCGCTCGGCAGCGCGGGCAACCTCGCCGCAGAGCAGCCGCTGAGCGCGGTCCCGCCACCGGCTTCACCCGCCACCGACGGCCGCATGCGCCTGTCGCTGCTCATCGCCACGTACAACTGGCCCGAGGCCCTGGCTGTGGTGCTGCACGCAGTGCGCGCGCAGGACGTGCTGCCGGACGAAGTGCTCATTGCCGACGACGGATCGGGGCCGGCGACGCAGGAGTTGGTGGCACGTGCGCAGCAGAATTTCCCGGTGCCGCTGCATCACGTGTGGCACGAGGATCGCGGCTTTCGCGCCGGCGCCATTCGCAATCAGGCCATCGCGCGCGCCACGGGCGACTACGTGCTGCAGATCGATGGCGACATCGTGCTGCACCGCGCGGCGGTCGCCGCGCATCGTCGCTTTGCGCAGCGCGGATCATTCGTGCAGGGCTCGCGGGCGCTCTTGTCTGAGTCCCGGACCCGCGAGCTGCTGCAGCAGGGCTGGTCTGAGCCCGGTCCGTTTGGCTCCGGTGTGTCGCACCGCCTCAATGCCTGGTACGCCCCCTGGCTGGCGCCGCTCTCGGGGGGGACGCGCGACACGGTGGAACGCATTCGTGGCTGTCACATTGCGTTCTGGCGCGACGACCTGCTGCGCGTGAACGGATACGACGAGGCCTACGAGGGCTGGGGCCGCGAGGACAGTGACCTCACACTGCGCCTGGGTCACGCCGGTGTCGTGCGGCGCAATCTCAAGTTCGCCGCGGTGGCCTATCACCTGTGGCACCGGCAGAACAGCCGCGATGCGCTGGACCGCAACTCGGCGCGACTGACCGAAGCGGCGAGGACGCGGCGAGTCCGCGCCGAGCTGGGTATCGATCAGTATCTGCCGGTAGCCGCCGGAACAGCACCGGTGTCGCCGTCCGCGCATGTCACTCCCCCTCACTCGGCATTGCCGGAGCAGTGATGCGTTCCCGTTCAGGTTCCCGACCTTCCGACCGTGGTGGCCGCGGGCCGCGCGAGCCACGGCATTCGCAGGACACAGCTGCACCGCGCGCGGCGCGCGGCGAGCGCCATCACGCCGCGACGACCGGTGGTGAGACCGCCGTCGTGAATCGGCGCGGCGCGCAGCGAGTGCGCCGAGGCCATCCGTGGGTGTTTCGCAGTGACATCGAGCGATTTCCGGCGCTGCCGGCCGGTGTGGTGCGGGTTGAGGAGTCCAACGGCGCGCCGCTCGGATGGGCGCAGTGGAGTCCGGCCTCGGAGATCGCGCTGCGGCACATCGAACGTGACAGCACGCGGGTCGTCGACGCCGGCTGGTGGCACGCGCGATTGACCGCGGCGCTGCGTCGGCGGGAATCGCTCGCGCCGCACGCCAACGCCTATCGGCTGGTGCACGGCGAGGGCGACGGTCTGCCCTCGCTGGTGGTCGATCGCTACGACGAGTGGCTGGTGGTGCAGCTGTTGTCGGCGGGACTCGAGACGCAGCGTGAGCATATTCTGGCGTCGCTGCGCGAACTCACGGGCTGCCGAGGCATCCTGGCGCGCAACGATGTGGCGTCGCGCGAGCGCGAGGGGCTGCCACGCAACGTGGAGCTGCTGTACGGCGAAGTGCCGCGCACAGTGGAGGTGCTTGAGCACGGCGTGCGCTATCTCGCCGCGCCGTGGGACGGCCAGAAGACCGGGGCCTTTCTCGATCAGCGCGAGAATCGCGTTCTGGTGGGGCAGGTGGCGCGCGGCCGGGCACTCGACTGCTTTGCCTATCATGGGTCGTTCGCGCTGCATCTCGCGCAGCGCGCCGACCATGTCACGGCGCTGGACATTTCGGCGCCGGCGCTGGCGCGGGTGGCCGAGCATGCGGCGCGCAACAACCTGCAGAACATCGACGCGGTGGAAGGCGATGCGTTTGACGTGCTGCGGGCCTGGCATCGGGAGGGGCGGCAGTTCGACACCATCGTGGTGGATCCGCCGGCGTTCGCCAAGTCACGCGCCGCGCTCGATGGCGCGCTGCGCGGCTACAAGGACATCAATCTGCAGGCCATGAAGGTGCTGGCGCCGGGCGGCACGCTGTTCACGGCGTCGTGCAGTCATCATCTCTCACGCGGACTGTTCTTCGAGATGCTGCAGGAGGCGGTGGGGGATAGTGGGCGGCGGTTCGCGCTGCGCGCGTTCACGGGGCAGCCGGTGGATCATCCGGAGATCATTGGGATACCGGAGACGGGGTATTTGAAGGGAGCTGTTTTGGAGAGTATGGATTGAGGAAGGGAATGCATTGGGTGGTTCGTGGTTTGTGATTCGCTACGCGCGATCCACTGCCGTGGGCCGTGCGACGTGGGCTGTGAGTGAGAGTGGTGCATCGGCGCTATCGCGTAATCCGGAAGATCGAATAGAGCATTTCAGCTGTGTACGGTGCGTGGGACTCTGTGATGTGGCAACATGAACCACTCCCACTCATAGCCCACAGCCCATAGCCCACGGCAGTGGATTGCGTTTCGAATTCTTTCAAATGCGCACCGAACTACACCTCGCATACCACTACCCTCACCGCTGACACTTTCCGCACGCATACGTACTGCGCCCCGCCTGCACATATCGCACAATACGCGAACCGCAACGCGCACAGGCCTGCCCTTCCCTGTCATACACCCGCCAGTCCTGCGGCTCGTCATACGGTGAGCCATCGTGAATGCCACTGTTGTAGTAGCGCGTCGCAGGCGCCGTGCGCAGCGCTTCCTGAATGCCGTCGCGCAGCCGCGTGAGTCGCGCGGTTTGCCGCGGGCCCGTGAGCGCGCTGGCCGGTGTCTCCGGGCTGATGCGCGCCAACCAGAGCGCCTCGGACGCATAGATGTTGCCGACGCCGGCCACCACGCGCTGATCGAGCAGCACGGGCTTGATTGGCGCGCGCCGCGAAGCGAGTGCGTCGCGCAGTGCGTCGACCGTGAAGTCGTCGCCCAGTGGCTCGGGCCCCAGGTCGGGCAGCACGAATGTGCCCGGCGCATGCCAGCGAACGACCGCAAAGGCTCGCGAATCGACCAGGCTCACACGCAGGCCTTCGCGCGTGTCCAGTCGCACGCGCTCGAAGCGTGGGGCCTCGTCGCCCACCTGAGCAAAGGCCCAGTCGCCGGTGATGCGAAAGTGCACCTCCAGCACGCTGGCATCGTCGAGGTGCAGCAGCTGGATCTTGGCCCGCCGCTCGACCTGGCTGACCTGCCGGCCCACCAGGGCCTTCCGGTGGGCCGGTGGCAGGTGCCGGGCCGCCGAAGGGTGGAAGACGTCGGCGGCGGCCAGGGTGTGGCCGAGGATGGCGACGCGGAGGCGGCGGGCGGCGAATTCGACTTCGGGTAATTCTGGCACGGCCTGGATAGGGAGTAAGGTGAACCGCGTAAGGTGAACCGCGTAAGGTGAACGGCGCGAAGGGAGCCGCGCAAATACAAACAGCGATAGCCACCAATCGATTCCAAATCCTTCGTTTACGAATCGCCACATCACAAAATTGGGTCTTGCGGATTCCACGGATGGCCGTAAGTTGTCCACATTCTTCCACAGCCCAGAGGGCTACTCCCATCAGTTCCCCACGCTCCCTCAAGTACGAGTACGAGCTGTACGTCGAGCGCGAAATCGAGGACTACAAGGACTCGGTGTCGCGCGGGGCGCTGCTCAAGATCGGCGATGAGGCCGTGGAAGTGCTCCGCAAGGCCGATCAGATCGCGCTCACGGAACTGCTGGTATGGCAAGAGGTTGACCGCATCATAGCGCGTCGCCTGCGCCTGCCCACCTACGCCACCTGGAAGCGCCGGCGCCTCAAGATGCTGGCCGAGTTCCGGACGCCGGAACACTGGGGTATCGCGCCGGATGCGGCGTTTGTGCGCGAGTTGGCCGACTCCACCGACTGCCATGTGCTGGTGGCTGGCGCCGAGCGCGAGGGCCCTGCCCTTTATCTCGCGGCGCGCGGCGCGGCGGTGACGGCCGTGGAGCCCGAGGAAGACGCCGTGGAGCGCGTCGTGAAGGCGGCGCATGCTGCCGGGCTCACCGAGCGGATTCGTGGCCTCTGCGCCGATCTGGGCGGCTGGGCACCCGATGTCGCGCTGCATGCGGTGGTGTGTACCCCGAGTGCGTTTGCCGGTCTCGATGTCATGGACCGGGCGCGGGTCATCGAGGTGCTGCAGAGCGCCACGGTGGACGGCGGCGTGCATCTGGTGGAGACCATTGCCGCCGGCACGGACCGCCTGCCGCTCGAGGAACTGCACTCACGCTACCGGGGCTGGACGATTTCCGTGGAGCGCTCGGCTGGCAGTCGGGAGACCTTCATGGCGCGGAAGGCGGCCGTAACTGCGGCGTAGAGTTTGGAGTTCTGAGTTATGGGTTGGAAGGAAGGCGTGTCGCAAAGCGACACGCTTTTTCGTTTCTGTGACGTGTCAGGGGGACACCCTGTGATGCCCGACACCTTCGTGAAATATGCGGAACCGGCTGTCGCATAATGAGTTGCGGATTCCGAACCATTTGGCACCATGTCTGCTACATATGGGGCGACACCGCATTCGGCGGTAACACATCGCAATTCCAGGGGTGGAGGGTCACCCATCATGCGTATCAAGCACCTGCTGCAGGAACTGGCCAACGAACAGGAAGCGCTGGGCATCGTCATCGCTGACGGGGGTCGTGGTGACGCGACCGCTACGCGCTTCAGCGCCTTCGTGTGGGGCCCGGTGCCGGACGAGGCGGAGCTTCCCGCGGAGACCGTCGAGCTGGTAGCCGCGACGGCCTGAGGGTGAGGCGGGCGCCAGTCGCCTGTGCATTCAACCAGGGCGCGCCCCGCGGTTCAGCAGGCCCATACAACGTGAAAGGCGTCGGCAGACATGCCGACGCCTTTCGCGTGTAAACGAGTTCGCTGTGAAGCGAATTACGCCGCGGCGGGGGCCGGAGCCGGAGCCGCCTTCTTGGTGCGCTTGGTCGCCTTGCGGGCGCCCTTCTTCGCAGCCTTCTTGGCACCCTTCTTCGCAGCCTTGCGCGGGGCCTTCTTCGCGGCCTTCTTGGTCACCTTCTTGGCGGCCTTGCGGACCGTCTTCTTGGCGGCCTTCTTGGCGCCCTTCTTGGCCGCCTTCTTCGCGCCCTTCTTCACGGCCTTCTTGGCGGCCTTCTTCACGGTCTTGCGCGCAGCCTTCTTCGCGACCTTGCGGCCACCCTTCTTCGCCGCCTTCTTGGCGGCCTTCTTGGCAGGAGCCATTTGAACAACCCTCTCACGAGAGGTGAAAACGCTCACTTTCCCCCGGTGGAAAGGTGAGCACACATCCGAAGCGGCGCATGCACCGCAACCGGATGTGCTACGCGGCCTCCCGGAGGAGCGCGCAGCGTGGAGTCATGATGCGGGTCGCGAGCGAACGGACAGCGGCAGTCCGATGCGGCGCAGTGCGCGCCGGCTCAGAATGCGCCGGCTCAGCAGACCGGTACCACGACGAGATGGTGATGGGGGGGATGGCGCCGACGGGGCCGCGGGTGGTGGCGGCAGCAGCGCACGCCGTCGCTCCGCGCCACGGCGCGATCAACGACGGCGAAGGGAAGTCCGGCGCGACAGCGGCACCGAACTCGCAAATGGGGGTCGACGGATCGACCGTGGCCTGCAGGTGGAACTCGTGCCGGAAAATCGCCACGCGTTGCCAGTGAGGACTGCGCGTCCCGGTCATGCGCTCATGGCAGGACAGGGAACGGATGTGGACATCGCGCGCAAGTCGTTGAATTGACGCGAATATACGCGTGGATAATTCCAACGCGCAATAGCGCGTATAAAGAACGCGCGCGATAAAGGAAGGCAACATTCCCGTTTGCGACCACGCGCGGCCTCCAGTTGGCGTGGTCGCGCCACCGTGTAGCTTTGTCGTCTCCCCCGTACAAACACTCCGCCGCCCTCGGGCGGCGTTTGCCTGGAGCGACATGAAAGCGCTGGTGAAGCAGACCGCCGCCCGCGGTCTCACGCTGACGGAAGTGCCCGAACCGACCATCCGCGACGATGAAGTGCTCATCCGCGTGCGGAGCGCCGGCGTCTGTGGCACCGACGTCCACATCTACGAGTGGGACGCCTGGGCCTCGGCGCGCTGCAAGCCGCCGTTCATCTGCGGCCACGAGTTTGCCGGCGACGTGGTGCAGGTCGGCGCGCTCGTCGAGAGCGTGAAGGTGGGCGACCGGGTCACGGCCGAGGGGCACATTGTCGACGAGCGCTCGCTGTTCAGCCGCACGGGCAATGCGCACGTCGACCCGTCCACCCGCATCATCGGTGTGGACCGCGACGGCTGTTTCGCCGAGTACATCGCGATGCCGGCCACCAATGTCTGGCACCTCGATGACGCCATCAGCTACGACATCGGCGGCATCCACGACCCCATGGGCAATGCCTTCCACACGGCGCTGACGGCCGACATCCCGGGCAGCGTGGTGCTCGTCACGGGCTGCGGACCCATTGGCGCCTTTGCCGTGGGCATCTGCAAGGCGGCCGGTGCCTCCCGCATCATTGCCACCGACGTGAACCCGCGGCGCCTCGAACTGGCCCGCCGCATGGGCGCCCACGACGCGGTGCATCCGGACGCGGCGCACGAGGCGGTGATGGCTGCCAGCGACGGACACGGTGCCGACGTGGTGCTCGAGATGAGCGGTGTGCCGAGCGCGGTGCATCAGGCGTTTGCGCTGACGCGCCCGGCCGGCCGGGTGAACATGCTGGGCATTCCCTCCAAGACCATCGACGTGGACTTCGCCTCGGAGATCATCTTCAAGGGGCTGACGATCTACGGCGTGGTGGGGCGACGCATGTACGACACCTGGCATCAGATGTCACGCTTCCTGCGTTCGGGGGCGTTTGACCCGAGTCCGGTGATCACGCACCGGCTGCCGCTCGAGGCGGTGGACGAGGCGATGCATCTGATCAAGTCGGGGGAGGCGGGGAAGATCATCTTCACGCTCTAGCAGCTACCGCCGTCTCGGCCAACTGCAACCGCAGTCGACTTGCTACCGCAGTCGGGGCGCTGCCACTGCAGCCGGAACCGCCCCCGCGGTCTGGGCTACCGAACCTGCGGTTTTGGACTGCTACCGCGGTCGTGGACTGCTACCGCAGTTGGCGTCACACATCGGTCGGAGTCGTCAGCCTGTGATGTGGGTCAGAGTCTTGGTCATGGTCGGGGCGACCCCGACCCACTGCCTGGGCTCACGACCGCGACTGTTGTGTGACCCCGACTGCGGTAGCGGTCAAAAACTGCGGTAGCTGTCCACGACCGCAGGTTCGGTAGCCCAAACCGCGGGGGCGGTTCCGACTGCAGTGGCAGCGCCCAGACCGCAGTGGCAAGTAGACTGCGGTAGCAGTCAGCCCCAACTGCGGTAACCAACAACATCGTAAGCCATGTCCCTCAATTCCGATCTCCTCGCCGAACTCGCCGCCTTGAAGGAAGCCGGCACCTACAAGCGCCTCAATCACATCGAGTCGCCGCAGGGGCCGCGTGTCCGCATGGAAGGCCGCGGCGAAGTCATCGTGCTCTCGTCCAACAACTACCTCGGTCTCGCCAACGAGCCCGCGGTGGTGGACGCCGGCATCGAGGCTCTGCGCCGCCATGGTGCCGGCACCGCCAGCGTGCGCTTCATCTGCGGCACCTTCACCGTGCACCGCGAGCTCGAAGCCGCCATCGCCCGCTTCGTCGGCACCGAAGCCAGCATGAGCTACGTCTCGGCGTGGAATGCCAACGAAGCCCTCACGCCCACCATCGCGCGCGAAGGCGACTTCGTCATCTCCGACGCCCTCAACCACGCGTCCATCATCGACTCGGTGCGTCTGGCCAAAGCCATGACCAAGTGCACCACGGCCGTGTACAAGCACGCCGACATGGACGACCTGCGCGAGAAGCTGCGCGCCAACAGGAGTGCGCCGCGCAAGATCATCTGGACCGACGGCGTCTTCAGCATGGAGGGCGCCATCGCCAAGCTGCCCGACATCCTGCAGATCGCGCGCGAGGAAGATGCCATCGTCGTCATGGACGATTCGCACGCCACGGGTGTGCTCGGCGCCACGGGCCGCGGGACGGCCGAGCATTTTGGTGTGCTCGGCGAGGTGGACATCATTACATCCACCCTGGGCAAGGCGCTGGGTGGCGCGGCCGGCGGGTTCATCGCCGGTTCGGCAGCGCTCTGCGACATCATGACCCAGCGCTCGCGTCCGCAGCTCTTCAGCAATGCCCTGCCCCCCACGGTGGCAGCCAGTGCCCTCGCGGCCGTGCAGTTCACCGAGGCGCATCCCGAACGGGTCACCCGACTGCGCGAGAACGCCAACTATTTCCGTCAGGCCATCCAGGACGCGGGCTTCAAGCCGCTGCCGGGCGAAACGCCCATCGTGCCCATCATCGTGGGCGAGACGGCGCTGGCCATCCGCATGAGCGACCTGCTGCTCGAGCGCGGGGTGTTCGTGACCGGGTTCGGATTCCCCGTCGTGCCCAAGGGTGAAGCCCGCGTGCGCTGCCAGGTGAGCGCGGCCCACACCCGTGACGACCTCGATGCCGTGGTGGCGGCCTTCAAGGAAGCCGGCAAGGTGGCCGGTCTCCTCTGAGCGGCGGATGGCGCCTCGCGTCGCGTCACCGAGCACTCATGATGCGCTAATGCATTCGTAATCCCCGCCCTCTCACGCGGCGGCCGCGCAGACTGCACACTCTCCCCGTCGGCTTTGGTCGACGGGGATTGTGTTTGGTGATCTCACTTCGGCGATGGAGTGGCGATGCGACGAGTCGGGCAATGCATACGTGCCATGGGATCCGTCATGTGTGCAGCGTCTGGCGTGGCCTGCATGGACAGCACCGCGCCCTTCCTCATGGACCTGCCGCGCGAGGTGCGTGCCGTGCGCGCGGCCGCAGGCTATGCGTCGAACGGCAGTTGGCAGTCCGTCGTGCAGGGCGGCCGCATCACGGCCATTCGTGAGGTGGTCGGCCAGTTCGGGCACGTGCGACTGCGGGTCTATGCCTACGACAGCACGGGCCGCATGCGGGACTACAGCGAGCGTCTGTTTGCCACCGGCGATTCACTGCCCCTCAGGGCAAGCGATGTGGCCGACAGTGTGCCGATGGCCGTGGACGCGGTGCCGCTCGATCCCTGGGGCCGTGATGTGCAGCGTCTGGCCGTGCATTTCCGTGCCGACGTGGCCATGCTGGCCGCGGGCCGCTTGCGCTCCCGGCCGATCACGCTCTCGCGGCGTGAAATCAAGCGCATCGTGCTGCGCGGCGCGCGTCTCTATGACGTGGCCACCAAACAGGGACAGATCAGATAACGCGTCACACGGCACGTCACATGGTACGCCACATGGCACGTGACATGGCGCATCAGACGGCGCGCGAGTGCGCGCGCCACACGAAGCGCAGCGGCCAGTCCACCGCTTTCGAAATGCCGATGCGCGGCGTGACCAGCACCTCGGCATCCGGCACCGCGTCGCCCTGCACGAGACTGAGCGCCGAGCCACCGGTGAGCGACCAGCCATCACAGCGCCGGTCCACGCCCAGCGCTGCGCACAGCTTGCCGGGACCATCAGCGAGCGCGCGGTCGCTTCGTGCCTTCGGGCGCCGCGCACGCATGAGCGGCACACCGTCCACGGGTTCGATGGCCCGGATCAGCACCGCCGCGCCGTAGCCGTCTTCCCGGGTGACGGCATTGAGGCACCAATGCATGCCATAGATGAAGTAGACATAGGCGGTACCGGGCGGCCCGAACATGTGCCAGGTGCGCGCCGTGCGGCCCGCGGCCGAATGCGAGGCCGGATCGTGCGGCCCAAGGTAGGCCTCCGTCTCCACGATGCGCCCGCTCACCACCCCCTCGGCGTCTTCATGCCGCAGGATGGCACCCAGCAGGGCGCGCGCCACGACATCGGCTTCGCGATCGAAAAATTCGGGAGGCAGAAAAGCCAACGGGGGAACCATCGCTGAACGATGATTCCCCCGCGGCCTTCTGTGAACAACGGCGCCTTACTTCTTGGCCGCCTTCTTTGCCGGCGCTTTCTTGGCCGGCGCCTTCTTGGCCGCCGGCGCAGCCTTCTTGGCGGGCGCCGCCTTCTTGGCCGGAGCCTTGGCCGCAGGCGCCTTGGCAGCAGGCGCCTTTGCCGGAGCCTTGGCCGACGTCTTCTTGGCCGGTGCCTTGGCCGCCTTCTTCGCGGTCTTCACTGCTGCGCCCTTGGCTTCCGCGGTTCCGTCATTCACCGTCTTGGCTTCCGCTGTGCCAGCAGCCGCAGTTCCAGCCGCCGCCCCGCCGTCCACCACCTTGGCTTCTGTCGTCTTGGCTTCCGTCAACGAGGCTTCTGAGGTTTTTGCTGCCGCCGTTACCCCGACTGCAGTCCCCACCACGCCGACCATCAAGAGATCCGCCGGCGGCACCATGCCCTTGCCCCGCGCCATGCCCCGTCCGCCAATGCCACGCGCACCCATGCCACGCGGCGCCGGCGGCATGGCCGCAGCCTGCGCGGCCGCCACCGCCTTCTGCGCATCGTCAGCCACCTTGAGCTGCTCCACGATGCTCGCGGCATCCGACGCCCGCGCCACCTCGCAGTCGTCGCCACGGCGACGCAGGTCGATGAGATTGGCGTCGTGCGCGTCCTGCAGGATGCGCTCGAACATGCGCGGTGCCAGCGACTCACTGTCGCGGCCCAGCAGATCGAAGGCGCGCTGACGGGCCGCGCTGGCACTGGTCACCGCATCGGCCTCCACCAGCGACTCGACGGCGCGACGCACCAGATCGAAGGCGTCGCTGCGCGTGAGACGCTCACCCGAGCGGCCCACGTTGTCGCCCACCGGTGCGCTCGTGAACGTGGCCGGCACCGCGAGCTGCGCGCTGCCGCGCTCACCGCTTTCGCCGCCACGCTCGCCACCACGCTCGCCACCACGATCACCGCGGTCACGGTCACGCCCGCGCCCGCGACCACGACGTCCGCGGCCACCCTCACGGGCCTCACGTTCGACCTCGCGCGTCGCCTCATCGGCCGCAGCCCCGGCCTCGTACCCGGCCTCACCCGGCAGCGGCCGGATGCCAAGCGCGGCCACCACCGAGTCAGGATCGGTGACGATCTCCTCGGCGCGCGCAGCAGGCACTTCGGTGGTCTCGGCCAAAGGCACGGCATCGAGCGTGTCGTCGAGCGGATCGGCCGCCACGTCTTCCTGGCGATCTTCGCCACGATCCCGATCGAAGCGGTCGCGGCCACGGCCACGACGCCCACGCCGTCCGCGGCGATCGTCACGATCGCGATCGGCGTCGCGCGACGCGTCGCGCGAGACCTCGCTGGCCGGCGCGGCAGCCGCTGCCACCGGAAGCGGCGCGCCATCCGGCGCATCCACTTCCATCTGTCCGCTCTCCAGCTTCGTGACCTTGAGCAGACCGCGCTGCTGCGCCTCGGTGACGAAACGCGAGAACTTGGGATGCCCGAGGTTCTTCTCGTCGAAGGAGGCATCAATTTCCTGCATGACCTGCTTGAGGCGGTCCGAGCGCATCACGTCGCCATTGCGCTTCATGCGGCCCACGGCCTCGGTCACCAGCTCCCACGGATCCCAGCGCGTGGTCTCGTCTTCACCCGACTTCACCAGACCGGCGAGCGCGTTGTACGAGTAGTACTCGTCGCAGTTCATCACCAGCAGGTCGCTGGACGACTCGCGAATGCCCACGCCGATGACGTACTTGCCGTACTCCTTGAGCTTGATGACCATGCTCGAGAAGTCGGAGTCGCCACTGAGCAGCACGAAGGTGCCGATCTCGGGGCGCGTGAACACCAGCTCCAGTGCGTCGATGGCGAGGCGGATGTCGGTGGCGTTCTTCTTCGACGAGCCGTAGGCCGGCGCGAAGATCAGATCGATGCTCGCTTCGGTGAGCGGCACGATGTACTGCGGATAACGGCGCCAGTCCGCGTAGGCGCGGCGCACCGCCACCTTGCCCTTGATGATGTCCGACGAGAGGAGGTTCTTGAGCTCCTCCTGCAGATCGGAGCGGATGCCCATCGTGACGTTGTCGAAGTCGATGAGCATGGCCGCGTTGGGCGCATGCGCCGGCGGCGCGGCGTTGGGCTGCGCGACGGGCGCCATGGGCGCCACGGCCGAGGGGCTGCGGTGGAACGGCGCAATGGCACGGGCGGGTGACGACCCGCCCGACCGGGAAGGATGACGACTCATGAGTTACTGGCCTGAAAACGAAGCAGGGTGATCGAGCGCGTTCGCGTGGAGCGCCGATGCGCTCATGGTGTTCGCACTCAGCGCGATCGCACGCGCGATCTCTCGTCGCCGCACCTTGCCGCTCCCTGTCATGGGGAACGTGTCGAAGAAGCGCACGAGATCGGGAACCTTGTCGGCCGACATGGTGTCACGGGCAAACCGCTTGATTTCGTCGCCCGTGATGACGGCCCCTTCCACGGCCACGATGCATGCGCAGACCAGCTCTCCCATGACGTCATGGGGCACACCGATCACGCAGACATCGTCCACCGCCGGATGTGCGCGCAGGCGATCTTCGAGATCGCGCGGGTAGAGCTGCTGCCCCCCGCGCGTGATCGTCTCCTGGCGCCGTCCGAGTATCCGCACCGTGCCATCCTCGTCGATGATCCCGAGGTCGCCGGTGAGGAAATATCCATCCGGCGTGAGAACCTTGGCGGTCTCGGCCGGCATGCGGAGATAGCCCCGCATGAGATTGGGGCCGCGGACGGCGAGCTCGCCGACCGACTCCGGCCCGTGCAACTGACCCGTCACGAGGTCCATGGACATGACCTCCACCCCGGGCAGGGTGCTTCCCACACTGTGGCCCCGCACGTCATCACTGTCGCCGAAGCGGGTGATGGACACGACGGCACCTGTTTCGGTGAGCCCGTAGGCCACGAGCACGTCGCACCAGCGACGCACCTTGCGCACCAGCGCCTCGCCCACGGCCGTGCCGGCCATGAGCCCCGTGCGCAGCGACTTGAGTCGCGAGGCGTCGAAGCTGTCTTCGCGCATGAGCAGGTGGTACTGCGTGGGCACGCCATGCAGCACCGTGACCTGCGTGCGCACCATCAGCGACAGCGCCTCGGCCGCATCAAAGGCCGGCTGCAGCACCAGCGTGGCCCCGCTCGCCATCGTGCCCAGCATCGCGCTGAAGCCGAAGATGGCGGAAAACGACACCGCCGTCAGCACGTGGTCCTCGGGCGAAAGCTCGAGCACCTGGGCCGTGCGGACGGCGTTTTCGACCAGCGCGCGATGGGACAGCACCACCCCTTTGGGTTTGCCCATCGTACCCGACGTGTACAACACCGCGAGATCCTGCGTGTCGTCGTCGGGCACCTCCGGCACACTGCGGCCGGCCCCTCGCGACACCAGATCCTCGAACTGGAAGATCCGGTCGTCGTACCACAAATCCTCGTCACCCACCGTGACCACGTACTGCAGATCGGGCAGGTCTCCCAGCAGTTCCTCGAAGCGCTGCAGGAAATCCACGGCGCCCCACTGCTCGATGGTGACGACACAACTCACTTCGGCGTGCCTGAGCTGGTAGCGCAGATCATGTACGCTGAGTTGCGGACTGACGGGGACCAGCACGGCGCCAAGCCGTGCCGCCGCGAGGGTGGCAATGATCCACTCGATGCCGTTGGGCAAGTTCACGGCGATGCGATCGCCGCGGCCCAGGCCAAGTTCGGACAACGCGGCCGCCAGGCTGGACGCGTCGGCGTCCACCTGCTGGTACGTCCATGTCCGGTCCCCTGTCGTGGCCAACGGACGCGTGGGATGTTCCTGCGCGCGCTGGCTGACGAGAGGGGCAAGGGACCACGAGGCTGCCATCTCACTCCGGGATCGGGTACAGCCACGTAAATTACCGACTATGAACGAGATGCGGAAGCAGACGGACGAGTGGGCCACGCCCGGCAGCCCCCGCGGGCCTCAGGATGCGCCGCGCCGGGACGCTTCGGCGCGCGAGCTCCCGATCCGGGATGGGCGGGCACGGGCGCCGTTCCGCACACGGCTCTTTGCCATGCTGCTGCTCTTTGCCGTCATTCCCTCGGTCGTGGTCACGCTGGTCTGGGCCGGCGCCGCCCAGCGCATGCTCTCGCGCTTCTCCGCCCGCTCCGCCTGGGAGCGCATCGCCGTGAGCGGCGAGTCGGCCTTCCGCAGCATCGACCGCGCCACCCTCACACCCGCCCAGCGGGCGGCCATTGAGCAGCACGAAACCGAACTGCGGGAGTCGGCGCAGTTGGCGCGGCGCTTCGACTTTGTGGCCGGACGTTCCATGCGTCTGGTCATCGTCGGCGCCCTCGTGCTGGTGGCGCTCGTGGCGGTGGGTGCCTCGCGCGTGGCCGGTCACCTCAGTCGCCAGCTCAGTCGCCCGCTCGATGAACTGGTGGGTTGGACGGGCATCATTCGACAGGGACGCCCGCTGCCGGACTACGGCGAGCGTGAAGGGGCGCCCGAGTTCGAGGTGCTGCGCAGCGGCATGCGCACCATGGCCCGCGAACTCGAGGCCGGCCGGCAACGGGCACTCGAGGCCGAGCGCGCCGAGGCGTTTCGCGAGTCGGCGCGACGTTTCGCGCATGAGCTCAAGAATCCGCTCACCCCCATTCGCTTTGCCGTGGACCGGCTGCGCCGTGCCGCGCCGCCGGAGCTCAGCGACACCGTGGAGGTGCTGGCCGAGGAAGCAGCCCGTCTCGAAAGCATGGCCAAGAGCTTTGCGCAGTTCGGCCGGCTGCCGGACGGTCCGCCGGCCGAGGTGGACATGGCGGAGCTTGTCACGCGGGTGGCGCGCAGCACGGTGCCTGAGCGGCTTGCGCTGGACCTCCACTGCGACGAGGGCCTGCCCCTGGTGACGGGCTACCACGAGCCGCTGGTGCGGGCGGTGACCAACGTGCTGCTCAACGCCGTGGACGCCTGTGGCAGCACGGGGCAGATCCGGGTGCGCGTCCTGGCGGCGACCCTGGGCGACGAGCCGGCGGTGGGCGTGGATATTGGCGATACGGGCCCGGGCATCCCGCTCGAGACCCTGCCCCGCATCTTCGACCCCTATGTGACCACCAAGCCGGGCGGCACCGGCCTCGGGCTGGCCATTGCCGCCCAGACGGTCCGGGCGCACAACGGACACATTTTTGCCGAGAGCACCGTAGGGCAGGGCACGACGATGTGTCTGCGCATCCCGGTCCACGGGATCGCCTGATCGATTCGCCGCATCATCCAGGTTCCATCATGAGGCAGTCCATGCAGAACTCCGAGGCGCTCCGGGAGGCCGAAGTGGCGCTACGCCAGGCACAGCAAACGGCACAGGAGGCGGCCCGCGAGGCCGCCGCCACGGCGCGCGAAGCGGCGGCGGCAGCGCGCGACGCCGCACGGCAGGCCGGTGACGGGGCGGCGATGGCGCGGGTGGGTGACCTGCAGGTCGTGCGCAGCGGCGACGGCACGCGCATCATCAGCCTGCCCGGACCGAACGGGGAACCGGTGCGCATCGTGGTGGGTCCCGACGGCGCAGTGATCTCGAATACTCAGGTAACGGCCCCCGGCGCCCCGGTCATCGTGCCGCCGCCGCGCCGCAAGCAACTCCCCGAAGGTCTCGTCGATATGATGATGGTGATTTTCGGCTTCGTGGCCATCACCAGCATCGGCACCCCGCTGGCCAAGGCCTATGCCCGGCGCTGGGAGCGCAAGGGAGAACGCGATCAGCAGCTGCAGCTGTCGCAGCGCCTCGAGGCCATCGAGCAGGCCATCGAAACGGTGGCGGTGGAGGTCGAGCGCATCAGCGAGGGGCAGCGCTTCACGTCCAAGCTGCTGGCTGAGCGGGCGCCGGTGGACATGGAGCGGGTGCGATGAGCGCGCAGCCACAGGAGGGGGCCATCGACCCCGTGCAGCTCGAGCGCGAAATCTCCGAGCGCGTGGAGCAGGCCGTGTCGGAAGCGGTCAATGCGGGCAGTGAGCAGGCCGTGACGCGTGGCTCCGGTCAGTCACCCATCATCATTTCGGAAAACAACGGGGAGTCCGTCACGATCGACTTCAAGGACGGCAACCTCATCATCTCGCAGGACGGCAATACGCGGCAGATTCCCTGGCGCGATGCGGTGCCGCAGGGCGCGGTGGACATCGCGCAGTCCATGGCCGCCATCGTGTTCTTTCTTGTCGTGGGCTGGCCGATCGCCCGCGCCGTCGCGCGGTGGATCGGTCGCCGCGGTGAGACGCGCGCCGCCGATTCGGCACTGCGCCAGCAATTCGAGGCGCGCTTCGAAAACCTCGAGCGCAATCTCGATACCGTGGCCATCGAAATGGAGAAGCTGTCCGAGGCGCAGCGCTTCACCACCAGATTGCTCGCTGAACGCGGCGATCGCGTGACCGTACCAATGCACGAACGTTGAGGCGCGCGTGCCCAGTGTGCTGATCGTGGACGACGAGCCCAACATCCGACGGATGGTGGGCGCGTTGCTGAGTGCGGAAGGCTACGATGTCCGGGACGCAGCCGATGGCGTCACCGGACTGGCGCTGGCGGAAACCGCCGAACCGGATGTGGCGCTCATCGATCTCATGATGCCCGGCTCGCTCGACGGCCTGGGCTTGCTGGAGAAACTCCGCGAGCGCCGGCCCGATGTGCCGGTGGTCATGATGAGTGGACGCGCGGCACTGACGGACGCCGTGCGCGCCACCAAGCTGGGCGCCTTCACGTTTCTCGAGAAGCCGCTCACGCCCGAGGGCGTGCTGCTGGCGCTGGCCTCGGCCTTCGAGCTTCGTCAGGCACGCCGGGCGGCCGCCGCGCTGCGTGAAGACCTCGGCATTTCGGGCGAGATGATTGGCGACTCGCCAGTCATGAAAGACGTGCGCGCCCTTCTCGCGCGCGTGGGGCCCAGTGAGGCGCGCGTCCTCATCACCGGTGAATCGGGCACGGGCAAGGAGCTGGCCGCCGCCGCCCTGCATCTGGCCAGCCCACGTCGTGATCGGCCGTTTGTGCGCGTGAACTGCGCCGCCATTCCGCGCGATCTCGTGGAAAGCGAGATGTTCGGACATGAGCGCGGCGCCTTCACCGGGGCCACCGACCGTCGCATCGGACGCTTCGAGCTGGCCCATACGGGCACGCTGTTTCTCGACGAGGTGGGCGACCTGGGCGCCGAGGCGCAGGCCAAGCTGCTGCGCGCCATCGAAGCGCGGGAAATCGAGCGCGTTGGCGGCGGCAAACCCATCAAGGTGGACGTGCGCATTCTTGCGGCCACCAACAAGGATCTGGCGCGCGCGGTGGCAGACGGAGCGTTCCGCGAGGATCTGTTCTTCCGCCTCAACGTCATTCCCATTCACCTGCCGCCGCTGCGCGACCGACCGGGCGATCTGCCGGCGCTCGTGCGCCACTTCTCCGCGCGGCATCGCACACGCACGGGACGGCCGCTGGTCTCCTGGCGCGACGATGCGCTCGCGGCACTCAGTGCCTACCACTGGCCCGGCAATGTGCGCGAGCTGGCCAATGTGGTGGAGCGACTGGCCATTCTGCATGCGGGCAGCGAGGTCGGCGCGCGGGACGTGCAGCAGGTGGTGCCGGCGGTGGCCGTGGACGCGGGGGCTGTCGTGGGGACGGCGGATGGCAACGGGTCCGGGACCATTCCCGGTGAAGGCCTGCCCCTCTCGGACGCGCTGGATGCCTACGAACGGCGGCTCATTTCGGCGGCGCTGGCGCAGGCGGATGGCAATGTGGCCGAGGCGGCGCGCAGGCTGCAGACCGATAGGCCCAATCTTTACCGGCGCATGCGGCGGCTCGGTCTGTCGTCTACTGCTGGGACTTTGGGAGATGAGATGTGAGAGATGGGAGGATGGGACAGAAATAGAGAATGCGATGTGAGCAACAAATGAGATGAGAGACGGGATCGTGTGGGGCTGGTTACCGCAGTTTGGGTCGGGGTCGGAGTCGGAGTCGGGGTCGGGGTCGGGGTCGGGGTCGGGGTCGGGGTCGGGGTTCAAACGGTTTGGGGGCGTGTCGGTGTCGGGGCATGCGCGGCGTTTCAGTCCGACACGGGTTTGTCCTCCGCATGGCGGGAGCAGGAACACCGGAGAGGTCGCGCGGGCAGTGGCTAAGCGGTGATATTGCCGTCACTTGCGCTGCAACAGCGGCCGTGGGTCCGAAGTGTTGACCCGGTGGTACGCGGCCTGCCATGCCGTAGCGCGAACCCTGGAAGGAGCTTTCGATGAAGCAAACCATGGCCCGTGCGGTGCTCATGTCGGCGGCGATGTGCACGGCCGCGATGTCGGGCATCGTGATGTCCCCGTCAACCGGCGCCGCGCAGCGCGCCGGACGCCTGGGGTCGGTGCCACGCGATGTCGCGCTCGAGGTCACCCGCCTCTTCAACGCCCCGTCCACGCGGCGCGTGCGTGGCGACTTCACCCTGGCCGCGGCCGACACCGTGCGCGGCGACCTCGCCGTCCTCAACGGCAATGCCCGGCTCGCGGGTGTCGTCTATGGCGATGTCGTCGTGCTCAACGGCGACGTGTTTCTGCAGGACGGCGCGCGGCTCGAAAAATCACTCACCGTGCTCGGCGGCACGTTCGAAGCGCCCGACCGACCCAACGTCGTGGGCGACATCCGTGTGTGGAGCTCGCGCTATCGCTACCGCGAGGATGCCGATACGCTGATTGCCGAAACCGACTTCTTTGCGCGTTGGTCGCGCTGGGTGCGCGACGACCGGGAGAACGGTGCCGAGAGCCAGCTCTTCGTCACTACGGCGCACACCTACAATCGTGTGGAAGGCCTGCCCATTCTCGTGGGGCCGCGCTTCCGCCTGCGAGCGGAGGACACGCGGGTGCGGGCCGAGGTGTTCGGCATTTTCCGCACGGGTGATGGCATCGAGTGGAAGCGCGAGAACCTCGGCCATCAGGCGCTGCTCGAGCTGCGTCAGGGCAATCGCGCCGGCGTGGCCGTGGGTGGCAAGCTCTTCGACGTGGTGGATGCCATGGAACAGTGGCAACTCACCGACACCGAAGTGGGCCTCAACAGCTTCCTGTTCACGCGCGACTATCGCGACTACTGGCAGCGGCATGGCGGTGAGGGCTACGTCGCGTTGTTTGCCGGCAGGGCCAGCGAGTTGCGCGCGAGTTACGGTGAAGAGCGCTGGAGTGCGCGCCGTGCCCGTGACCCCTGGACCCTCTTCAATTCCGATCTGGCCTGGCGGCTCAACCCCACGGCCGACGAAGGTGTACTCAAGCGCTTCACCCTGAGCGCCGTGTTCGATACGCGCACCAGCTCGCAGCGTCCTCGCAGCGGCTGGTTCCTGCGCGGCGAATTCGAGCGCGGTACCGGCACCTACGACACCATGGGTGAACTCACCCCCGGTGTACGGCCGCTGCCCACGGGCACCACGCCCATTCCGCTCAACGAGGGCGTCACCTACTCGCGCGCCTTCTTCGACTTGCGTCGCTACAACCGCCTTGGTCCCAACGCGCAGCTCAACCTGCGTGCCGTCTTCGGCGGCTGGGTGAACGGCGACCCGCTGCCCGTGCAGCGCCGTCTGTCGGTCAGCGGCATCGACGCACTCCCCGGTTTCGACTTCCGTCGCATGACCGGCACCAGCGATGTGGGCACCTGCGCCACCGGCAGCGAGGAGATGTATGCGTCGCTCGGTCGGCCGGCGCAGTGTGAGCGCATGGCCCTGCTGCAGGCGGAGTGGAAGGGGGACTTCCGTCTCAACCTCTTCGGCGACGACAGCGACTATGGCGACCGGCGCTGGGGGCTGGGCCGCGTGCGGGCCGACGGCGCATGGGTGGTGTTTGCCAACACGGGACGCGGCTGGCTCATCGATCGCCCGAGCCCGAGCTCGGTGCCCAACCCCGATTTGGGCGCGCTGGCCTTCGACAAGAATCGTGTGCCCGGCTTCGACACCTGGCGCACTGACATTGGCGGCGGCTTCGACTTCGGAGACTTTGGGGTGTACATCGCCCAAGCCGTGTCCCAGAGCGGTCTGTCGCCCAACGTGTACGTGCGTCTGTCGCGGCGGTTCTGACGGCGCATGGCCGGACTCGGTGTGATGGCCCCCGCGATGCAGCGGATGCGGCACCTCTGGGTGCGGGTCCTGCTGGGTGCATGGCTGCTGCTGGGAATTCCCGCCGCAGCCCGGGGCCAGTCACGCCCGGAAATCGACATTCGTGTCACGCCCACCTCGTATCCGCCGCTCGTCGCCGTGCGCGGGGTGCTCACCGAGCGGGACTTCGATGGCCTGCTGCGCAACGGCTTTCCGGCGCGCATTCACGTGCGCACGGAAATCTGGACGGTGGGTCGCTGGTTCGACGATGTGCGCGGCCGCGCCGAGTGGGACGTGATCGTGCAGTACGATGTCGTGGACCGCACCTACAATGTGGCCCGCATCGTGGGCGAGCGTGTCACCAACCTGGGCAGCTACCTGCGCTTTGCCGACGCGCGCGCCGCCAGTGAGCTGGCCTACCTGCCGCCGCTGCCGGCGCCGCGTCGTGGCCAGCGCGGCTATGTGCTGGTGCAGGCCGAGGTGGGCGCGCTTGAAGTGAGCGACCTCGACGAACTCGAGCGCTGGCTCAAGGGCGAAGCCAACCCCGCTGTGCGCGGGAAACGCAGTCCGGCGTCGGCGCTCACGCGCGGACTGCGTACCCTGGCCTCTCGCATTCTCGGCGGCGAGGTGCGGCGCCTCGAGGCCCGCACCGGCGTGCTGCAGTTCTGACCTGCAGTTCTGTTCTCCGGTCAGGCCGAGGTGACGGCCGGCCCGTGTTCGATCTTCTCGAGTTCGCGCAGCGTCTCTTCGCCGTAGAACGTGCGGATGTAACGCGCCTGGATGGGCGTGAGACGACGCACCGCCCATGAGAGGTGCACGAAGTGCGGCTCGGTGGGCGCGTGCAGCGGCTGCATGCCGATTTCATGCGGCATCCGGTTGGCCTTGCGCGTGTTGCAGCTGCTGCAGGCCGTGACCACGTTGCTCCACTCATTCGTGCCGCCGCGCGACATGGGAATGAGATGGTCGCGCGTGAGCGACTCGCGCGGCTTGAGCACATTGGCGTGCCGACCGCAGTACTGGCACTGGTAATCGTCGCGCGCGAACAGGAAGGTGTTCGTCACCTGACGACGGAAGCGCCGCGGCACGTGCACATACTTGGTGAGTCGGATGACCGCCGGGCGCACGAACTGCCGTTTCTCCGAGCGCACGGGCGCGCCGGTGTCGGCCTCCACGATTTCCGCCTTGCCGTCAATGACGAGGCGCAGGGCACGCCGCAGCGGCACCATCGTGAGTGGTTCGTACGATGCGTTCAGTGCGAGACAGCCAGCAATCACGCCCTTCCCTCCCTGCTCGAGTGTGTGCGCAACCCTTGGGACCACCACACCACCAGAACCGCGACCGGTATCCGCAACCGGTCGATCATGCCCGCAGGCGACGCCTGCAACGCCCTGTGAAAAACCAAATCCCCGCTGATGACATCGACGCGCGGGCCGACCGACATGCAGCGGGGATTCTCTGGTGTTTCAGCAGGGCGGACACCGATGCACGACCACGGGCCTCCCGCCGGTCAGGCGGGCTCTCCTTCTGAGGGAGACGGGCAGTGGTTGCGCGTGTCGCATGCTGAAGTCTACCACGACGGCACCTGCCCCCGCCACTGTGCCAACTGTGTCGTGACGCGCGCGCCGGCACTCCGCTGGCGCGCGTACCAGCCGTCCTGCCGGACCGCCGTGTCTCCCGTCACATGCCCGTCACGAATCAGTTCACGACCGGCCACGCAGACCAGCGTGGCCAGCGCCTGACCAGCCAGCGCGTGCACCAGCGTCACCGCCGGGTCATACACCGGACCGAGTGTGGCGGGCAGAGGGAACGCCGCCAGGTCCGCCTCCATGCCCACGGCGATCGCCCCAACCTGCCCGTCCATCCCCATGGCCTCCGCCCCACCCAGGGTGGCCAGGCGCAGCGCGTCGGCCGCCGCCAGAGAGTCGGCCCGTTCGGCGCGCAGGGCATGCTGCAGCACCGCCTGCCGCGCTTCCTCCAGCAAATGCATGCGGTTGTTGCTGACCACCGAATCGCTGCCGAGTCCAACACGCAGACCACGCGCGAGCATGCGATCGAGAGGTGCCACCCCCTGCCCGAGCTTGGCGTTCGAAATGGGACAGTGCACGATGCCCGCACCGTGCGCTGACACCCGCGCCAGATCGTCGTCGCTCACGTGCACCGCATGAACAAGAAGGGGCCGTGCGCGCAGCAGCCCGGTGTCGTCGAGCAGGGCCACCGGCGACTCCGCCCGCGCATGCACCGCGATACCACGCGCGCGCAGGCGATCGGCAAAGGGCCCCGCGCCACGCACCACGAAGTCGGTTTCCGCCAGGCTCTCGGCCACATGCACCGCCACCGGCAACTGCTCGTGGACGGCGTAGTCGGCCACGGCCCGAAACAGCTCGGCGGACACGGTGTACGGCGCGTGCGGCGAGACCCCGGTGCGCACGAGCGCCGTGTCCTCTGCGCGCAGCGCGGCCACACGATTCCGCAGGCCGGTGATGGCCTCGTCGCGGTTTGCGGCATCGGGTCCGAACACTTCCACGTAGCCGATGCCACGAACGCCCAGGTCACGCATGGCGGTCAGCGGCCAGGCCGAGTCGGTCGCGTCGCCATAGGTGGTGATGCCGTGGCGCAGCCCCTCGAGCACACCCACGCGCGCCGCATCGAGCAAATCCTCTGCCTGCAGCACCTCACGGCGCAGCAGCGTGATGGCACGCAGCCAGTCGCGGAAATCGAGTCCCTCGAGACAGCCACGCAGCAGCGTGAGCTCGAGATGCGAGTGTGCATTGACCAGGCCCGGCATGAGCACGCAGGCGCCCAGCTCGACCCGGCGGACCCGGTCACCCTGCGGCGCGGCCTGCTGCGGTCCGAGCCAGGCCACCCGGCCGTCCTGCACCAGCACCGCGCCCTGCGGAAGGGCCGGCGAGGCCACCGGCAGCACCCAGTCAGCCGTGTAGAGCGTGCTGCGCGACCCCGTGGACTCGGCCCGCGCGCTGTCACTCACGACGGCGGCAGGCGGAAGGGGTTGCTGGTGTCGCGCTGCACACGCGCGCGGGCACTGTCCATGGTGAAGGGCGAGGGACCCGGCGGATCGCTGCAGGTGGCGGTGGGCTCATAGCCCTGCACGAAGAACTCGGTCACCACGTTGCCCATGCAGTTGCTGTTGGCCAGTCGGCCGGTGACGGCATCGACCTGCCGCACGATGACGCCGTCGGGCCGCGGCCAGTCCGGCGGCTGCGGCTTGCGGCGATACACCTCGGTCATGAACGCCGCCCAGGCCGGCGCGGCCAGCTCACCACCCTGCGCGTTGTTCTTGATCTTCTGCGGCTTGTCGAAGCCCATCCACACGCCGGCCACGAGGTCGGCCGTGTAGCCAATGAACCACACGTCCGCGCCGTCGTTGGTGGTGCCGGTCTTGCCGCCGGCGGGGACGCGGAAGCCACTGCTCCACACACGCGCACCGGAGCCGCGAATGACCACGTCCTTCATCATGCTCACCATGAGCCACGACTCCTCGGGCGAGAGCACGGGCTCACGCACGAGCTTGGGCTTCCACACCACCTCGCCCCTGCTGTCTTCCACGCGCACGATGGCATGCGGCGTGGTGCGCAGACCGAGGTTGGCAAACACGCTGTAGGTCCCGATCATCTGCAGCGGATACACGTCGGCCGCCCCGATGTACATGGACGGATAGGGCGGAATGGGCGTGGTGAGACCGAAGCGGCGCGCCATGCTGGTGACGGCCTCGGGACCAATGGCCATGCCGGTGCGAATGGCCGGCAGATTGCGTGACTGATACAGCGCTTTGCGCAGCGGCAGATCACCCTGGAACTTTAGATCGTAGTTCTGCGGGGTCCAGGTCTCGCCGCTCAGTTGATCCATGGAGATCGGCGAGTCGTCCACCACCGTGGCGGGGCTGAAGCCCTCGTGAATGGCGGCCGCGTACACGATGGGCTTGAAGGTGGAGCCCGGTTGACGCAGCGCCTGCACGGCGCGGTTGAACTTGGAGTCGCCGAAGTCGCGACCGCCCACCATGGCACGCACGGCCCCGCTGCGCGGGTCGATGGCCACGAAGGCGCCCTGCAGATACGGCGAATTGGCGGCGCCACGCTCGCCGCCCTCGGCGCTGCGCGCGAGATAGGCCTCGTACGTCAGGTGCTTGTACGCGCCGTGACGCCCGGCCTCGATGGCCTGCAGCTGGTTCTCGAGCGCGCGCTCGGCCGCGGTCTGCATGTCCACGTCGAGCGAGGTGTACACCTTGAAGCCTTCGTTGTAGAGCCGGTTGCCGAGTTCCTCCTCGAGCACCTGCCGCACCCACTCGACGAAGTACGGGGCCACGTCGCCGGATTCGGTGCGTTCGGCCAACTGCAGCGGATAGGCCTTGGCCAGCGAGGCATCGGCGGCGCTGACGGCGCCGGCGCGGCGCATGAGTTCAATGACGGTATTGCGGCGCTGAATTGCGCGGTCGGGGAAGCGCCGCGGGTTGTAGCGCTCCGGCCCCTTGAGCAAACCGGCCAGCACGGCGGCTTCGGCCACTGTGACGTCGCGCACACTCTTGCCGAAATAGCGCTGCGACGCCGTCTCCACGCCGTAGGCGCCGTTACCCAGGTAGACCTGATTGAGATACAGCTCGAGGATCTTGTCCTTGCTGTAGCGCTGCTCGATGGCGGTGGCCACCCGGCCTTCCTTGATCTTGCGCAGCAGGGTCTTCTCGCGGGAAATGCGATCGGAGAAGACGTTGCGCGCGAGCTGCATGGTGATGGTGGAGAAGCCCTGGACGTAGCTCCCCGCCTTCACGTTGCGCGCCAGTGCGCCGAAGATGCGGATGAAGTCGATGCCGTTGTGGCTGTAGAAGCGCTTGTCTTCGGTGATGACAATGGCGTCGCGCACGTGCTTGGGGATGTCCTGCAGGCGCATGAGGGTGCGCCGCTCGAGCCCCAGCTCGGTGATGAAACGTCCGTCGGCGGCATAGACCTTGGACGTCTGCCGCGGCACATAGGCCTCGAGGGCGGCGATGGAGGGGCAGCGTCCGTTGCGGCAGATGACCGCCCAGGCTCCGGCCACGGCGCCGGCGCCAATGGCGCCGCAGAGTCCCCCCACCACCAGCAGCCAGCCCAGCCAGGGGCGGCGCGAAAGAATCGAAGACGATGGCATACCGTCTGGAAGCTACACTTCACCCCCGTGTTCGGTACCACGGGGCGGTTATCTTTCCGTGATGTCCACGCTTCCTGCCCCGCTCTCCGAACTCGCCTGGCGCGAGCTGATCTCGCAGCACACCGAGGGCCTGCCCGCGGCCCTCGCGGCCGGCCCCGTCTCCGCCTATGTGGGCTTCGATCCCACGGCGTCCAGCCTGCATGTGGGCAACCTCGTGCCCATCATGGGTCTCGTGCATCTGCAGCGGGCCGGGCACCGCCCCATCGGCCTCGTGGGCGGCGCGACGGGCATGATTGGCGACCCGAGCGGCCGCAGCAGCGAACGCAACCTGCAAGATGCGGACACCATTCACGCCAACGCCGAGGCCATTCGTGGTCAGCTGGCGCGCTTCCTCGATTTCGACGGACCGCGCGGCGCGAAGCTGGTGAACAACCTCGACTGGCTGGGCGGCATCGGCCTCATCGAGTTCCTGCGCGACACGGGCAAGCACTTCTCCATCAACTACATGATGGCCAAGGACTCGGTGAAGTCGCGTCTCGAGACGGGCATCTCGTACACCGAGTTCACTTACATGCTCATGCAGGCGCACGACTACCTCGAGCTCTACCGGCGCGAGGGGGTCACACTGCAGATGGGCGGCAGCGACCAGTGGGGCAACATCACGGCGGGGCTCGAACTCATCCGCCGCACGGTGGGCGCAGAAGCCAACGCGCTCACGTTCCCGCTCATCACCAATGCCGACGGCACGAAGTTCGGCAAGAGCACGGGTGGCGGCTCGGTGTGGCTGGATGCCGAGCGCACCTCGCCCTACGCCTTCTACCAGTTCTGGATGGGCGCAGACGACCGCGACGTGTCGCGTTACCTGCGCTTCTATACGCTGCTGACTCTCGAGGAAATCACCGCACTCGATACCGAGGTGCGCACGGCGCCGGAGAAGCGTGTGGCCCAGCGTGCGCTGGCGGCCGACGTGACGGCGCGTGTGCATGGCGCCGAGGCCGCGCGGGTGGCGCAGGAAGTGTCGGCGCTTCTCTTCGAGAAGGCCGACCCGAACGCGCTGTCCGCCGCGGCGCTGGACGCACTGGCGCGGGAGATTCCGTTTGCGGACTACGTGCCGCCGGCCGAAGGAGCTCCGGTGGATGGCGTGGATGTGTTCGAGGCGCTGGTGCAGCTGGGCATCGCGGCGTCGCGGGGCGCGGCCAAACGGCTGCTGGAGCAGGGCGGCATCAGCGTGAATGGCGTCAAGCTCGGCGCGGCCGACAAGATCGTCTCACGTGATCGCCTGCTGAGGGGAGCATACCTGCTCCTGCGCAAAGGCCAGCGCGAGTTCGGCCTGCTGCGGGTGGGGTGACTCGCAGACTCTGGCATCTCGCGTCCAGGGGCTCGATTCATTGAGATGTCCGGTAACGAGATGGTGCGAGTTGTGAAGACGAGACAGAAATAGATGAATGGGAGATGAGCAACCAATGAGTTGAGAGACGGGAATCTCGGCGGCCGAGGACCGCAGTCGAGGTTTGCGTGGGGCCGTTCCCGCGGTAACCGTTCCCGCAGTGGCCCCACACGATCGGGTCTCTCATCTCATTGGTTGCTCATCTCCCATTCATCTATATTCTGTCTCGTCTTCACAACTCGCACCATCTGGCTTCTGGACATCTCGAGACACGAGAAACGAGACACGAGAAACGAGCGATCAGGCCTCAAGGAGTGCCAGCGCCCGCCTGATTTCGTCGGCTGTGTTGTACATATGCGGGGACAGCCGGATTGCGCCCTCACGCACCGTGTGCAAAACGCCGCCTTCGCGCAGACGGGTGTGCATGCCCTCCAGGTCCGTGGGCGTGAACGACAGCACGCCCGCGCGGCGCGCGGGCTCGGCCGGCGTGACCAGCGTCACGTCGCGGCGGCTGTGTGCCCAGTCCACCACGATGTCGCCGAGCGCTTCGAGATGCTGCGCCACCTGCGCCACGCCGGCCTCAAGCAGCAGGGCCGTGGCGGCATTGGCCACGGCAAAGTCGTGGTAGGCAATCGTCACCACCTCGAAGCGCCGCGCATCGTCGAAGAAGTCGAACTCGTAGTCGGTGAGCCGTGTGTAGTCCGTGCTGCTCTTCATGCAGGCCCAGCCCACGTCGTGCGGCTCGAGGCTGGTGATGAGTTCGGGCCGCACGTACACGAAGCCCGTCCCCCAGGGCGAGAGCTGCCACTTCTGCGCACCGCTGGCAAAGATGTCGATGGGCAGCGCATGCACGTCGATGGGCCGCACGCCGCAGCCCTGGATGCCGTCCACAATGAAGAACACACCCTTGGCCCGGCAGGCCGCACCAATGCGCGCAAGATCGGCCACGTAGCCTGTGGCGAACTGCACCCAGCTCACCACCACCGCCACCACGTCATTGCGCTGCTCGATGGCTGCGACCAGCGCGTCTTCATCGGGCAGGCCGTTCCGTCGCGGGATGAGATCGAGCGTCACCCCGCGTGAGCCCAGCGCCTGGAAGGGATATACGCAGCTCGGGAACTCGCCGTCGAAGGTCAGAATGCTGCCCGGACGAAGCGGCAGCGCGCGTGCAGCAAGATTGAGCCCGTAGGTGGTATTGGGCATGAGCGCGATTTCTTCGGCGCGCGCGCCAATGAGCGCGGCGAACTGCGCGCGGGCGGTGGCAGCGGCCTCCTGCATGCGCGGCACCGAAATGCGCTGCGGCTGCTGCCGCAGGGCCGACCATTCGTTGGCCGCGGCAACGGCCGCAGCCGGCATGGGGCCCACCGAGGCGGCGTTCAGGTACATGGACGCGTCGTCGTCCATCCACGCGTATTCGCGGGCGCGCAGCTGCTGAAGACTGATGGTCATGCGAGAGGAGAGGAGGTCGGGTCGAGCATCACACGCAACCCGTGAAGTATGGCACGCGGCGCACGAACCCGGTGCAGGTGCCGTTGTCCGGCGGCACCCATCGTGCTCCGCCACTCGGCGTCACCCAGCACTCGGGCCAGATCGGACAGCAGCTGCGCACCGTCGTCCAATGCCGAGGGCGCGGACTTCGCCTGGGGCAGATGCAGCCCCGTGACGCCCGGCAGCACGAGGTCGGCATGGTGGCGCGCGGCCGAGGCCACCACCGGTATGGCCCGGTGCATGGCCTCCACCACCGCCAGGGTGCCGGCATCACCGGCGTCCACCACCCACAGCACATCCTCGTTACGCGACGCTTCGGCAAGCCAGGCGTCGAGCGACTGCACCGAGAGCGCAGCGGCCATGCCGAGGGCGGCCGCATGCACCCGCGCGTCCTGCAGGAGCGGCACCACCCCCCGTTCCTCCCCATCGGCCACCAGCCTCATGCGCAACGACGCATGCCGTTGATGCAGCGCCGCGAGGACACGCAGGGCATGAATGCCTTCGTCGTTGAGGTAGGGGGGAAGCAGCAGGGTCACCCGTGGCGGAACCATGAGTGATCCGTCGGGGCGGGCCGTGTCGGTGCGTACGGCCGCGTCGGCCAGTCGCAGCACACCCGGCGCCGTTTCATCGTCCAGCAGGGCCGGTGGTGGCCAGAACACGGAGTGCAATCCGGGCTCCATGCGCCGCACCAGCCCGCGCGCGAGTGCCGTGCGCTGTCGCCATCCCACGCGCTCGGGCTGCGACCTCGCTGGCGCGGCCCCGGTGCCGTGACGGGACATGGGCTGACGCCAGACCACCGGGCCACGCGGCCCCATCGCCAACGCGGCCGCGGCGGCATCGTCGCCGCGATACACCAGCACGGCGTCGGGCCGCAGCGCCTGCACGACCTCACGCACGCTGTGCGTTCGTCGCCACCAGCCTTCGGCCTGCACCTCGCGAAGCGACAGCCGTGGCCACTCGGCGCGTGCACCTCGCGCCAGTGCCGATCCGGACACACAGGCCAGTGCCACCACATCACCTTCCGCGGCAAGCGCCTGGAGCCAGCTGCCCAGAACGAGCACGGATGCGCCCCAGCGCGTGTCGGTGCTGAGTCCCAGCACCCGCATGCGTCAGACCGTCGAGGCGACGGACACGTCATCCGCCCGTTCGAGGGCGCGCTCGACTCCGCGATCGAACTGCAGGGCATGCAGACGTGCATAGGCCCCGCCCTGCGCCAGCAGTTCGCCGTGTGTGCCCTGCTCCACCAGTCGCCCGGCGTCGAACACCAGAATGCGGTTGGCGTGCTGAATGGTGGCCAGCCGATGCGCGATGACGAACACCGTGCGGCCCTCGAGCAGGCGATCGATGGCCTCCTGCACGAGACGCTCACTTTCCGCATCGAGCGCGCTGGTGGCCTCGTCGAGAATGAGCAGCGGCGGGTCACTGAGCAGCGCGCGGGCAATGGCCAGTCGCTGCCGCTGACCGCCGGAGAGGCGTGTGCCCCGCTCGCCAAGGTTGGTGTCCCAGCCCTCGGGCATGGCTTCGATGAACGACAGCGCATTCGCCGCACGCGCGGCGGCCTCGAGCTGCGCCTGCGTGGCGTCCGGACGCCCGAAGGCCACGTTGGCGCGCACGGTGTCGTTGAAGAGCACCGTGTCCTGACTGACGATGCCCGTCAGCGCACGCAGCGCATCGAGGCGGATGTCGCGAAGATCCACGCCATCCAGGCGAATGACACCGCCGGTGGGATCGATGAAGCGCGGCAGCAAGTCCACCAGCGTACTCTTGCCGGCGCCGCTTGCCCCGACCAGCGCCACGACCTCGCCCTTGCGGGCGGTGAAGCTCACGTCCTGCAGTGCGTAACGATCGGCTTCGTAGGCAAAGCTCACGTTCTCGAAGCGGATGCTGTCGTTGAACGTGGCCGTGTGGCGCGTGCCACGATCACGAGCGGTCTCCGTTTCCGCGTCGAGCACCTCGAAGATGCGCTCAGCGCTGGCGAGAGACTGCTGCGCGGCGGCGGGCGCCTGGGAAAGCTGCTTGAGCGGCTGCAGCAGGCGCATGACCTGGATGAGGAACACCAGCAGTTCGGCGCCGTCCATGCTGCCTTCCACGAGTACCAGCCGCGCGCCGAACCAGAGAATGGCCACCGCCGTGAAGGTGCCAAGCGTCTCGGTGACCGGACCGGAAAGCAGCGCCAGACGTCCGACCTTCACGAAGCCCCTGGCGTAGGCGCCGTTTCGCTCGGTGAACTTGGCTTCCTCACGCGTCTCCGCGCGATACGACTTCACGAGCCGCACACCGCTCACCACTTCCTGCACAAGGCTCGTCATCTCACCCTGCTCGTTGCCAAGCCGGCGATAGCCCTTGCGCAGCTTGCGCAGGACCGGTTGAATGGCGCCGACGGTGACGGGCGCAATCAGCAGCGCCGCCAGGGAGAGTTGCCACGAGAGCGTGAACATGGCCACCAGCGTGGCCAGAACCTGCGCCGCACTCCACATGGAGCGTGTGACCAGCTCGGTGACCACGGTCTTGGCACTGGCCGTGTCATTGAGCACCCGGGCGATGATCTGCCCCACCTTGTTGCGCGTGAACCACGGCAACGGCAGTCGCAGCAGATGTGCGTACAGCGCATCGCGCAGGTCGCGCACCACGAACTCCTGCAGCTTGACACCCACCTGCCCGCTGGACCAGATGAGGGTGTTCTTGAGCGTCACCGCCGCAATCACAATGAGCATGACGCGCAGCAGGGAGCCCATCTTGTCCTGCTCGTCGAGCAGGAAGCCGATGGTGGCCTGGAGCACCTTCGCCACCGTGCCGCTGGCCGGCAGCAGCTGATCGGCCTTGAACAGCGCGTTCAGAAACGGAATGAGCAGCGTGAACGAAAACACATCGGCAAAGGCCGCGGCCGCGTTGAGCAGCACCACGGCCACCAGCTTGCCCTTGTGCGGGCCCACAAAACGCCAGAGCCGGCGCCAGAGCTGCGCGGCAGGGGTGCGATATGTACCGGTGCTCACTTCGCCTCAGCGCTTGGGCGTGAGCAGGGACACCGGCAGGATGCATTCCTCCGGTGACACGCCGCCATGCAGGAAGGACCCGCGGTAGCGCCCCTGATACTCGCGCAGCTTGGTGGGATACACGAAGAACGTGTCACCCGCTGCCAGCAGCGTGTTGGTGCCCGGCGTGCGATGCGGCAGCCGCAGGTCGTCGGGATTGCTGAACAGCAGCGCCTGCTCGGGTCGCTCGGCGCGGATGTCCTCGCCGAACTTGTAGCGCAGGTTGGCCGTCGCATCGCGCTTGGCGAAGACGGTGGCCGGCGTGTTGCAGTGCAGCGCACCGTGATCGCTGGTGACCACCACGGCGATGTTGCGCCGCGACGCTTCCTTGAGCAGCGAGAAGAGCGCCGAGCGTTCGAACCACTGCCGCGTCAGGGCGCGCAGTGCCATCTCGTCGCGCGCCACCTCGAACAGAATCATCGACTCCGAACGGCCGTGCGTGAGCATGTCCACGAAGTTGAAAACAAAGGCATGCACGCCGTCGCCGGCGATGGCGGCGGGCAGGTGCCGCTCGAGGTCATCGCTGTCGGCCGCGGTGGTGAGCTTCTGATAGCGCACCGGCGCCGGATGCTGCAGCGCGGCCAACTGGGCCACGAGCAGATCCTTCTCGTGCGCATTCAGGGCCTCGTCGTCGCGTTCGCCCCACCAGTCGGGATGCCGCGCGGCGATCTCGCCCGGAAAGAGACCGGAGAACAGCGCGTTGCGCGCGTAGGGCGTGGCCGTGGGCAGGATGGAGTAGTAGTGCGAGGTTTCCACCTCGAACCACGATGCCAGCAGCGGCTCGAGCACACGCCACTGATCGAGACGCAGGCAGTCGATGATGACGAAGATGACCTTGCGATCACGGGAGAGCACGGGCAGCACGAACTCCCCGAACACGTCCACCGAGAGCGGCGGACGATCGCCTTCCTCGTCGCGCAGCCAGCGCGGATACTCGCTGCGCATGAAGGTGGCGAACTCGCGATGCATGTCGGGATACAGTCCGCGCAGCGACTCGTGCAGGCCCAGTTCACCGGCCTCGGCGAGATCCACGTCCCACTGCATGAGTTCCGAAAACCGGTCGATCCAGCCCCGCCAGTCGAGCCCCGCGTAGCGTTCGGTCTCGATGGCGCGAAAGCGCTCCACGAAGGCCCGGGCGAGCGCCTGCGAACGGATGAGGGGCCCGTCGAGAATCTTGGTGATGACCGAGAGCACCTGCCGCGGCGTGACCGGCTTGACGAGGTAGTCGCGGATGTTGGCGCCAATGGCTTCCTTGAGCGTGGCGTCTTCCTCGCTCTTGGTGACCATGACCACGGGCAGGGCCGGCGCGAGCTCGCGGATGTCCTTGTAGGCATCGAGGCCGCGGGTGCCGGGCATCTGCTCGTCGAGCAGGACGAGATCGAAGGGGTGGCGGCGGAGCAGTTCGAGGGCGTCATCGGCGTTGGTGGCCGTCTGCACCTCGTAGCCCTTGTCTCCCAGCAAAAGGCGATGCGGCTCGAGCAGCTCCGCCTCGTCGTCCACCCACAGAATCGTCTTCATCCCGAAAGTTACCACGACGTGGTAGGTTTGTGCCGTGCAACGACTCCCCTACGCTCTCGATTCCCTGCGTTTTCCCCTGCCCGCGCTGGCGGCGCTGACGGGCCGTCTGCCACTGGGCGGCGGGCGCGAGGTGGCGCTGGCGGCGCTGCTGGTGGCCCGGCTGGCGCAGGGCGTGTTGCCCGACGAAGGCCTGGCACCGGCCGATCGCGCCACACGTGCCGCGGCGGCCAAGGTGTGGCTGGCGTCGCTTGCGCTGCCGGCCCCCACGCGGGTGCCCTTTGCCCGCTGTCTCGACGCCACGACGGGCTCGCCGCTCGCGGTGGCCGGCGCGCTGCGCTCGCTGATCGCGGCCATCAATGCCCATCTCGATGGGGCGGCCGTGCAGGAGCTCGAGAAACTGGCGCGGCAGCTTTCGGCCGTCTCGTGATGCACGAGAGCGACATCTCGCCGCTCACGCGCCTGGTGTCGCAGCTGGCCGCGCGCATGGACGCGGGCGAGTCCACGTCGCATGCGGCCGTTCGACTTGCCGAGGACGTGGTGCCGAGCGGCCTGCAGTCGCTGGACCGGGCGCTTGGCGGCGGATTCCGTCGCGGTGATCTCGTGGTGCTGGGCGGCGACCACAGTGTGGGCTGCAGCGCACTGGCGCTGGCCATGGCCCAGCGGGCCGCGATCGGGCCCTCGAGGCAGGTCGGCCGCGCCCTGCTGGTGAGCACCGAGCAGTTGCCATCGCGAGTGCACGAGCGCCTGCTGGCGGCAGAGGCGCGGGTGCCACTCGATCTGCTCCGGCTGGGCGCGGTGTCGGAAGAGGAACACGTGCGACTGGCGGCCGCGGCGCTGGCCCTGCGCGACCGCGTACCGGTGGTGGAAACCCTGTGCACCGGCCGGGTGGCCGACGTGGCCGCGGCGCTTGACGCCAGTCCCGGCACCACGCTGGTGGTGGTGGATGGGCTGGAGGGCTTCTCGAACGCGTCGGACGTACTGGACGACGCGCTCGCACAGGCGGTGCTGGAGTTCAAGCGGCTGGCGCTGCAGCGACAGGTCGTGGTGCTGCTCACCACACACCTCGGGGCGCTCGATCGCAGCCGCCGGGATCTCAGGCCGCGGCTGGCGGATTTCGGCCTGCGCGGCGCGGTGGGTACCCAGGCCGACGTGGTGCTCGGGCTCTACCGCGAGGAGCTGTACGAGGCGGACCTCGGGGTGGCGGGCGCGGCGGAACTGTCGGTGCTCAAGCACCGGGACGGGGCGCGGGGCTATGTGGATCTCTACTTCGACGGGCGCTTTGTGCGCTTCGAGGATGTAGTCGACGGCTAGTCCGGGCGGGAACGGACGCGCCCGTAGCACTGGCCCCAGCCCCCTTGATACATTCCGCGCGTACCCCTGCACGAGGATCGCATGGCTGGCCATAGCAAATGGAAAACGATCAAGCGGGCGAAGGCCGCGACCGACAAGAAGCGGAGTTCGCTGTTCACGCGTCACATCCGCGAAATCACCATGGCCGCCAAGCTCGGCGGCGGTGACCCCGGCGGCAATCCACGCCTCCGCACCGCCATCGACAACGCCAAGGCTGTCTCGATGCCCAAGGACAACATCGAGCGCGCCATCAAGAAGGGGACCGGTGAACTCGAGGGCGCGGACTACACTGAAGTGCTCTACGAGGCGTATGGGCCGGGCGGTGTGGCCATCATGATTCAGGCCGTCACCGACAACCCCACGCGCACCGTGGCCGATGTGCGCCACAAGCTCTCGCGCAACGGCGGCAACATGGGCACGTCCAACTCGGTCGCCTTCATGTTCGACCGCAAGGGCCAGATGACCGTGCCCGCCGACGGTGTGAACGAGGACGCGCTCATCGAAGCCGCGCTCGAAGCCGGCGCCGACGATGTGTCGAACGAAGGCGAAGTGTTCGTGATCACCACCGAGCCCGCGTCGCTGCACGCGGTGAAGGAAGGGCTCGAGTCGAAGAAGTACACCATCGACGACGCGGAACTTGCGTGGGTGCCCAAGAACACCGTGAAGGTCGAAGGCGAGAACGCCACCAACCTGCTCAAGCTGCTCGAAGCACTCGAAGAGCTGGACGACGTGCAAAAGGTCGACGCCAACTTCGAGATGGACGAAAGCGCCATGGCCGGCGCGTGACCCGCGTGGCCGGCCGGCCGACCCCCGGTCTTCCGGCCTCCGGTCGTCCCGCCCTGGTGCTCGGCATCGACCCGGGCACCGCCGTGACCGGCTACGGTGTGGTGGCCTTCGATGGGCGCACCCCCAGCCTGGTGGAGTGCGGCGTGCTGCGCACCGCGGCGCGCGATCCGCTGCCCAATCGTCTGCACGACATATACGAGGGCGTGCGCGAGGTCATGGCGCGACATCGCCCCGACACGCTGGCCATCGAGGATGTGTTCTACGCGCGCAACGTGCGCACCACCATCGTGCTCGGCCACGCGCGCGGCGTCATTCTGCTGGCCGCGCAGCAGGCGGCGCTGACCATCCACGAGTATCCGCCGGCCGAGATCAAGAAGGCCATCACCGGTCGTGGCAGCGCCACCAAGGAGCAGGTGCAGTTCATGGTGGCGCGCCTGCTGCGACTCAAGACCGCGCCGCAGCCCGCTGACGCCGCCGACGGCGTGGCGGCCGCGCTCTGCGCCTGTCTGCAGTCTTCGCTTCCCCGCCCCGCGATGCCGACGCTGCCGTCGCTCGCCTCACTTGCTGCCAAACGTCGCGCATGATTGCCCAGGTTACCGGCACCATTGTTCACCGCGAGCTCGAACGCGTGGAACTGCTCACCGCAGGCGGCGTGGCCTACGAGTGTCTCATTCCGCTGGGCGTGTTCGAGGCGCTGCCGCGCGACAACGGCCCCATCACACTGCACACGCATCTCGTGGTGCGCGAGGATGCCTGGCACCTCTACGGTTTCCTGCAGCCCTACGAGCGGGCGGTGTTTCAGAAACTGCTGGTGGCCAAGGGTGTGGGGCCGGCGCTGGCGCTGGGCATTCTGTCTGCGCTCACGCCGGACCGCGTGGTGCGGGCGCTGCGCGACAAGGACATCACGACGCTCATGCGTGTGCCGCGCGTGGGTCGCAAGAAGGCCGAGCAGATCATTCTCGACCTTGCCGACAAGATGGACAGCATCGGCTCGGCGCCGACACAGGCGGGTGGCGTGAGCGGCGGGTCGGCCATGAGCGATGACAGTGTGCGCGCGCTGGTGGCGCTGGGCTACAATCAGGCCGAGGCCGACCGTGCGGTGCGCGCGGTGATGGAAGGCGGCAGCGCACGCGAGGTGAGCGCCATTGTGAGAGCGGCGCTGGGGATGCTGACGGGGAAGTAGGGATCCCGGTCGCCACCACATCAACTCAAAACTCGGAACCTGAACCCACAACTCGAAACTGATCAGTTTCGGGTTGTGAGTTCAGGTTTCGAGTCATGAGTCGACAACGATCATGTGAACCACGAACTCAATACTTCAACCCACAACTCGGAACT
>ERZ1066121.108-NODE-108-length-74971-cov-11.722209_pt1 | contig 74971 bp, 65 predicted proteins | sample MGYA00382768_ERZ1066121 | MGnify/ENA primary metagenome ERZ1066121 (study PRJEB33369, sample SAMEA5778351) | biofilm metagenome | biome: Industrial cooling water; feature: Water cooling tower basin; material: Biofilm | place: United Arab Emirates | collected...
GTTAAAAAAGCTTGGCGCCTGTTGGCTTTTATGACCTATAATCAAGCTCGGAGTAATCCCAAGAGTGCATTTGTCTGAAAGGTAAGCCCATTTTTTGGAAAACATACTTCTCTTTAATACCAGAAGCAATCAAATCAGGTTTCTTAGCCTTGACAAACTCCTCAAATTCGTATGCAGTTACGTCATCATAGATGATCGTCGCATTGTCGATGTAGTGAGTAGTACGTTTGTAATCATCGTTGTGTGCAAATTCGTAACCAGTACCAACTACCTTGATACCGACATCTTCAAATGCAGGAACAACGTGACGAGGACGTAGACCACCAACATAAAGCATTACGGTGTTGCCTTCGAGACGAGGACGGTACTTCTTAAGAACCGCGTCCATGACAGGTTGATACTTAGCGATAACTTTTTCAGCATTAGCTTGAATTTTGTCATCGAACTTAGCAGCAATTTCACGAAGCGATGCAGCAATTTTGGTAGGACCAAAGAAGTTAAATTCCATCCAAGGCATATAGTTATGCTTTAATATTTTGTAATCACAGTAAACAATGTTTAAGTAAAGCATTGTTTATTAACGACAGAATATTAATCCAAATTTAAGAAATAATGAGCAATCAACATATCCAGGGTTCCACTTCTACCGACGCTCTTCATGATATTTTCGCAGATTTTGAGGCGCCAGCTACAACGGATGGAAGCTACTTAGGTAATATGAAGTACAAGAAAGCAACACAGGAATATTTAGAAAGTAAGTTTCAACATGAATTGTTAGCAGTAAAAGCTAGACTAAAAGCGGCAAAAACAAAGGTTAATTTAGTAGTTCAAAAAGGAAGTATTCAATTGCAAGCAACATTACCAATAAAGCCAGAAGACATTGATAAATCTGGAAATGGTACAAAACAATATAAAATTTCATTTGGAATTCCCGCAAACTTAGATGGTCTTAGAACTGCTGAAGAAGAAGCTTGTGAATTAGGTCGGCTAATTGCTAGAAAAATCTTTGTCTGGAATGAAAAGTATTTAGGAACTAAAAATAAGACAAAAGTAAGACAAGTGGTTAAAGACTTTTTAGAGGACTTTGAAGAGAGGTATTTTTTAACACATAAAAGAACAATGAAATCGGAGCATACTTTTAGTTACTACATACAAGATTTAAAACGGCTATTAGGAGAAGAGCTATTAATTAATGCACAGTCAATTAGAGAAAAAATATATAGCCTAAAAAGTCAGCCTGCTCAACATCGCGCATTGAAAGCAATTCGGGTGTTATTAGCGTCTTTTGATATTTCTTTAGAATTAGATATAAAATTAGGTAAATATCAGCATCAAAATGAAAGAATAATACCTAGCGATGCTGAGGTTGAAATTAGTTTTACAAAATTTGAACAATATACGTCTTCTAGAAAAGCTACAATCAAAAAGCAATATATACATACATGGAAATTATGGCGATGGGTTTATGGAATGCTTGCCACCTATGGCTTGAGACCAAGAGAGTTATTTGTTAATCCCGATATTGAGCATTGGTTAAATGCATCAGATAATACCTGGAAAGTTGATAAAGAAAATAAAACAGGCGCCAGAAGAGTGTTTCCTTTATACCCAGAGTGGATAGAAAAGTTCGATTTAAAAAATCCCGAATATTTAGAAATGCTCAAAGAAGTTTTATTAGATAAAAAAACTTTTTCGCAAATTAATGCAGTACGGGTTTGTTGCTCATCTTGGTTTCGTCGCGTCGGAATTGATTTTGACCCCTACGATTTACGCCATGCTTGGGCTATTAGAGCGCATTTATTAGGAATACCCATTAAAGCAGCAGCAGATAATTTAGGTCATACTGTAGAAATTCATACAGAAACTTATCAAAAATGGTTTTCCGAAGACCATCGCAAGAAAGCAATTAATGAGGCTTTGAATAAAAAGAGCGAATTAGTGCTACTACAAGAAGAAAACAAGTTACTAAAAGCACAAATAGAAAGGCTAAAATTAGAAGTCGAAACATTCAGACAATTCTATTCAAGTTATAACTAAAAGTAAGTGGGGCTATGCCCTACCTACTGTTTTTTTATATTTTTAAATTAAGACTAAAATAATCATTCAATTATAATTAATTATCTAAACCCTTACTATATAAGCATTTTAAAAAGTAATTTTCATCCAAGGCAAGCCATAAGATTCTTCCAAACTACGGCAGATGTAGTTCATCGAGCGGTAGCAGTGGATTAAAACTAACTTAGCAGCAGGTCCTTGGATAAGTTCGTTTATGGTCCCATCTCCAGACCACTGGGCCACAACTCTTAATCCCATTTCTTCGAGTAACATCCGGCTGGCCCAAGCGTCACCGCCGATGTTATAATCTCCGATTAATGCAACGTCGTAAGGACCTGGTTCAAAGTCGAGTTTGTTTTCTTTCTTAGCTTTGTCGAAGTGAGGGAATACCCAGTCACGGATAGCGTCGTTAGCAATGTGGTGTCCCAAAGATTGCGAAACTCCACGAAAACCTTCACAGCGTAAAGGAATTACTGGTTTACCGATTTCTTTCGAGGTTTTCTTAGCTACAGCTTCGATGTCATCCCCGATAAGACCGATAGGACATTCAGATTGAATCGAAATACCTTTGTTGAGGGGGAAGAGTTCTTCGATTTCGTGAATGATTTTGGTAAGTTTTTTGTCACCACCAAATACGATGTCACGTTCTTGGAAGTCGGAGGTAAAGTGCATGGTACCGAAAGCATCGACACCTGTTTTACCAACATAGTAGTTACGACGACCAGACCATGACCAGTAACCGCAACCAACAGGACCATGACTTATGTGAATCATGTCTTTGATTGGTCCCCATACCACCCCTTTAGAACCTGCGTAAGCACATCCACGAGCGGTCATTACACCAGGAACCGACTTAATGTTAGACTTAACGCCGCAATCAGCCTTACCTTCTTCGTGTACGTTGAGGTGTTTCGCGCGTTTTTTCTTAGATTTCTCAGGGTAAGCTTCGAGGACTTCCTCAATCAACTTCTGCTGTTCTTCTACCAGATTCTTGTCAGGAGGTGTCATATTTAGCCTCGGTTATTTGTAATTGTTAGATGTGGAGAATAAGTGCGTTTTTCGGAGAGGGGGGAAAAGGGGAAGGGGAAAGGGGGAGAACTTATCTTCCTTTTCTTCCTTATTTCCTTTTCTCCTTTTTAGATTGTCAGTTATTTGGTAGCTTCAGCAGGCTTACCGATAATTTCTGCGTGCTTGCTGTCGTCATCCAAAATACCGTATTCAATCAACAACGCTTCGAGGTCGTCCATTTCCATAGGAGTGGAAAATACAAGGTAATCCCATGAAATTATCTTATAGAATACACCAATTCTTTCGTACAATCCTTATATAACAACATGTTTGGGCAATAACATAATTCATAGTCGAACCATCAAGCGACTTGTTCAGCTTTGCCCCTATAATTATAGTTTATTTGTACTGTTTAGTATGTTAATCATGAACGGGTGAAAAACGTAATTCTATGTCACAAGTGAAACTCCGTTGAATGACAACAGTTTTTACCATGCATAACCCGTAAAGACCAATAATTTGGTTTACGTTATTTAAGTGTGGGAGCGCGGTTGGAAAAACAAAGATATTGAGTATGATGCTAGAGCTAGCCTTAGATGTACAACCTTCTGCTTACGCGGATGCTTATTTGTTTAGATTACGCCAATTCAATAACCATAGCCAACAAATTCCCTACCTAGGTAGTTTTGTTACCAGCCAGCCAATTAATTTAGGAAAGCGTAACAATCCCTCCCTGGAAACTTTGACTTTACTCAAACCAGATTTGATTTTAGGCTTAAATTTTCAGGAAAATCAACTATTGTCAAAAATAATGATATTATTTATCAATAAGCATAATACAACCCATCTTCTACCCCCTATCTGAAGAAACAAGGCAAATATGGCTCTAACCATCTCGGAAGAGGAATTTTACAATCAAATTTTTCAAGTCGAAGAAAATAATATTTCGCCATACCAAACTATTGAAATACCGCTCCATGACCCAAAACACCTGAGTAAAGGGTATCGTCGGTCAATTGAGATTTGTTCAGGACTGAATTTTTTGATTGATGACTATACGTTGCAAGAAGATTTAACTGTTGAGTTAGCAGATGGTACACCCGGCTGGCAATTAGAGTTAAGCTTCAGTCTTTTAGGCAATAATTATACAGAAAAAACTCCTCCAGGACAAAACTTCTTTGCGGCTGGATGGCATTCAGGAAAAGGGGGTTTTTTCAAATGGCAAGCAGGTTCACGCATTCTCAAATTTGATATCCATCTTGAAGTTCCATTTTTTCAAACTCTGATTGCTGATGATATTGAGCAGCTACCCCAACAAATGCTACGGGTAATATCCGTGGAGGGAGAACCAGATTATCTTCATTTTGCGAAAACTACGAGCGCGATGCAAAATCTGATAAATCAAATTTTAAACTGTCCGTATCAAGGAATCACGAAAAGATTGTATTTGGAAAGTAAAGCATTAGAACTAATTGCCCTACGTTTAGAACAAATTAAAAGTGATTCACACACAAATATATCCAGCAGTCTTAAACCTGATGATATTGACCGCATTTATGGCGCCAGAGATATTTTAATCAAAAATCTTGACAAACCGCCCTCGTTAATGCAACTCGCTCGGATGGTCGGTTTGAACGACTGCACGCTCAAAAAAGGCTTCCGCGAAGTATTTGGAACCACCGCATTTGGGTATTTATACGATTATCGCTTGGAAAAAGCACGATATTTACTCGAAGCAGAAGGCGCCAAAGTTACAGATGTAGTGCAAATGGTGGGATTTCGTGACCGCAGTTACTTTGCTGCTGCTTTTCGCAAGAAGTTCGGGGTGAATCCGAGCATTTATCTCAAAAATTCCGCCTAGCCACCATAAAAATTCCGTCTAGCCACCAAAACCATCTTCACCTACAAAGAGCTTACCTTTAAGCTTATTGATAAAGATTCTTTGTGTGGTGTGAGAATATGTTAAATAAAATGCAATACTTGTTTTTGGCGTTGAGCTTGTTTTCAGCGTTTTTCTCTGCTTCTGCAAAAGCTGAAGTAAAGCGGAATACTGATAGTCAAATTAATTCTATATCAAGAATCTCTCAATTAAGCGAATTTCCAAAACCTGCAACAACAATTAAAGAATGGCTTTCTCAATCACCTGCTTCACCATCTCCATCTTTAGTAACGGGTGTTCGTATAAACGAAACGAAAGAAGGCATCGAAATTATTTTAAACACCCCAGATGCAAAAAAGCTCCAGCCCACAAGCCGCAGCGAAGGTAATAGACTGATTGTAGATATTCCCAATGCTCAATTGCGTTATTCAGATGCAAATGCATTTCGACAAGAAAAGCCTATTGCAGGAATTGCTGAAGTATCGGTAATTAATAGTGATACTAATAACGTTAGGTTGATTGTGACGGGAGAGACAGCTTTACCGAATGTTGAATTATTTGACAGCGATGAAAGTTTAATATTCGGAGTAACGCAAAAGCTACAACAAGCCGAAGCAGAGCCAATCGAATTAATTGTGACGGGTGAACAAGACAGTTATAAAGTTGATACTACAACAACTGGCACACGGACAGATACGCCTTTACGTGATGTTCCCCAGGCAATTCAAGTTATACCTCGACAAGTACTAGAAGACCAGCAAGTAGAGCGTTTAAATGATGCGCTACGAAATTCACCTAGTGTTGTACCAGATAATTCAGTACGTTCTGCATTTGAAGGTTTTACTATTCGGGGTTTTTCAAACCGGAATATTATCCGTAATGGTTTGAGGGATGACACCAGTATTACAACCAATATTCTCACAGAAAACATTGAACAGATAGAGGTGTTGAGGGGTCCAGCTTCAGTTATTTTTGGTTCAGGTGGCGCCGGAGGTACAGTAAATGTTGTTACCAAAAAACCTTTAAGTACACCTTTTTATTCAATAGAGGGGACTATTGGTAATTTTAATACCTATGGTGGCTCAATTGATTTGACGGGCCCTCTAAATAATGACAAAACTTTGTTATATCGTTTAAATGCCGGGGTTTTAAGTACAGATACATTCGTTGATTTTTTTGATAGAGAAACTTATTTTGTGGCGCCAAGTTGGACTTGGATGATAGGTAAGGATACTCAGTTCACTGTAGAAACAGAATATTCAGACCAGAGACAACCGAATGATAGAGGTTTACCTGCTTTAGGAACTATTTTATCTAATCCCAATGGTAAAATCCCTATTAACCGTTTCATTGGTGAACCTTCTATTGACCAAAATAATCGGCGCACTTTTAGACTCGGTTATAATTTTGAACATCGTTTGAGTCAAGATTGGCAATTACGGAATGCTTTCAACTTTTCATATTTAAGCGTTCAGCAAAATTCTGTTTTTCCAGATACTTTATTAGAAGATAATCGCACTCTAACAAGAGGATTAGTCATTGCTAAATTTGCTCAACAAACTTATAACATTGATACAAACATTGTTGGTAATTTTAAAACAGGTAGCATTGACCATAAGTTGCTAATAGGTATTGATTTGTCAAGAGACCGTTCTTTTCAAGAAGGAAGAACCTTTTTTCAAGAACTTGCTCCTATAGACTTATTTAATCCGGTTTATAGTCGTGAAAATGTTGGCGCACCCCTTGAGGAAATTTCTGATGAACCTAGTCAATCAGATGGTTTGGGTATTTATTTACAAGACCAAATTACTTTTTCCGATAACTTTAAATTAGTTTTGGGTGGTAGGTTTGATATAGTTAACCAAAAGTTAGAATCCCAAGGTGAGACAACATCATTCCAACAAGATGAAGCTTTTAGTCCTCGTATTGGTTTTGTTTACCAACCTAGCAAACAAGTTTCGGTTTATGCTAACTACAGTCGCTCCTTCCAACAGGTGACGGGAAGCAATTTAGATAATAGGCTATTTGAGCCTGAAAGAGGTACACAATATGAAGTAGGTGTTAAATTAGATTGGACACAAAGGCTTTCTTCGACTTTCGCTTTATATCAAATTACACGTTCAAATGTTCTAACCACCGACCCCAGAGACCCGAACTTTTCTATTCAAACTGGAGAACAAAGAAGCAGGGGACTTGAGTTAGATATCACAGGAGAAATTTTACCTGGATGGAAAATTATAGCTGGTTATGCTTACACCGATGCAATAGTTTCGGAAGATAATACTATTCCAGAAGGTAATAGAATTAATAATGTACCAGAACATGCCTTCAATTTTTGGAGTACATACGAAATTCAAAAGGGTAGTTTGCAAGGTTTGGGATTTGGGTTAGGACTATTTTATATAGGAGAAAGACAAGGAGACTTAGATAATACTTTTACTTTACCTAGTTATGTACGCACCGATGCTGCTTTATTTTACCGTCAAAATAACTTCCGAGCCGCTTTAAATCTACAAAATTTATTCGACACGAATTATTTTGAAGCTGGAGAAAGCACCTTGCGTGTTTTTCCCGGCGCCCCAAGGACGGTAAAATTTACTTTAGGTTGGCAATTTTAATCGTCATGTTGAAAAAATTTCTCAAGCTATTTTTTCTAATGGGATTAGCTATTGTGCTAGTTACGGGGTGTTACCAACCTGTAATAAACAATAGCTATTATCTAAATGGTAAAAAACAAATATCTGAGTGTAGAAAAGTTCAACACATATTAGGAGAAAGCTGTGTTCCCATTAAACCTCAGCGCATAATTGTAACTGACCAAGAGTCTTTAGAAATAGTTGTAGCTTTAGGTTTTCAGCCTGTAGGAGCAGTCAAAGCAAATATTGTAGGTAGTAAAGAGCGTATTTTAGCTGGGAGACTAAAAAGTATAACTTATTTAGGGAAAGAAAGTCAGCCTAATCTTGAAAAAATGGTAAAATTACAGCCAGATTTGATATTAGGGTTAGGAATTGATAGCCAAGCCTATAAATTATACTCCCAAATTGCTCCCACTGTGACATTCGATTTTAATCATGCCGCTTGGAAAAAAGATTTGCAATTAATTGCTCAAGCGCTAAATAAAACCGAACAAGCTGATCAATTACTATTTCAATACCAAAGTAAAATAAAAGAAATTCAAAAACTTCTCAAAAACCAACTAAAAAATATAGATATCTCGGTGAGCAGGTTTTACGCAGGATGGAACTTCACTCAATTCCAAACACCACTATCTTTTTCTGGAAGTATTTTGCAAGAAATTGGATTTGCAGTACCGGAAAAACAAAAGTTACTTAATGAAAAAAATTCAGACGGAACCTATGTGACTGTTAGTAAAGAAAGTATAGAATTATTAGATGCAGATATTTTGTTTATAGCACTAGACCCAGGTTCAGAAAAAAACTACAATAAATACCGAAACAATCCTTTATGGCAAACACTTAATGTCGTGAAAAATCATCGTGTTTATACAGTTGATTCTGGACACTGGATATTTGGTAGTATTTTATCAGCAAATGCTATTTTAGATGATTTACTTCAGATTCACGATTTATCAAAAAGCTTGAAATCTAAATTTTAAACAAAATAAAAAATCAGAAAGCACAAGTAATGTTAAAACAAACAAATTCTGATAGTATATCTAATTTCTTTGAAGATATATTTATAATTGCTAAAGAAAAATTAAATACTTTATATACTGATTGCCTTATTTTAAATACTCCGACTCAGGAATATGAGGTAATTTCACTTATAGAGTACCTAGAATATGAAAAACTTTTATCTCTATTTAAAGCAACATCTTTTTACCAAAGTAGTCAGGATATCCGTGTTGCTGCATCCATATGTAACAAAATTTATAGTTGGACAACTTTACCAGGTGTTTTAGCTTTGATGACATGGGCAGGTATAGGGTTAGATGCATCTATTGACAATGTAAGTTTTGTTTTAGAGAATGGTGAATTAAAAGCATTACACTTTCATGACCTCAGTCGTAGTGTAATCTACCCACAGCGTTTACCTATTGCGCTTCCTCCAAATTATTCAGGTAAGTTAGTCAATAGTGTTGAAGAATTACACAAATTTGTATTTACTGGATTGTTTCAAAATAATATTAATACAGTAATCGATATTATCCACAGCTTGACTAAACTTTCCAAAAAAACAATGTGGGGAAATGCAGTTAATGCTTCAGAGGGTTTATATCAAGATTTTAGTAAATGTGCAAGTCCCGAAGCGGTAAAAGCAGATTACTCAGTTTTATTTGAACAAGCATACAGTTTAGTAATGCCAGGTCGTAACCCCCTTTACAATTTAGTGCGTACCGAAGAAATAAATGAACCTGGTTTACCCGATAAATACACAGTTCGTGTTACTTGCTGTTTATATTATTTAATTCCACCACATGACGAGAAGTGTACAAATTGTCCTCTGCTTAAACCGTGCGAACGTATTGCCCAAATTAAGCAAGATATGACCGAGGTGGAGTAAAATGGCGCCACAACAACCAGCGAGCTTAAGAACCTTTATAATTATTTGGCTGGGTCAAGTCGTCTCCACCATCGGAACTTACATGACCGACTTTGCTATTTCTCTGTGGGTATGGCAACTCACTACTTCAGCTACTGCTCTAACACTAGTTGCATTCTTTTCTCAAGTTCTCCGTATTCCCACTACTTTCTTCGCTGGAATTATAGTAGACCGTTTCAACCGCAAAAACCTAATGATTCTCGGTGATACGATTGCTGCTATTTCTACTGGCGCCTTACTTGCACTTTACTTGACGAATAATTTACACATTTGGCATCTTTACTTCACAGGCGCCATTAATGGTTGTTTCCGGCAAATTCAAAACTTAGCATACGAAGCTTCTTTAAGCCAAATTGTCCCGAAACAGCACTACACGCGCGCGACTAGTATGGGGTCTGTAGTTCACTATGGCCCTGTTATTCTGGCGCCTGCAATCGCAGGTAGTTTATACCCTCTAATTGGTTTAGCAGGAATTTTAATCATAGATTTACTTAGCTTTGTAGTTGCAATTATTACTTTATATTTAGTAATAATTCCTCAGCCACCTCAGACTGATATAGAACAAACAGATATAGTATTTGGCTTTCGCTATTTATTTACAAATCCAAGTTTACGGGTTTTTCTACTAGCTATCAGCTTATTTTGGTTTGCCCACGACTTTGCAGAATCTGTAGGAGACGCGATGATTCTCGCACGTAGCAATAGTAACCCCAGAGTTTTGGCTAGTATCTCGGCTGCTGCTGGAATTTCTGGCGTAACCGCAGCAATTATTTTTAGTATTTGGTCGGGTACTAAACCACGCATTTATGGAATGCTGCTAGGATTTATCGGCGCCGGTATTAGCAAAACTATATTTGGACTGGGACGTAATTTATCAGTTTGGGCGCCTGCTCAGTTTTGTTCTTCCTTCAACTTCCCACTGATGGACAGCAGCGAAACAGCAATTTGGCTAGCAAAAATTCCTCCTAACTTACAAGGTCGAGTATTTGCGGCAAAGTCACTGATGTTGCAGCTACTATCAAGCTTCGCAACTCTGATGGCTGGACCTTTAGCAGATAAAGTGTTAGAGCCTGCAACAATATTACAGGGAGGGATATTTGGAAGTGGTAAAGGTACAGGAATTGCTTTTACATATGTGATGGGCGCCTTATGTATGCTTCTAGTCGGTTTGCTTGGGTTTACTATTCCCTCATTGCGGAATATAGAAAAGATTCTACCAGACCACGATTAAATCAAGAAATTGCTTGACTTTGACTTACTATACATTCCGCCCTTATTAATCATAATTATCACAGTTTTGTTTAACTACGTATAACACTATTTCTAAATAGTATCAACTTATGCATTACTCGGTCTATATTAAAATGATTGGAATTATTCTATTAAATTTAAGGCGTGTTGACGAGATATTTAAATAACTCATTAATTACGGCATTAGCTGCAAGCAAGTTTGAACCTGTCCAAGCTGGAAAGTCAACAAAATAGACGTGATTTTCCTGAACTGCTCGAAGGTTTTTCCAAAGTGGTTTTTGTTGAAGTTGTTTAAGAACTTGTTTATAATTATTAGTCCAAGTTGCCACAAATAAAATATCACCATCTGCTTTGTTTAATTCTTCATGGGAAATATTGATTATTCCATAGGGTGCAACCACATTTTGCGCTTCCGGTCGCTCCAATTCTATATCATTGAGAATAGAGCCTGCAAAGGAGTTTTTTACATCACTTTCTATTCCGCGAACGCCAAGATGAATAAAGGAAATTTTTTTATGCTTATAGGAATCACCCAGCGCTCTTTTTAGTTCTTCAACTCTTTGATAGTAATGCTTCCATGCTTGTTGGGCTGCATCCTTTTTTCCTAACACCTCAGCTACTGAATTAAAATGCTCTCGCCAAGATGGCGCCCCTTGATAATCAAGTAATATAGTAGGGGCTATTTTTGAAAGTTGAGATTGAATTTCTCTACCAGTACTTTCCCAACCTAAAATTAAATCCGGTTTAATTAACAACAATTTTTCTAAATTCGGTTGTGAACGTCCTAGTAATTTTATTCCCTTCATTTTCTCTTTTAAATATCCAGGTTCTGTTTGGTAAAAATTAGTGCTTCCAACTGGTTTTATTTTCAAGTCAAGTGCAATAGCCGCTGTCACTAAAGATAAGGTAACAAGACTTTGAGGATTAGTAGGAATACAAATCTCTTCCATTGCTTGCTGAACTTGATGACAGCTAGAAGAAGCTGTTGTTTTATAGATATTGGGTAAACTATCATAAGCTTTTCTGTTGCAAGCAGAGATTAAAAAAATAGTTAGACTAACTAGCAATGACAGTATGATTACATTGTAAACTCTTTTAATCATTATAAATACTAACGAATAGCTTCCTCCCTCTTAAGTTTCTGCCTGTACAGAGTTTTGTCAGAAGGAGGAAAGAATAAGCTAAAACTGCCAAGAAACAGTTCCTTGTACTGTGAAAGGTTGACCATAAGAAACACGAGCTAAATTCAGCCCATACTCAAAATAGTCTACGTCAAACAAATTTTTAAAATTGAGGGCTGCACGAAATCTATCTTGTTGATAAAAAATTGCAGCATCTGTACGAAAATAGCTAGGTAGCTGGAAAGTGTTTGCTAAATTACCTTGTCGTTCTCCTACAAAAAATAAACCTAGCCCAAATCCAAAGCCTTTCAATGAACCTTGTTGAATTTCGTAGGTTGTCCATAAATTAAACGAGTTTTCTGGCGTGTTATTTAATCGATTTCCTACCTCGAATGTATTGTCCTCTGTAATTTTAGCATTTGTGTAAGCATAGCCTGCAAAAATATTCCACCCTGGCAAAATTTCACCAGCCAAGTTGAGTTCAACACCTTGACTGTTTTGCTCTCCAGTTTGGATAGAAAATCCTGGATTATTGGGGTCTGCAGTTAAAACGTTTGTCCGAGTCAAGTCATAAAGAGCAAGGGTTGCATTCAAACGCGCGCTTAAATCTGCTTTGACTCCAATTTCATACTGTGTTCCTCGCTGGGGCTTAAATTGGAGGTTTGTATCTAAAAAGCCTGTTCCAGTTCCAGGGGTAAACGAACGTGCATAACTTGCATAAAGTGAAATTGCAGGAATTGGTTGATACACAATTCCCAGACGCGGGCTAAAAGCACTTTCTGACTGGCTGCTTTCGCTACCATCTGTCAAAAACTCGTATCTTTGTGAAAATGTATCAAATCGTCCACCTAATAGTAGCTTAAAATTTTCTGCTAATGTAATCTGATCTTGAATGAAAAATCCTAATGAGTCTGTAACTTGTAAATTCCGAGAATCAGTAGTCGTGATATCCCCTAGAGACTGTCTATATATAGGGCTAAAAATATCAATTGATGCTGCATCAAAGTCTATGTATTTTGGTGTTCTAATATCAAATCTATTGACATCAACTCCAAATACAATTTTATGTTTAATTGAACCCGTTGAAAATTGACCACTGATGTCAGTTGTCAAAGAGTAATTTTCATAATTAAGTTCATACTCTCGATAGAAACGGTCAAGTGTTCGATTATCAGCTCTCAATCTAAATGGAATTGTAACATTATCTTTGTAATTGCGGAACGTTGCTCTAAATGCATTTCGTAATAACCAATTTTCGTTGAACTTATGTTCTAATCTGTATCCAATTCTGCTGATGGTTTGTTCATTACCATCAGAAGGTTCACCAAAATTACGATTGCGTCTGATTTTACCGTTTGGGTTAGATAGCACGCTACCAATAACGGGTACGCCAGAATAGAAACCTGCATCTGTTTTAATATATTCTCCCTCTAATATGATGTTAGTTTTGTTACCAATGTCCAACTTTAGCACGGGCGAGAAACTTAAATATTCGCTATCAAAAGAGTCTATAAAACTACCGGAATTTCTATAAGATGCATTTAAACGATACAGTAGCGTCTTTGAGTCATTCAACGCTCCTGAAAAGTCGATTGCACCTCGATAAAAACTGTAGTTACCAATCGTTGCCTCAACTTCATAAAAAGGATTGGGAAGTGGTTGTTTTGTTACCAAGTTAATAGTTCCACCTGGGTTGCCAAAACCATACAACACAGACGCTGGACCTCTAAGCACTTCAATGCGCTCAATGTTGGGAAGTTCAGCAACACCGCCGGCTGCTGGGTCGGGTAAACCATCCCTAAGAAAATTGCTACCTGAACCTTCATTGACCGCAAATCCTCGAATAGTAAAAGTGCTAATTGTACCGTACTGTGAAAATGCCTGAGTTACACCACTGACATTTCGGAGAGCATCTTCCAAGCGTGTTACATTTTGATCGCGCAATACCTCTTGCGGCACAACCTGAATTGATTGAGGAATGTCTCTGAGTGGTGTATCTGTTCTAGTTCCAATCGTTGTATTTTGTACTTGATACCCATCCTGCTCTCCCGTTACCACCAACTCAATTGGGTCATCTTGTTGGGAGAAAGGTTTGTCTTGCGGCGCCTCAGTCACAGGCTTTTCTTCAGTTGGTGTTTTTTCTGGTTGCTGTGCTGCTGTGACTGTGGATGCAACTGTAAAAACCAACCCTGAATTATCATCAAATAACTCAACGACAGGTAAAGCTTTCTCTCCAAGAACCGTTACCCGCACAGTGTTCGTGTCAATATTAGTAACTGTAATCTCCGTAATTCCCGCTATAGGTTTTTCCGATTTAAACATGAAAGCATCTCCGGAAGGTAATTGTAATTGCCCGCCAGTGATATCAGCAATAAAATTATTACCACTACTGCGATTAGCGACTTGCAGTTTATCTCCTTGAGTTGTTTCTAAAATTATCTCCACACCCTTCTCGGTGGGATTAGCTTTCACACCCCCAATTACGACAACCTCCGCTGGGGTTGCGTTGGTTGGTGCGGGTTGTTGTACCAACATTTGAGCTGTGGTTGCAGGAAATTTTATATCCCTCAGTTGGGGAATTTGAAAACCTTTATCTTCGCTAACAATAGCCTTTGAAACTTCAGCTTTTCGTGTAGATAGACTTGGAGAGTTAGATGTTTCCTCTGCCAATCCTGGCTGTACTAACAAAGTACTCAAACATCCTGATAAAATTACCACTAGTTGTAAGTTGAAATTAGCAGAAAACTGCCAAAGCTTCATAATTTCTCCTTAAAATTACTTCTCACATACCAATTTCCGCCCTTTGTCACCAAAGAGAGGTCAAGAATTTTTAGCTTCTTGCAAATAATTCTAATTTTCTTAAAGCTCAGTATATAGAATCGGTTGGGAATAAATCTATCTGGATGTTTGTCACCACTATCACGATATGGACTTTTTTCCCATCAAGCATTCCTTGGGGCAGATACCATATTGCCGCTTAAACACGCTGGCGAAAAAACCTAGGTGAGAATAACCTACAAGGTTAGCCACTTCCGCTACACTACAGTTTCCTTCTCGCAAAAGTCTTTCTGCTTGTTCCATACGTATAACAGTTAGGTAGTTAAATACAGTGGTACCAAATAATTCATGGAAACCACGTCTTAGGGTGCGACCGCTCACTCCAGCAAGTTGGGCTAACTCCGACGATGATGGGGGATTTTCCAAACGCGCTCGCAAAATATCCCTAGCGTGATGAATTCGAGCAATGGTATCTAGCTTAAGTGGCGGTGATATCCGCTTTTTCTCTCCATCCTCTAAAATAGGGGCTAACTGTAACGCTATTAACTCTAATATTTTCCCCTGTAGATATATTTGCTTTGTTGCCCCATGAAAAGGACAATTAATCATTTGTTGCGCTACTCCATGTATTGCTGGCGTACTTTTTGGATAAAATACTGGGTGCCAGTCATCATCGTTAAACAATTGTCGCAACTCTGGTAGCAATTCTCCATCCTTTCCAGGAAAATAACTTGATAGCAGCTGACTAGACACCCCAATACTTACCCCTACAAGGCGTTGGAATTTTTTGACTTCCACTGTCGTTTTGTTTTGAATGCCACCACCACAAATGAGAGTGTAACCTTCTCCACATTTACCCTTTTCAGTTATAACTTTTCCTGAAAGTGAAACATCAAAATGTAGGGGATGTTGGCATTCAGGAGAAGTGATTAGTACATCATTATAATATTCCACATCATAAAAATCCAGCCAAAGTTCAGGATTAATATCTATCTCTTGCCAATAACCTTTACCTAGTTGCTGTGGAAATTCCCATAAAGCTTGAGGCAACTCCGACCCAGAACCTAGTTCGTTTCGATGTATGGGTTCACCCAACAGCTCCCACAATTCTTCATACGTCAAAGTAATTGCCATAGCTACTTTCACTTTCAAACTGATATTATCAAAATAATGATAAAACTTCTCAATTAAAAAGAAAATAGCGATAGCAAGAAAATATGGGTTCTTTCATACAAAGCGTGTGCTAAGTACGCAAGAACCAGTATTTTTTAATGAAGTTCGTCAAAAGCTACTCTCTAAAACTTAATCTGGTTATAATTGCAAGGAAGGTCTGCACGTAATTAAGATTTATGCCGAACCCAGGTGGAACAAAGAAAAATTTAGTGCCCATGCAAAGTGTATGGCGCCATCAGCCAACTAAAACAATAAGAGTTCCAGAAGTACTCGTAGACAAAATCTTAGAATATGCTCATAAGTTAGACAAGGAAATACCTGAACAGCGTATAGAAATTAATGATGGTTGGGTTATAGTACATTCGCCCTGTGACCCGAAAGGACATTTTCAAGATAAAGCCAGGTCAATACAAGGATGGCGTTTTCACCGGAGAACTTGTAGTTGGTGGTATCCTTTGGTAAAGCTCGAAGAAGTCGTAGTCACGTTTCCTGATTGTTCACTGCACGATAATGTTTTAGAAGTGCTTGCGAGTAGCGAGCTAGGACAATAGTTACTTATATAGTTACTATTTGAATATTTTATGGGAATACTAACCTTATAAGGCAAAATCTCTCTGTTTTATAAGGAAACTACAAATGGCTACTGCGAGTCACACCCCCACTATTCCTGGATATCAGGTTCTCTCAGAAGTATATGCAGGTTCGAGAACTCTTGTTTACCGCGCGATTCGGGAGCATGATTCCCTTGCAGTAGTCATCAAGCTTCTTGCTTGCTCTTTTCCTAATTTTAACGAATTATTACAATTTCGCAACCAATACGCTATTACTAAAAATCTCAATATTCCTGGTATTGTTCATCCCTTATCATTAGAACCTTATGGTAATAGTTATGTTTTGGTGATGGAAGATAATGGGGATATTTCTTTACGTGAGTATATAGGTACCACGATTCTTTCGTTAGTCGATGTTTTGGTAATAGCAATTCAATTAACTGATATTCTTCACAATTTACACCAAAATCGCATCATTCATAAAGATATCAAGCCTGCTAATATTTTAATTAGCCCAGAGACTAAGCAAGTTAAACTAATCGATTTTAGTATTGCTTCATTGCTGCCTAAAGAAACTCAAGAAATAAAAAGTCCTAATGTATTAGAAGGAACACTTGCTTATATTTCTCCAGAACAAACTGGAAGAATGAATCGCGGTATTGACTATCGTAGTGATTTTTATTCTTTGGGTATTACTTTTTACGAGTTAATCACCGGGCAATTACCATTTATTGCAAATGATGCGATGGAGTTGGTACATTGTCATATTGCCCAAGTAGCTGTTTCTGTATCTGACATAAAACCAGAGGTACCGCAGGTTATTAGTAAAATTATCAATAAGCTAATTGCAAAAAATGCCGAAGATAGATATCAAAGTACTTTCGGGTTAAAATCTGATTTAGAATATTGTTTATATCAATTAAAGAATACTGGTACAATAACTGATTTTGAAATTGGTAAACGTGATTTATGCGAGCGTTTTCTGATTCCTGAGAAACTTTATGGTAGAGAAGCGGAAGTTAAGATATTATTGGCAGCATTTGAACGTGTAGCAAGTCACACAGCAGATAATTCTAAATCTGAGATGATGTTGGTTGCTGGTTTTTCTGGGATTGGCAAAACAGCGGTTATCAATGAAATTCATAAACCGATTACTCGTTCTCATGGGTATTTTATTAAAGGTAAATTTGACCAGTTTAACCGCAATATTCCTCTGTCTGCTTTTGTGCAAGCTTTACGAGATTTGATAGTGCAACTGCTTTCAGAATCTGACGCGCGACAATCGCAATGGCAAGTTAAGATTTTAGAAGCTGTGGGAAATAATGGGCAGGTTTTAATTGAGGTGGTTCCAGAGTTAGAACGGTTAATTGGCAAGCAACCTCCTGCACTGGAATTATCGGGAACTGCACAACAAAATCGATTTAACTTGCTGTTTTTAAAGTTTATTGAGGTATTTACAACACCACAGCATCCATTAGTGATATTTTTAGATGATTTACAGTGGGCAGATTCTGCGTCTTTACAATTGATTAAATTGTTGATGGGGGGTAAGGGGTATTTGCTATTGTTAGGCGCCTATCGTGATAATGAAGTACAAGCTGCACATCCGTTTATGTTGACGGTGGAGGAATTGAAGAAAACAAACGCGATTGTTAATACAATAACTCTGGCGCCTCTGATATTTCAAGATATAAATAGGTTGGTTGCTGAAACTTTGAACTGTTCAACTGAGTTATCCCAACCTTTGGCAGAATTAGTACAGCGCAAAACCCAAGGGAATCCCTTTTTTATTACCCAATTTCTCAAAGCACTGCATGAAGACGGATATATTATATCTAGTCACGCAGGGTGGGAATGCGATATTGCCAAAATTAATGCGTTGTCCTTAACTGAGGATGTGGTGGAATTTATGGCTACTCAGTTACATAAATTACCTCATGAAACGCGACGAATACTTACACTAGCAGCTTGTATTGGCAACCAATTTGATTTAGCGACCTTAACAACTGTTTCAGAACAATCAGATGTTGTAACGGCAATTGCTTTATGGAAAGCGTTGCAGGAAGGATTGGTTATACCGCAAAATGAGGTTTATAAGTTTTATTTGAGTCACGACGAGCAAGATACTAATATTGTAAATACTGAAAATGTCACTTATCGTTTTTTGCACGATAGGGTTCAACAAGCATCTTATTCATTAATTCCAGAAGACCAGAAACAGGAAACCCATCTAAAAATAGGAAGATTGCTGCTTCCGTCAGTTGCAAATGGAAATACAGAGCAAGTGTTTGATATTGCTGCTCAATTCAACGCTGCGGTTTCATTAATTACAGACCCTCAAGAACAAATCGAAATTGCCCAGCTAAATCTCGCTGCTGCACAAAAAGCAAAAGCTGCAACTGCTTATAAAGGTTTAGTTACTTATGCGAGTACTGGAATTGAGTTAATGGGTGTAACAGCTTGGCAAGAGAACTACGAGTTAACTTTGCAATTGTACGAAGCTGCTGCGGAAGGTACTTACTTATTAGGAGAGTATGCCGAATTATCACGGTGGGTTGAACCTATTTTACAGCAAGCCAAATCTCTTGAAGACAAAATTAAAGTTTACGAATTACAAGTTTTTTCTCTACAAGCACAAAATCGTCTTCAAGAAGCAATTGATACTGCATTAGGTGTACTCAAACAGCTTGATATTTTCTTGCCTGCTCACCCTAATAAAATTCAAGTTCTACTCAAATTAGGAGAAACGAAACTAAAATTACTCGGTAAAACTCAGGATTTGATACATTTATCTACAATGAATCAATCAAAAGCAAAAGCGGCAATGCAAATTTTATCAAGTGCTTTGTCTACAACTTATATCGCGCGTCCTGATTTATTGCCTTTAAACGTTTTTGAACAGGTAAAGCTATCATTAAAATATGGTAATACAAATTTATCTGCTTTTGCTTATTCTTGGTATGCATTAATTCTTTCTGGAGTTTTACAAGATATTGAAAGTGGTTATCAATTTGCTAAACTGGCACTCGAATTATTAGAAAAATTTGGCGCCAAAGAAATTCGTTGTCGAACTCTATTTATGGTGTACTGTTTTGTATATCATTGGCATGAACCTTTAGGTGATACAATTGCACCTCTACGAACTGCATATACTATTGGTTTAGAAAGTGGAGATTTAGAATATGCTTGTTGGTCTTTAGCGTCTCTTTCTATCCATCAGTTATTTATAGGGGAGGAACTTTCGACATTAAGCCAAGAATTTGATTCTTATAGAAAGTCAGCGTTTGAGTTCAAGCAAAGCAATCCATATCTCTACGTTAGTATTTTACATCAAACAGTTTCAAATTTATTAGGGTATGCTGCAAACCCATCTCGCTTAGAAGGAGATAGCTATAAAGCATCTGAAAGTATCGCTCAACAGCAGCAGTCCAAAGATGGTACTGGTTTATCGATAATGATGAGTACTCAAATTTTTCTATCGTACTTATTTGCAGATTATCAATATGCTTATACTATTTCTCAAGAGGCAATTCCTTATTTAGAAGCTGGTACTGGTCTACATTCTTTGGGTGCGTTTCATTTTTATGAAAGTTTAGTTTATTTAGCTATTTACCCAACACTTGATGTTCAAGCCAAAAAGGAAATTAAGCGGAAATTTGCTGCAAGTAAGCTTCTGATTAGTAAATGGGCAAAACATTCTCCTACTATATACCAACATAAACGACTTTTGATTCTAGCTGAAGAAAAGCGTGTATATGGAAAATATCAAGATGCGGCAACACTTTATGAACAGGCAATTGCTGGCGCCAATAAAAATGGTTATATTCATGAAGAAGGGTTAGCGAATGAACTCGCAGCTAAATTTTACCTAGAATGGGATAAAGTAAAAGCAGCCCAAGCTTATATGCAAGCAGCTTATTTCTGTTATGCTAAATGGGGCGCCAAAGCTAAAATAGATGATTTAGAACAGCGTTATCCCCAACTTATAAAACCTATCATAGAACAAAGGCGAAGTAGCTTTAATCACCTAGAAACCATCGCCACTATTGCCCAAACATCTCATTCCTCATCAACTTATGCAAACTCGACAAATATCTGCGATGCTTTAGATTTTAGTTCTGTTCTGAAAGCTGCTCAAAAGATTTCAAGCAGTATTGAGTTAGACGAACTTGTTACTAGTCTCACTCATATTATTCTCGAAAACTCTGGAGCAAAAAAAGCTGTCCTCATACTCGAAGAGGAAAATACTTGGCAAGTTCGAGCAATTACATCTATAAATCAGCAAGGCGCCCAGACTATCCTTAATAAACAATCTATAGATATTTGTCAAGATATCCCTATAAAAATTATTAATTACGTAAAAAGCACTCAAGAAACTGTTGTCATAGATAACTGCCAAACAAATACTCAAGGACTAATTGGGGAATATATGCGCTCAGTACAGCCCAAGAGCTTATTATGTACACCAATTATCAACCAAGGGCATTTAGTAGGAATTTTATATCTAGAAAACCAAATTACCTCTGGAGTCTTTACTCAAGAACGTCTACAAATAATTAACTTACTTTCTTCCCAAGCTGCAATATCTCTAGAAAATGCTCGACTTTACCAAAAATCACAACAAGCATTTCAAGACTTGCAACAAGCTCAATTACAAATTGTCCAAAGTGAGAAAATGTCAGCATTAGGTAATTTAGTTGCCGGAGTCGCACATGAAATGAATAATCCTTTAGGATTTATTTCAGCGACCCTCGAACAAGTAAAACCCTCTTTTGCTGATGTATACGAACATTTAAAGCTATATCAAGAAACTTTTCCAAACCCAGGAGACTTCATTACCGACCATGCGGAAGAAATCGATTTAGATTATATCTTATCAGATTTGCCTCAAATGCTTGATGCAATGTCAATGGCTTGCAATAGGTTAAAAAATATTAGTACTAGTTTACGTACCTTCTCGCGCGCAGACCGAGATTATAAAGTGCCATTTAATATACATGATGGTATAGATAGCACCATTTTAATACTGAAACATCGCCTCAAAGCAAACGAACAACGTCCTGCAATTGATGTAATAACAGAGTATGGTAATTTACCTGAGCTTGAATGTTTCCCTGGACAATTAAATCAAGTATTTATGAATATTATAGCAAATGCTATAGATGCTTTGGATGAATTTAATACTGGGAGAAGCTTTACGGAGATTAAATTAAATCCGAATCGGATTATTATTAAAACATCAATAGAAGATAACCAGGTAAAAATAACAATCGCTGATAACGGTAAGGGAATGAGCGAAGATGTGAAAAAACATATATTTGACCATTTGTTTACCACCAAAGTAGTTGGTAAAGGGACAGGGTTAGGATTAGCCATTGCAAAGCAAATTGTCGAAGAAAACCACGGAGGTAAATTAAGTTGCAATTCTGTTTTGGGTGAAGGTACAGAATTTATCATCGTCTTGTAGCACAGGCATCTTGCCTGTGCAGTAATATATTTTTTATTATAGAAGAGTTGAGGAATAAACCGCAAAGACGCTAAGGACGCAAAGAAAGACTTATGCTTCAGAGGAAGTTAAAAAAGATGTTTAGATATCAGGGCGGCTGGGGACAGCCGCTCCACAAGAAGCTATTTGCTATTAATCAAGAGCAAATAAAATAATTTGTCAATAGCTGTGAAAATTTTTTATGACTCAAATCATTTGCTAACAACCGGATATACGAGACATCCTAACGTTACTAGCAGCATTGCTAGGCGCCCGTTCCATATTTCTGCTTGACGTGTAAATCCCCAACGCCAAGCATTGCGGTTTTCAGGGGCTGTTAAAGTGCTTTTTGCTGTATCTTGCATAATTGACGCTCCATGTTGACAAAGTACAACCTAATTTATTTTATAGCTAAAAATTTGCATTAATGCACGAAGCTAATTTGGATTTTTATAGCATTCCGCTGGATTGATAAGATTTTCTGTTGTAATTTTTGCGATAGGGCTTAGAAGGCCTGAACCGTGGTTCACATTTACCAGAGGGGCAGGCGAGAAACTTTTATGGTATTTATGTACTAATATTCGATAATCTGTAAATTATTGTGAAGATATTAATTTACTTGTTTTATAGAGTTATACTATGTCCGATTCATTGCCCATAAATACGCATCACGTAGAGACGCAATTAATCGCGTCTCTACTTCGGGCAGAGGTTTGGAGAGGGGTTCTATACTAAGAACGGTTTAGAAATGTCATTCTGAGCGTAGCGAAGAATCTCTAAGATGCTTCACTGCACTGCGTTTCGTTCAGCATGACAAAGTTTATATTTAACCCGTTTGCAGTATATGTTTAAGATAAGCCTGATTGTACGCTCCATAAGTTGGTGTAAATACCATTTTTGTGTAACAATTCTTCATGGGTTCCTGACTCTACTAGTTTTCCGCGTTCCATGACATATATACAGTCGGCGCCACGAATAGTAGAGAGGCGATGGGCGATAGCTATTGTTGTACGATTTATGGTAATACGTTCTAGCGAGCGTTGAATTGCTGCTTCGGTTTCGTTATCGACTGCAGATGTGGCTTCGTCTAAAATTAGAATGGGTGGGTTTTTGAGTACTGCTCTGGCTATTGCGATACGTTGTCGCTGTCCACCTGATAGTTTTTGACCGCGTTCTCCTACTATCGTTTCATACTTTTGGGGGAGTCGCATGATAAAGTCGTGTGCTTCGGCAATTTTCGCGGCTTTGATAATTTCGTCTTCTTTGGCATCAAAACTACCATAAGCGATGTTTTCAGCGACGGTTCCGTGAAATAAGAAAACGTCTTGACTGACTAAGCCTATACTACGACGTAAATCATATAAGTCTAATTCTTTTATATCAATTTCATCGATGGTTATGTGTCCTGATGTAATATCATATAGTCGTAGTAATAATTTTACCAAAGTACTTTTACCTGAACCAGTGGCGCCGACTATGGCAATAGTTTTTCCAGCAGGTATATGTAAAGATAAATTACTAATTATTACCTCACCACTGTTATAAGCAAAGGTTACGTGTTCTAGGTTAATTTCGCCACGTACTTTTCCGATGGGTAGGCGAATATGTCCTGTAGTAATATTAATGGGAGTGTCTAATAAGTTCATCACACGATTGGTTGAAGCCATCGCACGCTGATAGTGGTCAAATATTTCTCCTAATGACACGAGCGGCCATAGTAAACGTTGAACTAATACAAGTAATACACTGTAATTACCAATAGATATTCTACCCTGATATGCTGCTACTCCCCCCATAAATAGTAAAGCTGTAAATCCTGCTAAAACGAGCATTCTAATTACGGGAATAAATGCAGCAGAAAGTGCAATGGCTTTTGTATTGCTTTTTCGATACGCATCACTTTCTGCTCTCAGTCTACCATTTTCATAATCTTCTGCAGTATAACTCTTAATTGTTGTGATACCACTAATATTATTCGCTAAACGCGCGCTCAAGTTACCTACTTTGTCTCGCACATCAGCATAACGTGATTCTAAACGATTTTGGTAAATCAATGAACCCCACACAATAAACGGCATTGGTAACATTGCTGCTATGGTAATGCTGAGAGGTAACATCAACAAGGCGCCGCCGATGAGAATAATTAGCGATGTGGTAATCTGTATAATCTCATTGGCGCCACCATTGAGAAAATCCTCTAGCTGGTTAATATCATCATTGAGAATAGACATTAAACCACCTGTACTACTATCCTCAAAATAAGCTAACTCTAGTTCTTGCAAATGATTGTAAGCTTCTAATCGCAAATTATGCTGAATATTTTGTGCTAAATTACGCCATAGCCTATCATATATATATTGGGAAAGTGATTCAAAAACCCAAATAATCACTGTGACAATCGAAAGCACTAAAAACTGTTGAACAACATCTTTTACACCGAACTTAGCTATACTAGAATTCTGTTGTTGCACTAAAATATCAACAGCAACACCTACTAACCAAGGCGGCGCCAAATCTAAAATAGTATTGATGATAGAAAAAGCACTTGCTTGCCATATTTGCTGACGGTATTGGCGCCCATAATTGAGCAAGCGTCCTAGTGGGTGGGGTTTTGCTGTCATTGGTGAAAGAGTGTTATTTATAGTATCTGTAAGTCAAATACACTAAGCATAATATTTTTTGGGCACCGTAGTCTATCCAAAAACGGCATTTTTTTATCCCAAAAGGGTCATTTTATTAAAATTTTCCAAAAATAAATCATTTTCTCTTGTGGAACAGGCATCCCTGCCTGTTTCAACTTAAAGGAGGCGGGCAAGGATGCCCGCTCCACAAGATCAGAAATTAACTGTGAACTAAGTATTTAAATAAGTCATCTAATATAAGTTTTCAAGTAGCTAGTTTATAGATTTACAGTTCTTTGTATCTTGGCTAAAAAAATGACGTGTACACAAACTGCCACAAACAAAAGCACGTAACGGATTATCTGGATAACCGTTACATGTGCTGCTTTCATTGAGTGTAAGTGGATTTGAACAAATATTATACTTGTTGCCAGTAGATAGCAATAGAATAAGTTCCCTAATAGTTAATAAAATATTAAGTTATACGTTAATACTACTTAACGAATCCTTAACACTGCTTTGCACTCTCAACTTCAGACAATTCTTGCTTTTTCCTGTGTCTTGCTTTAACAACACTCCAGACTTCATTCCAACGCTCACCTATCAAACCTCTCAATTCTTCGGCGTAATCATCGCTTAAACAGCCAGTCCGCTGATTCTTAAGCTTTCTTGAACAAAATATATTTTTGCTAATGTCAGCGGCGCCGGGTAAGGTAAACATCATACTTCAGGTTAAACTCCTATCAATTTATTAGAAATAATTATCAATATAATTTGAGCAATAGCCATAATAAAAAACCCAAACCCTAATAAAGGATTTGGTAAGAATATAGCCACTAACCACAAGGAACTAGTTACACAGGGATTTACGACAGACAGGGTAAAGGAATTATCAAATTACCACTCCGGTAGAAAAAGATGCTCCAGAGCGAGTCTTGACAATTTAGTTGCTGAAATTATTTTTTAATAAATGAGATAGTTTGTCAAGAATTTCGGAAAAGTTATTAAAGATACAGTTGGTACGTCAGTATGAGAAACATTCAAAAGCAACATTTTTGAAAAAACATGGAATATTTTATGTTAGACACTCCCTGATATCCCAAACATCGCCGAAGTCGGGCTTTACTACACCAAGAGACTAAATCAATTTTGATATCAAAAGTATTGTTTTTGATTATTGATGATGCTAAGATTAACTCGTCAAGCTTTAATCTAAATAGCGAATGCAAGCTATTGTGCTATATAACTATTTAAGTATGACTGAACGAAAGAACAAATCTTTTAAGCTCGATGAACGAGTGTTAGAGGCTTTAGAATCGCTGGCACAAAAGCGCAACGCCTCTATGAATCGTTACCTTGAAAACTTGTTGTTTAGCCATGCAAAACAACAAGGGGAAATACCGATTGATGCTATGCCTATTGGGGATAACCGTGGAGGCAAACGTAGGAATGCCGGACGTAAGGTTACAAATTCAAAGGCAATGAGCTAATGCTTCAAGACCCTGATAACCCATATGAGGAATGGGAAGATACTGTATGGGCATCTTCAAGAGCAATGGCACAATCAAAGTGTGAACTTATTGCAAGTCAGTTTCCGCTCACCGAAGTCATTAACGTGACTCAAGCGACAAAGACACCAAGTAAAGACGGTACGTACAAGTTTATCTGTTGGTTTAGAGCCGAGGTAATAAGCTATGATAGCAACACTAAAATCGACAATTGAGGGAATAAAAATATTAGGTGCCATTCCAGAAAAAGGGAAACGGTTTCTATCGGTGAACCTTGCTTTAGTAGATGTTGCTGAGTTGATGGACATTGCAAAGGAACTAAGATTTAAGCCAGAATTGGTACAAATGCAATATCCAAAACATACGGAAATTCACGCATTATTTTGGCACGGAGTGGTTACAGATACTCCTCCAGATTTAGAGGAAAGGGTTGATGAGCTGGCACTCCGGATAAATACTGATGCTATTCGTTATGCCACAGGTGGTTGGGTAACACCAATAGCGCAAGCGTAAACGCTTGGGTGCGTTGTAGAGACCGAATTAAATACGGTCTCTACGTAGATATAATTTTTACATTTTTTTATCGTTTGTATGTACATTAAATTTATTGATTAATGCATGGTAGAAGATGCTAAGAAAGCAGGAAAACTCCGTTTATGTCCCTCAGCATGACAGGAGTATTGAGATGCTTCGTGCCTCAGCATGACAGGATGGGCGCCTTCGTATGACAGGATGAGTGCCTCAGCATGACAGGATGGGCGCCGTTTGGTTATTTTTCTTCCAATATCAACATTATGGTTGCTGCCAATGCAAATATACTACCAGCGATGAATGTGGCATGGGCGCCGTAATATTGCCAAAGTCCACCAGCGATGAGACTTGCGAATAGGAGTGAGATACCTGTTGCTAGGTTAATAAAACCAAATCCTGTTCCTCGTAGTTCTCTTGGTACTCTATCGGCAATTAATGCTGATAATACTCCTTTGCTGATGCCTAGGTGAAGACCATAGAGTGCGAATAATGTCCATATTTGCCATTGTGTTTGAGCAAATGCAAATCCTAGATAGACTAAAGCGTATAGCAGAAATCCTGTTACTAACAGCTTTACTCGCCCTAAATGGTCAGATAGTACTCCTGCGGGGTAAGCGCTAAAACAGTAACTGAAATTCACTACTAATAGAGTAAGTGGTACAAAAGCATCTGATATCCCAACAGAAGAAGCGCGCAGTAATAGAAAAGCGTTGCTAGAGTTTCCAAGATTAAATAGTAATGCTACAGCTACTAACATCCAGTATTTGCGGTCAAGTCTACCAAGTATTTTCCAATTTAATGGCTGTCGTTTTGATTCCTGTGATTTTCCTCTTGTTCTTTCACGTACACCCAATGCTAGTAAAATTACTGCAATAATTCCAGGCGCCAAAGAAGACCAAAATACAAAGCGGAAGTTATTCCCCGAAGCTGCCATTAAGCCAAATGCCAACACTGGTCCCAAGAAAGCACCAATAGTATCAAGTGACTGCCTCAACCCATAAGCGGCGCCGCGTATTTCTTCTGGTGTATCATCTGCGACTAAAGCATCACGAGGCGCCACTCGAATACCCTTACCAACGCGGTCGCCAAACCTAGCTGCTAAAATCCAAGCAGGACTAGTAGCAAGTGCAAATAAAGGTTTTACCAGTGTCGAAAGTCCATACCCTATCACTGCCAAACTCTTACGACTTGCAAAATAATCACTTATGACACCAGAGAACATTTTGACGATAGCAGCAGTCGATAAAGCAATACCTTCAATAATTCCAATTGTGAGAACTCCAGTTTGGAACGTCGAAACGAGAAATAATGGCAATAGCGAATTAACCGTTTCTGAACTAATATCAGTAAGTAAGCTTACAAAACCGAGTACCCAAACATTACGGGGAATGCGCTGAATATTCGCGAAAAACTTATTCTTCCGAGGAGGTTGCCCTTTTGTAACACTCATCTGTATATTGCCGTGTAGTAATGCAATATTCTATAGAATACCCTTAAAGATGTATGCTTTTGAACAGCATTTATAATTATTTTTGATTACAGTAGGGTGCGTGGCGCCACCAACAAACCTTCAAAGAAAAAAATAACCCTGTAGCGCCACGCACCAAATTAAAATATATCAACAACACACATGAAATATTATTTACGGATAATAGTAATAATTATAACCACAATCTTATTTCTGATTAAACCAGTATACGCTTCAGATTCAAGCCCGATGGATAATATGGACATAGCTCCCGGCGCCGTAGATATTCGTTTAATACCCCAATACTGTAAACTTTTATCTGGAGAAGAAGGAATCAAAGTTTGTAATTTAGCGATAATGTTAAATCCGGACGATATTATATCATGGAACAATCGAGGCGAGAAATTATTTAAACTAGGTCGCTACTCAGAAGCATTAAATACCTATAATCACGCTTTATTGATTGACTCAGAATATTCTCTAGTATTAGCAAACCGTTGTGGAGTATTAAGTGCTTTACAAAGATACTCAGAAGCATTGAAATCATGTAAATATGCACTCTTAGGTAATAAAAAATGGGGAATATCAGGAGAAGTACTTGCTTGGAATAACCAAGGAGATGCTTTATTTAATCTTGGTCGTTATCAAGAGTCATTAGCACTTTTGATAAAGCCATTGCTATGAAGCCTGACTTTGAGAATCTTCAAACTAATCGAGAAATTGTTTTAAATAAATTACATATGTAGGTATTATAAATTATTTGTAAAAAATCACACATTGTAGAGACGCGATTAAATCGCGTCTCTACAATTACGTTTTAATTTTCTGGAGTTGCAGGTTTCTCTTCGACAGCAGGTTTATTTTCAACGGGTTTTGGCTGTGGCGCCGCTTGCTCTGTTGACGAAATTCGTCTACGGCGCCTTTTCTTGTTTTATCTGTTATAATTTCTATTAATGAATTTAAATAAGTTATTAATAAGCGTTTATGAGTTTGCATTATCAGAAAATATGCTGCTGAGAATTTAAATCGAACCGCAAAGAGCGCTGCATAGCGCAAAGTGAAGTAATTAAGATGCAGAGTAAGAAAGGTTTAAGGCAACGTGAACTGTGCGAGATGCTAGGTCTGGATTATAAAACGGTAGCAGCAAATGCTAAACGCGAAGGAATTAGTACGCATGAGTATGTTCAAAGGGAAACAGGTTGGATTTTAATTAACGAACTTTATTATCCACCCTCGTGAAGCCGCTTTGCTATAAATATTCTAATAAAATTTACGGTTTCGGTTATAATACGGCTGTAGTTAGGTAAGCTAGAGATGGCAGCTAAAGACCTTTTCCATGAATCTGTAAAAGTAGCTCTCCAAAAGGAACAGTGGGTTATTACAGGCGACCCATTAAAATTGGAAGTGGGTGGTACAAAGGCGCGAAATTGACCTTGGGGCTGAACGTTTATTAGCAGCTGAACGTCAAGGTGAAAAGATTGCGGTTGAAATAAAATCTTTCTTAAGCGACTCACCTTTAACTGATTATCATGCAGCGCTAGGGCAATTTTTGAACTATCGACTTGCTTTAGATATTAGCCAACCAGACCGGACTCTGTATCTAGCTATTCCCCTAACTGTATATGACGCTTTTTTCCAACGTGAATTTGCTCAACTATCAGTAGAAAGATATCAAATAAAGCGTATTGTCTATGACCCGATTAACGAGGTGATTGTACAATGGATAAATTAGAAAAATATCGAGCAGCAATTCAAAAAATTCTAACAGACTATGTTTCTGTTCCTATTGCATCGGGCGAAATTGATTCTCAACTTATCTTTGATAAAGAGCGCGACCGTTATCAAGTTGTGAGTGTTGGTTGGGCTGGACATCGCCGTGTGCATGGTTGTGTTTTACATTTAGACATTATCAACGAAAAAATCTGGATACAGCAAAATACTACTGAACTACAAATAGGTCAAGAACTAGTTGCTATGGGAATTCCTAGGGAAGATATTATACTTGGTTTTCAAGCTCCCTATATGCGCCAATATACTGATTTTGGTGTTGCATGATAAATCGTAGAGACGCGATTTAATCGCGTCTCTACAACATGCGTTTCTACATGGTTGGGGAAATTTTATGGTTTAAATGGTGTACATTTACCACCATTGATTACCAGATTCACCACGCAAAACTATAAAAACACAATTTTTTATATTTAGGGTAGGTAGAAATACTTTTACCCTTATTTTTTATAATTTTTCGTTTTGGCTGATTAAGTATCGTTGTGATTAATTTTACACAGTGTTCGCGGCTTTCTCAAAATTCATTCCTGACATTTATTTTCTTGTTCCCAAGTTTCATAACTTTGTGATAGATTCATAATTAATTGTATAAACATCAAAATTAATCTTAAATAAATGTTAAAAAGTTATCAAGCGATTTACGACAATGGTCATGTGATATGGCTTAAAGAGCAGCCAGAAGTTAGCTCCGCTAGTATCATCGTGACTATCCTAGAAGAAGGTGTCAAGAATGTAGCTCCAGTAAAGCGTCGAATTCCTCCTGCTTCAATGGCTGGCAAAGTTAAAATTTTAGGTGATATTGTTAGCCCTATTGTCGATGAAGAGGACTGGGAATGTCTGAAGTAATAGTTCTTGACACTCATATTTGGCTGTGGTTTATTAATGGGAACCTGGATAAATTTCCGTCACACTGGCTCGCTCAGATAGAAGCTGCAAGCAAAGTTGGCGTTTCTCCAGTATCTTGTTATGAGATTGCTTTGGCTCATAGTCGCGGTCGAATTGAGTTGCCATCTACACCTACTGAATGGTTTCAAGAAGCACTAACAACTGTAGGTATCGAGATATTTCCTGTTACTGAAGTAATTGCGGCTCGTGCGGTTGACTTATCGCCTGTCCATAAAGACCCTTTTGATCGGTTGATTATTGCAACAGCACTGGTCTATAGAGCAAAGCTAGCCAGTGTTGATGGTTTGTTCTCTCAGTATTCAGAGCTTGATGGCTGTTTGATGAACTAACTTCACTAGCAAATAGTTTGATTAGTGGCGCCTTTAAACGTCAATCAAAAACAAATAACGCTTTCTAACCACTTTGATGGGGCAAATATAGCGAAGCTGTCATGAAGTGCAAACTAAACGGTTTAGTTTAGTAATACGACTGGAACCATAACATTGCCGAAGTTTATATGTATTACAAAAAATACTTAATATTAACACGCACAATTTATACCATATCTTTATAAGGATGACCGCATATAGGACAGAAGCGATGTCTTAAAGATGTTACTAATTCACCACATTTTGCACAACTAGCACGAGTTTTGTTTCGCACAGATAACAATACTTGGCTTTAATGTTACTCCATATCGGGTCAACAGCGCTACCAGGATTCCAGCACTGAGGGCAGAATTGAAACAAAACTGTGTAAGGAGAATATTTTAACGATTATGACTTTTTATCAAATATTTTAACGGATATTCAAGAAATAATTGAAAATAGATCACGAGAAGAGATTTTAGAGTGGATTAATGGATTTTCATCAACAGCCTCACTTTTAGCTGCCTATGAAACTCCTATCATGTCAGGTTCTGCCTCAGCTATTATTACTTCGGATACTTCCATCAGGCATGATAGTCTCGTGGAAGATAGCACCTTTGCAATAATAGATACTAAACTCACTGGCTCCACTCAAATCAGCATAGCTGAGGTTGGCATTTTTGAAATTAACTTCGCTAAGGACAGCTCGTTTGAATATGGCACGAGTAAGATTAACTCCTTTGAGACTACTTTGACCAAAAATAGCATCGCTAAAGTCAGCACCTTCCAAATTAGCTCTTCCAAAACCACTGTCAAAGAAACGGATTCTTCTCAAGTTAGCGAAACTCAAGTCAACTTCGTCAAACCCGCTACGTTCAAAGTAGGCTTCACTGAAGTCAGCACCATTGAAAATGACTTGGTTAAGAATTTTATCAACCAAACGAACTCCTGGCAGCTTGACTCCAGTAAAATCTCTTTCCCCAGCTGCATAACGTTGCAGCAACTCTTCAGCATTCATAACTCAACTGCCACACTCAACAACATATATAAAGATAACTCACTAAACTTGTGGCAATCATTATTTGTCTTGAAAACTTTTGGTTTAATACCTAATTGTAAGGCAATATAAGACAAGATTGATTTTGGAACTTAAACAGTCAAAAGAGCGCACATCTCACGTAACACGCATATTCATGCCGCAGTTTCAATCGGCAATCTTTCATTCATATCCAAGCGAAAAGTGCCGTAGGGATTAATATGTTCCCAAATCAAAGGTGAAAGCGCACGTAAATCCTCCTCTTTCATCAATTTCATCCATTGCGGCTCGGATAAAACTTGCTGAATGATTAAAGTATTAATATATACTAAAGATACTTGTAGTAGATGTAGAGCTAAAACTGCTAATTCTTGGTCTGATAAGCGGTTGGTGGCAATCTCCCCACTCTTACCGTAAAAAATAAAACTATTGGCGCCATTCCAGTTTTCCACAACATTCAAGCCTACATTTTTTTGTCACTTGAGCGGTTGTTTTCCAAATTGGAACTCTTTGGGCGAAAGACCAAATTTTTCCTTAAAAGCTTTAGCAAAATAACCTAGATGAGAATACTATTTTCCCACAATTGATCATGCTCATCTGCTGTTAGTATTTTCATTTTTAATTCTCTATAACTTCTAAAGTAGCTTTACAGGAAATTACTTTGCAAACATTTCCAAACAACGCAGTATTTTCTACATCGCCTGCAAATTTTTGCAAATCAAATAATAATATTTTTCAATAATTATACATTACCTTGTCCTAACTCTCAACAGGTAAGTCTATCTACGCCGCCCTCTTAGTAACTATGTTCGCATTGAAAGGGCTGAGTGTGCAGTGCCCACCATACGCGGCGCCAGCAACTAATTTTCCTTAAGCTCTTGACAAAACTCTTAATTTATTGAAAAATAATCTCAAGAATTTAAATGCTAGTGAGGCTGGAGATATTCTTCAGTCTTGGTTAGATAATTCCTTTAGCCTGTCGTAAAACCCCTACTTCAATAGTTCCTTATGGTCTAGTGCTATATTCTTACCAAATCCTGCCAAAGGATTTGGTACTTTTTTTCGAGCAATAGTTCAGAATATTCCTTCAAAGTACTTAATAACTATTTGCAGTAATTGGGATATCTGACATCTTGCACCACGAGCTTATTGAGAAGAAAAGAGCTTGTAATGCTTATTCCTGCGTAGGCTCGTCACTGGCGACCTTACCGAAGGTGCAAGATGTGAGATATGGCGTAATTAGCTCGTAAGCGCAAATAATATGGTAATATTACTAATAATTTTTCTTAATATCTACAAACCTCGCCAGTGCTTTATGTCACTAGTTCTGGGTTTCGTAGCATGGAGCTGCTTCGCCTGTACGACGAATACTATTGACATAGACTACTGGTATTGTAGAGGCGCCATGAAAACGAGTTGTTAATTTTGTACACTGCTTGACTTACCTAAAACCTATGACTGTACACACATTATTTGTCTGCAAATCTTGTCATCGCTCAGAAGAAGAACTAGCAGAAGGTCAGCTTTCCGATGGTTCTCGTTTGGTTGAACAGTTAAATGCCTTATCTGAAACTACATGTAATGAGCAGTTACAATCTGAAGCTCTGAAAATTGAGCCAGTGGAATGTTTATGGGCATGTAGTCGTGGTTGTGTTGTCGCAGTCAGCAGTCCAGAAAAACCCACTTATCTTTTTGCGGATATTGTTCCAGAGGAAAACGCTAATACCGCTTTACTAGATTTTCTGAAACTATATATCAACAGTCGTAAAGGAGCTATTGCTTGGAAAAAATTTCCTGAAGTTTTACAGCCTGCAATTGTTGCTACTATTCCATCAGTAAAAGTTGATTAAAGAATTATTACCAGTATTTGTATATAAATTTAAGATAAAATCAAATCAATGACAATAATTATTTCACAAGACGATTGGGAATTAGTCACTGCAAAAAGTGGGTGCCAATATGATGTTAAAGATGAGTTAGACTGGATGTGGAAATATCCAGAAGAATTAGCTAAAGGAACTAGTCGAACAATTAAGTTGCGCTCTGAAGTAGATTTGGAAATAAACGATTGTCAATTTCACGATGATATACGTCTCAAGTTGCCAGAACGCGCGCATGTTTTAGAATATTGCTTTTATCTTTCTGGGAATTATCAAAGTGATGATTTTTCCTTGGGTTCTGGACAATATGCTCTTTATGGTAGCGGAACGGCGCCTTTTGAAGCATTTGAAACGAAATCATCCGAAAGGTGTGTAGAGGTGAATGTCCATTTGCCTCCAGAAACTCTTCTTTCGTTCCTGGGAGATAGTACTGGACAACTACCTTCTGAACTCGCGCATCTAATTAGAGATGCAGGTGAATTGTACTATACTACTGTAGGTGCCATCACGCCAGCAATGCAGGTAATATTACAGCAAATTTTGCATTGTCCTTATCAAGGAACAACTAAACGAATATATTTAGAAAGCAAAGTGTTTGAGTTAATGAGCTTGCTTGTCGAAGCTGATTTAACCGAACGTGAAGGTAAAAAAGATATTTTTAAGTTAAATAATCATGACATTGAGCGTATCCATCATGCAAAGGAGATTTTATTACAGAGACTAGATAATCCACCTTCGTTGATAGAATTGGCGAGAATAGCGGGTTTAAATGACTGCACCTTAAAGCGCGGGTTTCGACAATGCTTTGGAACAACAGTATTTGGATATTTACATGATTACCGTTTGGAGAAAGCACAGCAGCTTTTGCTAATAGGAGATATGAGTATTGCAGAAGTTGCATCATCTGTTGGCTTTGCTAGTCGTAGCTATTTCGCCACAGCTTTTCGGAAAAAATTTGGTATTAATCCTAAACAGTACCTAATCAACTGGAAAAATTCCGCCTAGTAGTCTGTTTGTAACGGATACTACGGATGCAACGGATAAATGATTTGTTACATAAAAAGTCTAATTGTTTAAAATAACCTATCCGCTATATCCGTTTATCATCCGTTGCCAATTTTCTACCTCGGCGCCGACAACAACAGCTAAAAATATAAATTATTAATATATGACTATCAATCTCTCAACCACAAATTACAGTGAACTTTGGGAAGAACAAGTACAAGATAATAATGAAAACATAACATCAAACGATTTTGAATTTTTATCTCGTTTCCCTGAAACTATTGGTCAAGGTTATATACGAGAGTTTTCAATCTGTAACGGGGTTTATTTAACAATTTTTGACTATCAGTTAATAGATGATTTGAGTGTACAAATGTTTGTTAGAGAGCATATTGTGGAGTTTGGTATTATATTTTCCGGCTTTTTTTGGAGTGATGAAGCAGGTGTCAGAGTTAGTCCTAAAGAAAGTTGTCTTTTTGGTAGTGGAATTGCACGAAAAGAAATTGCAAATTGGCAAGGTAAAAAACAGAATTTTGGTATTAATATCCACATTGAACCTGATTTACTGAAAGTATTTTTCTCTGACTCTTTAGGACAATTTCCTCCAGAGTTACTACCATTAATCAAAGAAAATGATTGGCAGGAGTGCTTCTCTGGTTTAAAGGTAACTCCTGCAATGCATGTGGTCGCACAACAAATTATTAATTGTCCTTACCAAGGTTTTACGCAACAGATATATTTGCAAAGTAAGGTGTTTGAATTAATGGCTTTATATTTAGAACAGTTACAACCAAGCTATAAAACTCAAAATAGTATAGATAAATTTAAACCAGAAGATATTGACCGTATCCATCAAGCTAAGAACATTCTACTTACTCGCTATCATAACCCTCCATCTTTGCTAGAACTGTCACGGCAAGTAGGATTGAATGACTTTAAATTAAAAATTGGCTTTCGTCATTGCTTTGGAACAACTGTATTTGGTTGCTTGCATCAGTATCGTATGGAACAAGCACAAAAACTATTAGAACAGGGTGATTTGACGATAACAGGTGTAGCTAGAGCAGTAGGTTATGCGAATCGCAGCCATTTTGCAGCCGCTTTTAAACGTAAGTTTGGCGTTAATCCTAGTATATATTCCAACTCTCGCAAATATGGTGATTCCAAAAAATCCGTTTTGGAGTCGTAAAAAATCCGTCTTTGAGTCGGGAGAAGCTTTAAAGTCCCTTATCATGCAGATTATCAGTTTTATTTGAGAACTTTTATTAAAAGTATCGAAGCGAAGAAGGCTTACTAGTAATGTCTGCAAATTTGGTGTGAGGGGAAATTGATAATGAGCTTCAACAAACAATGTCTTTGTCCGCTTTTAATTACAGTGTCTGCTTTTGCCATCATGATGCAATCAGCTTCTGCTGAGACACGTCATGGTAATACCGAAGTCTTTTATAGTACTGCCTCACTGCTTGTCCAAAATTCTGTAGTAGAAGTGCGGGGGGTACGAATTGAGCAAGGTGAGGAGGGGATTGAGGTAATTTTGGAAACAAAGCAAGGTGATGTACTTAAGCCTACTTCTAGAAGTGAGGGCAATAATTTCATTGTTGATATTCCTAATGCTCAGTTGCTTTTGCCTTCTGGTAATGCATTTCGTCAGGAAAAACCAATTGCGGGAATTACTGAAATTACTATTATAAATAATACTGATAATAGTATCCAATTAACAATAACGGGTGAGGTTGGTGTTCCAAAAGTAGAACTATTCGATGATAACGAAGCTTTAATTTTTGGTGTTTTACCTGCAACATCTACGGCGCCAAACCCCATATCTTCTTCTGAGCAAGGGGAGGCAATTGAATTAGTAGTGACTGGTGAACAGGATAGTTACCGGGCGCCTAATGCAACTGCTGGAACCAGAACTGATACACCTATACGCGACATTCCCCAGTCAATTCAGGTAATTCCCAGACAAGTTTTAGAAGACCAAAAAGTTATTCGACTCACAGATGCAATACGTAATGTAAGTGGTATTGTAGAAGGTGATAGTTTTGCAGGAACTGTTGATAATTTTAATATTAGGGGTTTTGATTTTACCACTACTTTTCGAGATGGTTTTAGAGAATTCAGCGACACATTACGAGAACTGTCTACTGTTGAGCAAATAGAAGTTCTCAAGGGTCCTGCTTCTGTCTTATTCGGAAATGCTGAACCTGGAGGTATAATTAATTTAGTAACAAAGAAACCGCTGAGTACACCCTATTACTCTAGTGGTTTTTCTGTAGGTAACTTTGGTTTCTACCGACCAAGTATTGATGTTTCTGGACCACTCAACTCAGACAAGACATTACTCTATAGATTAAACGTTGCTTACGAGAATGCTGGCAGTTTTCGAGATTTTGTCAATAGTGAGCGTTTCTTTTTTGGCCCCATTTTTGACTTAAAGCTGGGTGATAAAACCAATGTATTGGTTAATGTCGATTATGCTAAAGACAAACGTGGGTTTGACCAAGGTGTGGTAGCTTTAGGTCGAAGTGTTGCGAATATCCCCACTAGTAGATTTTTGGGGGAACCTAGAGATACGCGCGAAGTGGAAGAGGTAAATGTCGGTTATAGCTTAGAGCATCGTTTTAATGAAAATTTAACACTCCGTAATGCTTTTCGATACACTTCAAATCATAGCTTTGATTACCGCGCGCAACCTTTAGAATTGGATGAGGAAACAGGTGAACTATCACGAAACTTTCGCTCCAATGATGATTATTTAGAACAGTACTCTCTGCAAACCAATGTTGTGGGTAAATTTACAACGGGTTCAATTCAGCATACACTTTTATTTGGAATCGATTTAGCTAGACAAAAGACAGATGGTTCACAGAGAAGACTCCCTAGAGGACTTACTCCATCTATAAATATTTTTGATCCAGTTTACAATGCTATCCCACGACCTGCGCTTTCAGAACTTATCGCAACTCGAAACGGTAATTCGCAGACAGAGACAGCGGGTATTTTTCTGCAAGACCAAATAGCATTTTCTGATAATTTTAAGCTACTACTAGGTGGTCGTTTTGATATTGTAAACCAAAATCAGTTCGATAGAATCTCAGATACTGCTAGTAGTCAGTATGATGAAGCTTTTACTCCACGAATTGGTTTTGTATATCAACCAATTAAACCTATTTCACTCTATGCAAGTTATAGTCGTTCGTTTGCACCAAATTTTGCTCAACGCGCGGACGGTACATTTTTACCACCTGAACGAGGAACTCAGTATGAAGTAGGTATCAAAGCTGATTTTAATGAAAAACTTTCAGCAACTTTAGCTGCATACGAACTTACTAAAACAAATATTGGCACTACTGACCCCAATGACCCTGATGGTTTTAGTATTCCTATTGGGGAACAGAGAAGTCGAGGTGTTGAACTAGATATTTCTGGAGAAATTCTACCTGGATGGAATATTATTGCCTCTTACGGTTATACTAATGCGGAAGTTACTCAAAGTACTGATTTGAGAATTGGCGCCAAAATACCCAAAGTACCAGAACACAAAGCTAGTTTATGGTCAACTTATGAATTTCGCCAGGGTAATTTGAAAGGTTTGGGTTTTGGTTTAGGATTGTTTTATCTTTCAGATAGACCTGGTGGTGATATCCCTACCAATGATTCTGATGATGGTTTTGTATTACCTAGTTACCTACGAACCGATGCTGCTATCTTTTATAAGCGAGATAACTGGAAAGCTGCCATTAATATGGAAAACTTATTTGGAGTGAGGTATTTCGAGGCATTTAACTTTGGTAGAAATACAGTTATTCCTGGGGCGCCGTTTACGGTTGTAGGTTCAATCTCGTTTGAGTTTTAAATATGGCAAAAGGCAGGAGGAGGTATTAATATGAACAGTTCCATCAAACTGTTTTTGCTAGGGATGGCTACTATCATTTTACTTTGGGTAACTCATGGAAATATTTCTCAAAATGCACTAATTAAAAATAATAGTATATCTACTTCTCAACTGCCAACAGCCACAAAACTAGTCAGACATCCTTTTGGAGAGTCAATAATTCCCGTCAAGCCAAAACGAATCATTGTATTAAACGATATCAGCCTTTTAGACCCAGTATTGTCTCTTGGTATCAAACCAATTGGTACAGTGACTTATTATCGAGAGTACGATTTTTTATTTCGTGGTGTGACTAATGATGAAGCCGCTGGTATAGAATTTGTGGGTGTGGGAAATCAACCATCTTTGGAAAAGATTCTCATGCTTAAACCAGATTTAATTTTGATGCGCGAATACCAAAGAAGCTTTTATAAGCAAATGGCTGCTATAGCACCTACAGTAGTAATAGACTTGCCAAGCCTTAATTATTCATTTAAAGAAAATTTACGTTATATTGCTCAACTCTTAGATGTAAGTGAAAAAGCAGAAGAAGTTATAACTAAATACAATGAACGGATTAAACAACTACAACAACAGATGGGTGAGCGTCTCAAAGATATAGAAGTCTCAGTAATTCATCTTTATACACCAAATCTTATTGGAACATTTGCTGGACAAGAAACTTACAATCAAGTTTTCAAGGATATCGGGTTAAGACTTATAAAAGTGCTAGCAACTCAAAAAGAACAAACTTTACCATCAAGTATTGAAGAATTGCATAAGTTTGATGCTGATGTTCTGTTTGTTATCAGTAGTTCTAAGGAGCTAAAACAATCTTTTTTCAAAAATCCTCTTTTATCTAATCTAAAAGTTGCAAAAAACAATCAAATATATAGTGTTCTAGATAATAGGTGGTGGACATATGGTTTTTTAGGAGTAAATAAATTACTTGACGACCTGTTTAAATATTTAGGGTAATTACGATGACTTATATAAGTATCTATTGGATAATAAGTAAATATTAGGATTCAAATGAAAAATTCCGCCTAGCGTTCAAAATATTCCGTCTAGCGTTCATTGTCATCATCCGCTAGCAAGGCATTTCCTGTAAGCTTCTTAATAATGATTCTAGTTCAGGAATATTATTAATCTTTATTATATGTGAGGAGCTATGACAAGTTTGCAAAAACTGGTTTGGACAATAGTTGTTAGTACTGCGTTTGCGACACTACCCGCGCGGGCAGAGGTGAATACAGAACTCACGAAAAGAAAGATTTTACCGTTTGCTTCTCCCATTAACATTTCCCAAGCGACAATTGAAATTACAGGTGTGCGGCTAAATTCGACAGACAAGGGATTTGAGATAATTTTAGAGACAACCCAAGGGGATAAGCTGCAACCTGTTAATAAAAGTGAAGGAAATACTTTTATTGCGGATATTCCAAATGCTCAATTACGTCTACCAAGTGGTGATACATACCAACAAAATAATCCTACTAAAGATATCACCTCAGTCATAGTCAACAATATTGATACAAATACTGTGCGGTTAACAGTTACAGGTTCGGGAAGCTTACCTGCGGTAGAATTATTTGAAGGGGATGAAGGTTTAGTTTTTGGTGTCACATCAACTGTACCAATAACTCAGGCGCCAGAACCACCTGTAAATCAAACACCAGAACAAACTCAACAGCCAAAACCCGAAGAACCCAAAGTTGAAAATCAACCTGAAAACCAACCTGAAAACCAAGACCCAATTGAATTGGTAGTTACAGGTGAGCAAAACAGTTACCGCGCAGAAGAAGCGACAAGTGCAACTAGAACTGACACACCTATTCGTGATATTCCCCAGTCAATTCAAGTCATACCGCGCGAAGTTTTAGAAGACCAAGGAACAATTCGCGTTAGAGATGCACTGCAAAACACGAGCGGTTCTACTAGTGCTGGTTATTACCAAGGATTTAGCGAGTATATTTCTTTACGCGGTTTTGATGCAAATGTATTTCAAGATGGTATTCGTTCATATCAAAATTATGGTGGTTTTATTGAAACTGCTGATATTGAAAGGATTGAAGTTCTTAAAGGTCCTGCTTCAGTATTATTTGGTGATGCACCTCCAGGTGGTTTGGTGAACTTGGTTTCCAAGCAACCTTTAGCTCAACCGTTTTATTCGTTCGAGGGAACTGTTGGAAGTTTTAGTACTTATCGAGGCGCCGTTGATTTATCGGGACCACTCAATGATAGTAAAAGCTTACTCTATCGCTTCAATGCTTTTTATGAAAATGCGGGGAGTTTTCGTGACTTCGTAAATTCAGAGCGTTTATTTATTGCTCCCAAATTTAAATTTGCACTCTCACCCCAAACAACCCTAACAGTAAATGGTAATTGGCTTGAGGAAACTCGAACTGCGGATGATGGTACAGTCGCAATAGGTAATCGTCCAGCAAACTTACCACGAGAGAGGTTTTTAGGTGAACCATTCCAGAACGTGGAAATTAATGTAACGAATTTTAGTTATTTACTCGACCATAAGTTTAATGACCAATGGTCAGTTAGAAATTCCTTCCGCGCGCAATTTGTGAATTTAGCACGTTACTATCCTCTGCGCGACTCTCTTGATGAGGAAACAGGTGAGCTAAGTAGATTGAGTTATTTTTCTGAACGTCGAGATAATGCTTATTCAGTTCAAACAAACGTGGTAGGTAATTTTTCGACAGGTTCTATTAAACATAAACTGTTGTTCGGATTTGATTATACTAAAAATACTGAAGATGGAACTTTTGGAGACTTTGAACCTTATCCATCTATCAACATTTTTAATCCAGTCTACGCGCGTTTAGAATATCCCAAGCAACCCATATTAAATTTCTTTCGCGATGATAGCCTTGATAAATATGGCTTTTACATCCAAGACCAAATTGAACTTACTCCCCAACTAAAATTACTTGCAGGAGGACGATTTGATATTTTTGAGCAAAGTCGCAGCGAAAGAAACTTGGGTGAAGCAAAGCAAGAATTTTCACAGTCTGATAGTAACTTTAGCCCGCGCTTAGGGATAGTTTACCAACCATCTCAAAATATCTCGCTTTACGCATCTTATGCAACTTCATTTGAACCTAGTTTTAGTACCAGTCGTAATGGCAATAGTCAACCGTTCAAACCAGAAACAGGAAGGCAATTTGAAGTAGGTGTCAAAGCTGATATTACTCGCAATTTGAGCGCCACTTTAGCATTATATGACCTCCGCAAACAAAATGTCACCGTTGACGACCCCAATTCATCTGACCCAAATGACTCAATTCAAACTGGAGAACAAACAAGCCGTGGTATTGAATTTGACATTGCTGGTGAAATTACCCCAGGTTGGAAAGTGATTGCATCCTATGGTTATATAGACGCATTCGTGAGTAAAGATACCACAGGTCTTGAAGGACGGCGCCGGGAAAATATTCCAGAACACGCAGCTTCTTTATGGACAACTTATGAACTACAAAAAGGTAGTTTACAAGGATTAGGTTTTGGGCTAGGACTATTTTTTGTAGGCGACCGCTTTGGAGACTTAGATAATAGCTATGTACTTCCTAGCTATGTGCGTACAGATGCAGCATTATACTACAAGCGTGATAATTGGAGAGCAGCTTTAAATATTCGTAATCTTTTTGATAAAACTTACTTTATCGGTTCAGAAGGTAGTCGTTTGGGTGTTTATTATGGTGAACCTTTAACGATAATTGGTTCCTTTGCTGTAGAGTTTTAAAATGTGCGTATTTGCAGTGGATACAACGGATGTAACGGATAAGTGCTGCAGAGGGCGATGGAGGTTTGTTACATCCGTTCATTTATCCGTTGCCACTACCCTACCTATCAAAACTGATGAAAAGCTTTACTTACTGGTTACAATTTGGAATTGTGGTATTTTGTAGCTTGCTGCTGACTGTAGCTTGTTATAGAAATGAGTCTATCCGTATTAATCAAAACACATCTTGTCGTAATGTTGAACATGCTGCGGGAGTTACCTGTATTCCAGAAAAGTTTACACGACTTGTAACTATAGATGATGCTTCATTTGAAAATGCGACTGCACTTGGAATTAAACCAATTGGTAGCATCATATCCGATTTTACCTCGTACTTACAAGAACAGTTTGTCGGAGTAAAAAATATTGGTAAAGCTGGTGAGCCAAATTTAGAAAGTATTGTAGCAATTAAACCCGATTTAATTTTGGGGGGTGACTATCAACAACAAATTTATTCTCAAACTTCAAAAATTGCACCAACTTTACTGTTTGAGTTTGAACATAGCGGTAACTGGAGAGAAGTTTTTGAACAAATGAGTGTAGCACTCGATAAAAAAGATGTTGGGCGCCAAGTGATGGATAAATATTATAATCGTCTAGATGAGTTGAAACAGAAAATGAATAATCCCTCTAAACTTAAAGTTTCTGTAGTGCGGGTTTATCCAGATAGAATTAATCTCTATTTGCGTGATTCTTTCTGCGGTACAATTTTACAAGATGCTGGATTATCTCGTCCTAAATCTCAAGACTTTACTGCATCAGAAGCAGAAAAATTATTTAACAATTCAATTCAAATGTCTATTAGCAATGAATTAATAGAACAGGCAGATGGCGATGTTATCTTTATTTGGACTGCTGAAAATACGTCTCAAGGAAATGAAATAGCTCACAAAAAGTTAAAACAATTGCTAACAAATCCGCTATGGCAAAATTTAAAAGCTGTGCAACAAAACAAAGTTTATATAGTCCCTGACTATTGGATTGGTAGCGGAATGTTGGCAGCAAATGCTGTTATTGATGATTTATTTAAATATTTAATTAAATGAAATATACAAATTTATTATCAAAATATCTGATTCCTCAAAAAACGCGCGCTATTTGGTTGACTCTAGCGCTGTTATCTAATATTGCTCTACAATTAGTCAATCCGCAAATCATTGGTTACTTTATAGATACTGCTGTTGCAGGTGTTTCTACTCAAACACTTTATTTTGCTGCTGTTATTTTCATTGTAGTTGCAATTCTAACTCAAGTTTTTTCTATAGTTATAACTTACCTGAGCGAAAATGTTGCTTGGACTGCGACTAACGCGCTTCGCACTGACTTAGTTACTCACTGTCTTTCTTTAGATTTTTCTTTTTTTAAGTCTCGTACACCTGGTGAGTTAATAGAAAGGGTAGATGGTGATGTGAATGCTTTATCACTATTTTTTTCGCAATTAGTTATTAATATTTTGGGCAATGCTATTTTACTTACTGGCATTTTAATCATACTATTTTTACAAGATTGGCGTATCGGCGCCTCTTTAACTGTATTTAGCCTTATAGCACTCATTATACTAGTAAGTTTACGACCCCTTGCAATTATACCTTGGACTACTTATCGTCAAGTGAGTGCAGAATTTTTTGGTTTTATCGGTGAATATATTGTAGGTTTAGAAGATATCCGCGCTAATGGTGCTGTGAATTTTGTTATCCACCGTTTTTATAAATTTTTACAACCTTGGCTTTCTATTTACCATAAAGCTCGTTTTGCCGATACTACTCTTTGGGCAACAACAGTAGGATTATTTGCTGTTGGGAATGCTCTCGCTTTAGGAATAAGTGCTTATTTATGGAACCGAAAGGCAGTTAGTATCGGTACAATTTATGTATTATTTCACTATACAAACTTACTACAAGAACCAATCGAAAAAATCCGTGAGGAATTAGAAAACTTTCAACAAGCAGAAGCTAGTATTTATCGTGTTCAGGAAATTTTAGACTATCCTGTAAAACAAGAGGCAACTAATCTACAGGTATTAGAAGCTGGAGCATTATCGGTAGAATTTGATAATGTTTGTTTTAGTTATGAATCAGATAATCAGCGCGCGCTTAATAATCTATCATTTGACTTACCCCAAAATCAAGTATTAGGAATTTTAGGACGCACTGGAAGCGGCAAAACTACAATTACACGCTTATTAATGAAATTTTATGAACCGCAATCAGGTTATATACGTTTAAACAATATTCCCAGTCCACAAATATCTTCAAAAGAATTACGTACACGAATAGGTATTGTTACCCAAAATGTACAGCTATTTCACACTACAGTCCGTAATAACTTAACTTTTTTTAATCCTGCCATTGACGATACAGAGATTATAGATATTTTAACAGAATTAGGTTTATATAAATGGTTATCTTCACTTCCCAATGGCTTAGATACAATCTTAGCATCAGATAGTACAGGACTTTCTGCAGGACAAGCACAATTACTTGCTTTTGCTCGTGTTTTTCTCAAAAATCCTAGTTTAGTTATTCTTGATGAAGCTTCCTCTCGTCTTGACCCTAACACAGAAAAGAATTTAGAAGCAGCAATCGATAAATTATTATTAGGACGTACAGCAATAATTATAGCCCATCGTCTCCAAACTATACAGCGAGCCAATCAAGTTTTGATATTAGAAAATGGAGAAGTTCTAGAATATGGCAGGCGCCAAGAGTTACAAAATAATTATCATTCTCATTTTGCTCAATTATTAAGGACATTTCTTGGATGAACCAAAATAAAAAAATTGATACCAAACAACTTTTATGGCGGATGATTCGCTATAATTTGAGATTATATTTAATTGATGCCTTTTTTTGGCTGTTTATTGCCGGACTCCCTATTATACCAGGATTGATTATTCGAGAATTTTTGAATACCCTTACAAATCAATCTCAACTTAGCTTATCATCTTGGACGTTTGTTATTTTCTTAGTTGCCACTGGAATTAGCAGAGTAATATTTATTTTTATTGGTCGCATCACAAAAACTCAACACCGTTTCACAATGAGTGCTTTGATACGACATAATTTATTGCGTATAATTCTCAACCGTCCTGCTGCACTAGCTTTAAAAAGAGAAAACCAATCTCAAAACACTTTAGCATTAGGAGAATTAATTAGTTACTTCCGTGATGACGTTGGACTCATTGAAGATAATGTTGTTAGCACTTCTGAACTATTTGACGCGGGAGTATTTGCTTTAATCGCCTTTATCATTTTAGCAAGCATCAATTGGCAGATGACTATTTTGATATTTTTGCCTGTAGTTGGAATTGTAGCTTCCATCCAACAAATGGAACACCGTATTAAACGCTATCGTCGTGCGAGTCGTATGGCAACTGAGAATGTCACAGGATTAATAGGTGAAATATTTAACTCAGTACAAGCCATAAAAGTTGCAGGCGCCGAAACATCGGTAATTAATCATTTTCAAAAGCTTAATGACCAACGGCGCCGAACTATGCTCAAAGACCAATTATTTACGGCTATCTTAAATTCTAGCTTTCAAAACCTGGTAAACTTTGGTACAGGAATAACATTACTATTAAGCGCAAACTTACTAAAAAACAATGTTGGATTCACAGTTGGAGACTTTGCTTTATTTGTATATTATTTAGCATATATAACTGACTTTATCACATTTTTTGGAGAATTTATTGCTTTAACTAAACAAACAGAAGTCTCTTTTGAGCGCATGAGCGACTTAATAGAAGATAATACTAATTTATCTGATACTTTAGTTACACCTCAACCGCTTTACCTAAATAACATCTGGGGAAAAAGACAAAACTTACCTAAAATAGAACCAATACAACCAAACTATTCCAAACTACAAACATTAACCGTTGAAAACCTGACCTACCTACATCAAGGAAGCAACCAAGGAATTGAAAATATCAGCTTTGAAATACAACGAGGAACTTTAAATGTAATCACAGGAGACATTGGAGCAGGAAAAACTACCCTACTACAAGTTTTATTAGGATTATTACCCTTACAAGCAGGTAAAATATATTGGAACGGTTGCTTAATAGATGACCCAGCGAACTTTTTTACTCCTCCTCGCAGCGCTTACGTACCACAAATTCCTCAATTATTCAGTCAAACATTGCGAGATAACCTTTTACTTGGCTGGCAGGCGCCACGAGAAAACATCGAAAAAGCACTATATAACTCAGTATTTACCGAAGATATCGCTGCTATGCCCTTGGGACTAGAAACACTAGTCGGTTACAAAGGAGTTCGTCTTTCAGGTGGTCAACTACAACGTGCAGCCATAGCGCGCGCTTTAATACGTCAACCAGAATTATTAGTATTTGATGATATCTCCAGCGCATTAGACGTACAAACAGAAGAACAACTTTGGCGGCACCTATATAACACTCAAAACCAACAACATACTATTTTAGTAGTATCACACCGTGAATGGCTAATCAATCGCGCAGACCAAGTTATTGTAATTAATCAACGGTAAGGCGCCATTAGCAGCAACAAGTTCACCAGAAGCGTTACTGTCCCAAGTTGTCGAGAAGATTGCTACAATTCCAAATAGAGGTGATAGACAAGACACTGCTGCATATACACAAATATTAGCTGGTCTCAAGTTTGACAAAACAATGATTCGCAATTTATTAAGTGAGGACATCATGAAAGAATCAGTAATTTATCAGGACATATTACAAAAAGGAGAAAAACAAGGAGAAGAGAGAGGAGAAAAGCGAGGAGAAAAGAGAGGTGAGAAAAATGAGGCTTTTCGGCTTGTAAGTCGCTTGCTTAATCGGAAATTCGGCGCCATCGACTCATCAATTATTGAACGTCTCCAAGGCTTGACAACAGAGCAACTTGAAGCTTTAGGAGAAGATTTTCTAGATTTCTCAAGTATTTCTGATTTAGAGGCTTGGTTAAATAGATAATCTTATAATTGTCTCGCATACCTAGATTCCCGACTTCGTAAAAGTTGTCGGGAATCTTATTAAATACAGGCGCCATTTTCCACAACTGGCTGGTGCAAAATGAAGATTTGAAGTTTTTGAGCATGTTTGTCAAGGCGCCACCAAGTATTTGAATAAATCATCAATAACAGCGTTCATTGCTAAAACATCGAAACCATACCAGTGTGCAGCATCTACAATATAAACTTGATTTTGTTGAACTGCTTTGAGTTGGCGCCATAAAGGTTTTTGTTGGAGCTTCTCTAAAACTTCCTTCGCGGCTTTTCCTCCTCTATATGAAAGGAAGATAACATCACCATCAATATCAGATAATCGCTCCTGGGAAATATTATCTATTGTAAAGAAATCTCCTCTTTGCGATAATGGGCGTTGTAGTCCGATATCATTTAAAACTGCGCTAACAGGATGCTGTTGTCCATATATAAATATCCCATACGGTGGGGATATTGTGGCAACTGATACCTGAAGAGAGCGACGGGTGCCTAAAGCAAGTTTTAGTTTTTCAATCCGGCGCCAATATTCGTCAACCAACTGCTCACTAACTTTTTCCTTATCAAGAATTTTAGCGACATCTTCTAGGTGTTGTTGCCACGGGAGTGGTGGACTAGGTAGTTTTAGCACCACAGTAGGCGCCATGTCAGATAACAGCTGATAGATATTTTGCAACCGAGTGTTAGCCAAAATTAAATCTGGCTTAAGTTGTAAAATCTTTTCCAAGTTTGGTTCTGCTAAAGTGCCAATGTACTCAACGTCATCTATTTGTCCTTTAAGGTGAGCAGGGAAAGGTTCTCCTGGAATATATGTAGATGCAACAGGTTTGATACTCAATGCCAAGGTGGTACGCAAAGTGCTTATCCACAATGTCACAACTCTTTGAGGATTATTAGGAATACAAGTCTCACCCATCACATGTTCCACTACTCGGCAATCTCTCGTTTGCTGCTTTGTGCTTGCGACATTATGCTCTATATTTGTACTACGACCCCAAACAAATGTTAACGTCAAGACTACCAATAACATCAGACAAGTAAAGTAACGTAAAGAAATTCTCATGGGTATCCAACTACTCAAAAATGCCAAGAAATTCTGCCCTGTATTGGGGAGTAATACGATTTTATTAGATAAACTTAAACTAAAAGCGCGCGGGAGCGAAGGGTCTAGTGTAGTGGTCTATGTCAAAAGTTTTGAGGAGTTGGTTAGCAACGGATACAACGGATGTAACGGATGATTTATTTGATACAAACAAAATTTTCTTTTACGGCGCCTCCTTTAAACGAATCAACTATCCGTTACATCCGTTCATCATCCGTTGCACTCCCTACCCACCGAAAAGGATTATTCAATGCAATAGTAGGCGCAACATCAGATAACTGCTCATAAATGTTTTGAAATCGAGAATTTGATAAAATCAAATTACAGAAATTCTCATGAACATCTAACTCTTAAAACTGCCAAGAAATTGTACCCTGTACTGTCAGTGGGTCTCCTGGGAGAACGCGATTTCGGTTTTGAGCCGAGACAAAATAATCAACATCGAACAAATTCCTTATATTGAGCGAAGCTCGGAAGTTGTCCCGTTTGTAGAATATAGCAGCATCCGTTCGTGTATAACCTGGCAACTCAAAGGTATTTCCTAACTCACCTTGACGATCTCCGTAGTAGAAGACTCCCAGACCAAAGCCCAATCCTTTCAAACTGCCAGATTGAAGTTCATAGGTTGTCCATAGGTTGAGGGCGTGTTTCGGCACATTATTCAATTGATTACCAATTGGCAAGTCATTGTCTTCCGTGATTTCTGCATTGGTGAAAGCATAACCTGCAATGACATTCCATCCCCGCAAGATTTCACCAGAAATATCAAACTCAATCCCACGGCTTCGTTGTTTTCCAACTAAAATGCTTTGGAAAGGATTATCGGGATCGGATGTTGGCAGGTTGGAACGAGTTAAGTCATAAAATGCCAGCGTTGCAGCTAATCGATCTGTAATATCAGCTTTGACACCAATTTCGTACTGTGTACCTCGTTCTGGTTCAGCCTCTGCGGGAGCGAATCCACTAGATGTTGAGTAATTAAACGAACGACTATAGCTAGCATAAAGGGAGATCGGTTGAATGGGCTGGTAAACAATCCCAACACGGGGGCTAAAAGCCTCTGTTTGCTTAAAGTCAGTTGTTTGGGTAAGTGGCGCCTGAAAATTTTGATTGGCAATATCAAAGCGTCCACCCAAAAGCAACTTTAAGTTTTCTGCCAATGTAATTTGATTCTGGAGGTAAATACCTAATTGCTGCACCGTATCTTTGTTAGCCTGTGGTACAAATCTCGGATTTGTTGGAGTACGCCCATACACAGGGTTAAAAATATCAAGGGGAGCATAATTTAAGCTGAGATTAGATTTATAGTCAATATCAGTTCTTCTTAGATTAAATCCTGCTACTATCTGATGCTTGATACTACCCGTAGCAAAGTTACCGATAATATAATTGTCTAGATTATAAGTATTATTATTGTATTCAGTACCATCCTCTGCTCCTCTATTTAAGGTACGCCCATCGTTTTGCAATGCTAAAGGAAATACAGTGTCTCGTCTTAGGCGAAACAAAGAAGTCCGGAAAACGCTCCTTGCTTGCCAGTCATCACTAAAGCGATGTTCAAAATCATAGCCGATACGAAATACCTCATTTGAGGTGTCGTTAAAATCTGGTTCGCTGACAAAACGGTTGCGAGGAATTCTGCCATTGGGGTTAGGTAAAACAGTGCCTCTGGGAGGCAATCCAAAATCATAGGTTCCCTCTGAAAGGGCATACTCTGCAGCTAATGTCAGCTTGGTTTTATCACCGAGTTGAAATGCCAAAGAAGGCGCCACTAAATAGTCTCGGTGTCCATAGAAATCAATAAAGCTTTCCCTAGTTTGAGCAGAAGCATTCAAGCGATACAATACCGTTTTACTTTCATTCAATGGACCAGTTAAATCAATCGCACCACGATAAAGATTGTAGCTACCAGCAGAAGCCTCCACAGAATAGAAAGGAGTAGGCAATGGCTGCTTTGTTACTAAATTAACGCTACCACCAAGCCCACCTTGACCAAATAGAACTGAAGCAGGTCCTTTAAGAACCTCAACTCGCTCAATATTTGACCCAAACGCTATTTCTGAGCTTGTAGGATCTGGCAAACCATTGATTAGAATATCATTAGATGCATCAAATCCCCGAATGTTAATGATATTGAGAGGATCGCGAGGTGATCGACCACCTAGCACAACACCAGGTGCATTTTTCAATACTTCTACTAGACGAGTGGCTTGCTGGTCTTGGATAACCTGTTGGGGGATGACTTGAATTGACTGGGGAATATCTCGCAATGGTGTATTTGTTCTTGTTGCTGTTGTTGCTTCTTGTGCGCGATACCCATCCTGCTCACCCGTCACCACTAACTCAATTGGGTCGTCCTGTTGCGCTGCTGGTTTATCTTGCAGCGCCTCAGTTACTGGCTTTTCATTTGCTTGCGGCGCCTCTGGTTGCGGTGCTTGGGTTATATTAGCAGGCGCCACAGCAAAGATAAGACCCTCATTTCCATCAAACAACTCAACTTGTGGCAACTCTGCCTCACCTGTTACTCTCAGTTGTATAGTATTATTGTTTACTTGAGTAACTGTGACAGTACTAATTCCGTCTAAGGGTTTATTAGTGACAAATTCTTTACTCCCAGAAGCCAGAAATAGTTGACTATTAGGAATATCTACAATAAAAGTATTCCCTTCAGTGCGACTGGTTGGCTGTAGTTTCTGTCCTGCCGATGTTTCTAAAATTACTTCTATTTTATTGTCTTTACGATTAAGCTTTACACCAGTTACTCTAAATAAAGTATCAGCAGCCAAATTCGGAGAAGAATTTAGTTGCTTACCTGTAGGTGTATCCTTATCAAAAGTTTTAATCTCTGCCAACACAGAATTCGGTAATACAAACGATGCTACAGTCATTAACGACCACAAAACGAAATGATGCAACGGTTGCTTAATTCCCACGATATTACCTCACACTCTACTCGTTAAATTTATTAACTGATAATAATTCTTAATAAACTGTGTACAATTTAGAGGATATCAAGCAACCGTGTCTACCCAAAAACATGATTAATATCGCGAAACAGTCATTTTACCCAACAAACATTCTTTAGGGGTAATGCTAAATTTACGCTTGAAGGCAGCAGAAAAATGTGATATGTTTGAATACCCACTTATCATTGCAACTTCTGTAACTGTACGGTTTCCTTCTCGTAGCAAATGTTCTGCTCGTTCCATGCGCTTATCGATAACGTAACTTAATACTGTAATGCCAAACAGTGATTGAAAGCCTTTTTGTAAGGTGCGTTCGCTTAACTTGACTTGTTGTGCTAACTCTAATAATGAAGGTGGATTTTCTAACCGGGAAAGCAAAATCTCCTTAGCATAATGAATTTTGGCAATAGTACTAGCGTGTAATTGCGGCGCAGATTCAAGCTTACTATCATTTGCCAGAATTGGACTTAACTGTAATGCCATCAGTTCCAGCACCTTACCTTGTAAATATATTTGCTTTGTAATACCTTGTAAAGGGCAGTTGGCAATTTGCTGCAATACCCCTTGTATCGTATTTGTAGTTTTGGGGTAAATTAATGTTTGCCAGTCATCACCCTTCACAAGTAACTTCAACTCTGGAGAGGTTTCTCCGTCTTTTCCTGGGAAAAAAGTCGCTAATAGTTCGGGTGGCATATGAATATCAACAGCTACAATGCGTTGAAATTTGGGAACTTTCCAAGTCATTTTTTTCTGAACACCGGCACCAGAAATAAACGTATACCCTTCCCCATAGTATCCACAGCTATCTGTTATTACTCCTGAAACTAGTCCCCCAAATTGCACAGGATGATTAGAAGTAGGAAATTTTATGATTAAATCATCATGATATTCAATGTCGCGAATTTCTAGAGAAAGTTCCGGATAAACATCAATAAACCGGGCATACCCACTACCAAACAGCTTTGGAACTTCGCAAATAAATTCAAAATCCTCTGACGCAACGTTATATGTACTCATTGCTGCTGCTTCATCCCACAACTCGAGGTTTTCTTTCTGTGTTAGGGTAATAGTCATGACTAATGATGAAATATTATGTGTTAGCGTCGGCAAAAGTGCTTATTGAGATTAATTATCACTGCTTACTGAGTTTTATACAAGTACAGGCTTGGGGATTTTTGTAGCATTTAGCTGCATTAACAATATTTATTGCTATAATTTTTGCAGTAGCGCTTAAGCTACGTAAATAATACATTTGTCAATCTAAAACTTGCCTGGTTTAATTGCTTTCCTTCCTCACTCACAAATAAAGAAGTTGTGTCTCTTCATTCTAAAACATCTCCGAAGCACTTTCATATCGCGAAACAGTCATTTTTCCCAACAAACATTCTTTAGGGGTAATGCTAAATTTACGCTTGAAGGCAGCAGAAAAATGTGATATGTTTGAATACCCACTTATCATTGCAACTTCTGTAACTGTACGGTTTCCTTCTCGTAGCAAATGTTCTGCTCGTTCCATGCGCTTGTCGATTACGTAACTTAGTACTGTAATGCCAAACAGTGATTGAAAGCCTTTTTGTAAGGTGCGTTCGCTCAACTTTACTTGTTGTGCTAATTCTAATAATGACGGTGGATTTTCTAAGCGGGAAAGTAGAATATCCTTGGCATAATGAATTTTGGCAATAGTTCCGGCTTGTAATTGCGACTCAGATGCTAGCTTACAATCATTTGCCATAATTGTACTTAACTGTAATGCCATCAGTTCCAGCACTTTACCTTGCAAGTACATCTGCTTTATAATACCTTGTAAAGGACAGTTGACAATTTGCTGCACTACCCCTTGTATCGCATTTGTAGTTTTTGGATAAATTAATGTTTGCCAGTCATCACCTTTTACAAGCAACTTCAACTCTGGAGAGACTTCTCCGTCTTTTCCTGGGAAGAAAGTCTTTAATAGTTCGGGTGGCATATGAATATCAACACCTACAATGCGCTGAGATTTGAAAATTTTCCCAGTCATTTTTTTCTGAATACCACCACCAGAAATAAATGTATACCCTTCCCCAAACTGTCCACATTCATCTATCATTATTCCTGAAAGTAATGTCCCAAATTCCAGAGGATGATTAGAAGTGGGAACTTTTAAGATTACATCATCATAGTATTCATAGTCACGAATTCTCAGAGTAATTTCAGGATAAATATCAATAAATCGGATATACCCATTACCAAACAGCTTTGGAATTTCGTGAATAAATTCAAAATCTTCTGACGCAACGCTACATGTACTCATTGCAGCTGCTTCATCCCACAGTTGTTGTTCCTCTGTCTGTATCATTGTAATAGTCATGGCTAGCGATGAAATAGTATGTGTTAGCGTTGGCAAAAGCGCTTATTGAGATTAATTATCACTGCTTACTGTGTTTTATACAAGTATAGGTTGGGGGATTGTTATAGCATTTTGACGCATTGAATAAGATTTGTTGTAATTTCTGCTTGGGCGCCTATATAGTGTGAGCCACGGTTCACATTTACATTTATTTATATTTTCTTGTATATAGAAGAAGCGGGCATCCTGCCCGCTCCACAAGAGTTTGTGTTTTCAGATGGAATTTTGATGTGTTAAAGGCTGATTATAAATTGTCGCAAAAAGGCTTGACTTCATCGATAGATAATGATAGAGCGGTCGCTATTTGCTCAATAGTTAAGCCTAACCCAAGTAGTCGAGGTATTGCGTCTCGTTGCGCTTTTTTGGCAGTTTCGGCACGTTCGTGTTCAGCTTCGGCACGTTGACGCTCAATTTCAGCACGTCGATAATTTATAATAAAAACGACGATTTGTCTGCGACAATGCCTCTTACGTACTTAGCGTGCTAAAAAAATGATTAGTAAGCTTAAAAGTTTTATATGACTTATATTACAGCCATTATTAACTAAAATTTCGTATCCAGGTTTAAATTTGGACTATAAGCACCTGTAAGCTTTGATATCAAAGGAAAGTTATCGAATTTAATCACAAAATTAGCACCCTAAATACGCAAGAACTGGCATTTCTTTAACTGTTATAAATAAAATACTATGCTACACCATAACCTGTATAAGGACGTTTATATGGCGGATGTAACCCTAAAATAATATCTTCCTTATTTACACCCATCTCAACTAATACGCGCACGCTAAATCATTTTCTGTCATATTTTCTTGAATCCAAATTTTTTCATCTTTGATATCAATATGGATAAAACAATTATAAATACGGTTATATTCTTCCCAACCAATATCTAGTAGTTGATAATGGTCATTTTCTGTGTCACATATAAACTGACATTCCACATTCGCATTTGATTCACAGTAGCCTATGGCAGCAATAGATGTTAGTAGTTGCCGAACTATATTTACCTAATTTTTCCATTCAACTATTTCCTCCTTAACTGGGTCATAAACTAAGAGTTTTACCTGATAAATTTTGACAGCCTCTTGAACAAACCTTTTTTGAAAAAAGTTTTATATGTATCAATAGGAACAGCTAAATATAATGGTCTATTTATAAAAGAAGAGCTTTTAGAGCTAAAATCAGAGGAATTCTCTATCATTAATTGTATTATCTCATTTAAAATTAATGAATTACAGTTTTGCACTTGCTTCATTATATTAAATTAACAATGTGATAACAGTTTATTAACCTTTTATTTAATACCATCTGCTGCAACTTGCCAAATTACGCGGAATGACTGGAATGATTCTTGTGATATTCTTTCTTCTACTAAAGCATTAACCGCGCGCTTAAAGATAGCATTCATATCGCGGCGAATTTCTAAGATTTCAGATTGCAGAAACTTAGTAGAATCACTTAATTGTAGAATTTGTCGTTTGTTAGCTGGGGTTATACATTTTTGTAAAACTTCATCTAAATCTTTCTGATTGAATTTATTTTTCTCTGTTTTCCGTAATTCATCTGCTGAAGTTACTCTCAAAATTTTCTGCCAAATATCTGTAGGTTCAATTTGCCAATTATCTACAATTACTGTGGCTTTGTAAGGAATATCATTAAAGATTTCGGTAGAGACATTTACAGGAAGTTTTTCAATTGCATTAATAATTTTTCGCAAAGTCTTACCGAAAGATATTAAAGACTCATTTGATATTAAGCTTTTTTGACTAGCGAGTTCCGCAATTCTTTTTTCAATTATAATTTTTGCCGCTTTGTCAATTATCAGGTCTTTGAAGGTTTTAAGCTGTTTAGTATTGTTAGATTGTTCTGCGTCTAAATATCCGACTACTGCTTGAATACAGTCTTCAGCATCCATTAATGAATTAACTTCTCGAATATAATCATCCGCTTTATTTTTACGTATTTGCTCGAACCGTTGAGTTACCCATAAAAATCCAGACAACCCAATTGATGCTATAGTAATTATAAAACCTAAACTTTCTGAATACCTCTCTAGCCAAGAAGGTTTTTCTCTATCATAATATGCTTGGGCGCCTGGATGAATAGGTAAGCCAATTCCAGATTTCATATTATCTGGAGGACTCATATTAGCTAGCAATGGCATGGCTTTGATAAATTCCTGCCGATAGTCATAAAGAATTTTAGTAACTGTACGAATTTTTTCTCTATCAGCATCTTTATGTGCTAGTAGCAACCTTGGAGTACTGACTGTTGTTAACTTTTGCTTATTATCGGCGCCACTGCTTGGTATAGGATTACTACCTCCTCGATAGGCGCCTTCAGGAATTTCCGCTTCTTTTAAATAAGGATTTTTAAGCGTCATTGCGGCAGCTTGGTCAATTGGAACTAAACGTCCACATTCCGTAAGTATTTGTCGTATTTTATCATTATCTACCGCACGCACATAAAATACAGCATCAATTTGTTTCTGACTACAAAGAGCATTTTTAATATTATTATTCTTTAACTCTACTAATTGTACAAGCTGTTGGCTCTCTGTAATTAAACCATAATATTGCATCAGAAACGCGAAAGACTCAATTTGACCACCCTCGCGCGGAGGCATTGCAACTCTTTTATTCTGAGCTAAATCAGAAACAGTTTTGATATCAGAATCATTTCTAACAACTAGCTGGTACATATCAGGAAATAACTCAGACACAAGTTGCGCTTGAGTCAACTGCCTTTGAGGAGATGGAGTCCAACGACCAGCATTAACAGGCGCCAAGCTAGGCAAATTTCTCATAATTAAAATATCAGCTTGGGCAGTTACTATATCAGCCTGCCTTCTTTCCAACATATCCAAATTTTCTTGCGTCCCATCAGTTTCTTTCTCTCCTTTGGCGCCGACAGAACTGCCAACTATAGTTACACAAACCTTATTATCAGAATATATAGGTAAAAACGTTCTCATCAGCAAAGCAAAATTATGAGCATCTCCACCCTCTCGTCCAGCCGCAATCCTCAAACATCTAGGTTGATTCAAATACCAACCTAAACCTAAAATAATAATTAGCCCTATACCAAACCCACCGACGCGCAGCACACGACGTTTCATAGGCTCTCCTATTCGAGAAAGGTAACTACACTGCAAACGGGTAAAATCTGAACATCTATCATCCTGAAACACTAATCATCCGCTGTCATGCTGAGGGACGAAGCATCCCATGTCATGCTAAGGAACGAAGCATCCCCTGTCATGCTGAGGCACGTAAACGGAGTTTTCCCGTAGGGTAGCATCTTCAAGATTCAAACTTGTTATAAAAGTAAAGTAGTACCCCGCTTTGAGTATATTTATATCTAGATATTAGCAGGATACGAAAGTATAAGTAACATAATTAGTCGCATTTCATACATAGCCCAAGAAGCAAATTTTAATATTAAATAAATCGTCCAATTTTAAACTCTAAATAATAATTTCTTAACCAAAGCTTTACTAGTTTAAGCTAACTGTTTTAGATAGCATGTTTAATATGTCATGAGTCGGGCACAAAGCATCTAACAGTATCAATATTAACCAAGAACCTAACCCCTAACCCCTTCCTTGCGAGGATACAGAAGAGCGAATAGGTGTTCAGACTCCTCATTTCACACAAATTGGCGGGTAGAGACGCGATTCGCGTCTCTACGTGGGTCTGTAATGACGTAAAAGTTTTAGATAATATTTTTGAACTAAATTGGTTTATAGTTAATTGATGTGCCATAGTTACTTGATGCTTCAATTTTTGATAAACGGCGCCTGTGGATGAAGCTCTGAAAATCTTTGAAACCTTGATGTTACGTCACTTTAGGGTTATTTTGTAACCAGGTGTCGATTTATGGCGCCTCGATAGTGCATAAACATGGGAAAGGCAACATACCTGTTAACAGAAAGGGAAAACAACTTTCAATCACCAAAACTAACAGGATAAATAACTTATGAAACTCGTAACCAAATCTATCGCTCTTGCTACCTTACTTGCTGTATCATCTGGAATAGGATTTTTGGGCGCCGCTTCCCAAGTATCTGCGACAATTGTCCAAGGGCAACAAGCCAATTCTAACAAAATTAGTCAAGTCATCAGTAGCAAACCTTCAATTGTTGGTAGCTGGAAAGGGCAAATTATACCCAAAGGAGACGATACTGCCACATCTATAGAGATTGATGTACTTTCTCAAGCTGGTAACACTAAGCTAGGAACTTGGAAATTTTGGGGATATGATACAAAAACTCAGAAAGATATTGTTATTCAAAACGGTACTTTAACAGCCACAGTTAATAATACAGTTAATAATAAAGATGTGACATTGGAATTAAAAGATAAAGGCAAAACTATGATGAAATTCAAGACCAAATTTAAAAATAACAAACTCACAGGCGAATCTTTTGAAGGTAAAAGTCAGACAAAATATTTAATTAACTTGAATAAAGGTTAGTAATAGCAAATGAGCGGATTAATGCTAGTTGACTTGTAATAGATACTTTTTTGCTACTGAAAGCAAAGCTTGGCAATTGTATTTAGCTAATATTCATCTCAAAAAATCGTCTTGCCTCGTGTTTAAGGAGTATTGACAAGATATTTTTCGATATCATCAAGGACGACATCAGCAGCGAGGAAGTTTGAACTAAGCCAGGGTAATCCGTTTACATAATATACATGCCCCTGTTGAACTGCTTTAAGCTTTTTCCCCAGAGGTTTTTGTATAATTTTCTCAAAGGCTTTTCTGTCCTCTTCTCGATCAACTGTGACAAACATAATATCACCGTTTATTATCTCCAATTCTTCCTCTGAGGTAAATGTAATATAGCCGCTTGATATATTGACATCTTGTAGCTTTGGACGTTTTAGTCCAAGGTCATTTAGAATAGACCCAGAAAATGAATTTTTTGCGTCAACAAAGAACCCCCATTGGCTTGTAGGACTGAAAACGGATATTTCTTTATCTTGATACTGAGTTCCTAAAGCTACTTTTAGCTCATTTACTCGCTGATAATAGTGCTTCCAGCCTTGCTGTACTTCTTTTTCCTTGCCTAAAGCTTTGGCGACAAATTCAATATGTTCTCGCCAAGCGACTGAACCGCGCCAGGGGACGACTGCGGTAGGGCTAATTTTCGCTAAAAGCGGGTAAATTGCTTGAATATTTTCCCAAACAAGAATCAAGTCTGGTTTTAGTTTCAATATTCTTTCTAAATTAGGTTCATATTGATAACCCAATTGCTCTATTCCATCAACTTGATTTTTTAAATATGCAGGAAATGGATTCTGCATATCTAGCACACTGCTGGCAATTGGTTTTACACCTAGAGATAATGCATTACCTAAAATGCCATGAAAAATAGTAACAACACGTTTGGGATTTTGGGGAATACAAGTTTCCCCCATGCTATGCTTTACTATGCGGCAGTTATTCGCGGATTGGACAAAGCTCTCAGGATTATCAGAGTTACTAAGGCTACAAGCCACAGTAAGCATATATGTGATGATTCCCAGGAGCATTATGTATATAAGGCGATGCAGTAACTTTTTCATGAAGAACTACTCAAAATCTCCAGGAAACAGTTCCTTGTACTTCAAAGGGGGCGCCTGGAAAAACACGATTAATATTGAAAGCTGATTCGTAATATTCAATATTAAACACATTCCTAAAATTGAGTCCAGCTCGGAATCGTTCTTGTTCATAGAAAATAGCAGCATCCGTGCGGAGGTAGCTAGGTAGTTGAAATGTATTGGCTAAATTTCCTTGCCTTTCTCCTTGGTAAAATAACCCTAAGCCAAACCCTAATCCTTTTAAACTACCTTCTGAAAATCTGTAAGTTGTCCATAGGTTAAAGCTGTTTTCGGGAACCCCATTAATGCGATTACCAACAGGAAAGCTGTTGTCTTTGGCAATACGAGCATCGGTGTAAGCATAACCTGCGACTATGTTCCAACCGGGTAGAATATCACCCGCAATGTTGAACTCAATACCTTGGCTATTTTGTTCACCCACCTGGATAACGCGCAGTGGATCATTCGGGTCTTCGGTTCGGATATTTGTACGAGTTTGGTCATAAAATGCTAAAGTTGCACTTATGCGCTCGTTTAAGTCTGCTTTGACACCAACTTCATACAGTGTGCCGCGTTCAGGTTTTGAAATTGTTCTATCTTCAAACACATTAATAATTGGTAGAAAAGAGCGTCCATAGGCAGCATACAGAGAAATTGCAGGAATTGGTTGATAGACTATTCCAACTCTGGGGCTAAAAACTTCTTGTTGAGCAGAGTCATTTGTTGGGTAGTTATTGATAATGCGCTGATTAGCAATGTCAAATCGACCTCCCAGAAGCAATTTGAGATTGTCTAGTAGCGTAATTTGATCCTGAATGTAAAAACCATAAGTATTTGCATTCGATTTTCCCTCAGTGGCGTCGAAGATGACCTCTCCTATCGGTTGATTGTACACAGGATTAAATATGTCTATAGGAGCTAATGCGCGAACTGGTTTACTACCGAAACTCTCTTGTTCATCTCTTCTATAGTTAAATCCTGTTAACAATTGATGCTGAATACCGCCTGTAGCAAATTTACCAACAAAATACGTGTCAAAGTTGAAAAGCCTAGCATTAATAGGTCCTTCATCTAATCCTCTGCGAAGTGTTCGATTATCCTCTCCTAAACCACGAGGAAATACGATTCCTCTATCCTGGTCTAGCCAAGCAGCCTCGAAAACGCTGCGTAGCTGCCAATTGTCATTAAATTTGTGTTCCAAGTCATACCCAACTCGGAATGACTCAACGTCATCTTTGTCAAAAGATTCGCTGAAGTTGCGACTCAATGGGATTTTGCCATTGGGGTTAGGTAAGATAGTGCCTCTAGCTGGAAGCCCCATTTGTCCATAAGAACCCGAAATATTAATGTACTCAGCGGATAGTTTTAAGTTTGTGTTATCGCCTATCTGCCAAGAAATGACAGGTGCAACTGTAAATTGTCTTCTATTAAAGTTATCAACGAAACTTCCGGTGTTTTTCCCAGCAAAGTTTAGGCGATAGAGTAGCTTTTTATTATCAGTTAACGGGCCTGTTAGGTCGATGGCGCCTCGATAAAAATCAAAGCTACCTGCTGAAAATTCGACGGAGTATTGAGGTTCACTTAGGGGTTGCTTTGTAATTACGTTAATAACACCGCCCAATGAGCCTTGACCAAATAGAACGGAAGCTGGTCCCCTAAGAACTTCAATTCGTTCGACTGTTGCGGAGTCAAAATTAGAAATGGTACCGTATGGAGAACTGATTCCATTCCTCAAAACATCGAATTCTGAAGTTTCAAAGCCTCGAATTACTGGGTCTTCGTAAATTGATGTGGATGCTTGTCTTGCTTGGGAGATACCAGGAACACTCCTGAGTGCATCTACTAAGTTTGTGGGCTGTCGGTCTTCCAATACCTGTCGCGGTACCACTTGAATCGACTGGGGAATATCCCGCAATGGTGTATCCGTTCGCGTCGCCGTTGTTGCATTCGGCGCCCGGTATCCATCTTGTTCTCCCGTCACCACTAACTCAATTGGGTCATCTTGCTGCTGTGAAGGTTTCTCTTGAGGGGTTTCAATTGCTGGTTTCTGTGATTGCGGCGCCTCTGGTTGCTGTGGTGGTTGTATAGCAGTTGTCGCAGGCGCCACTCCAAAAACCAAACCTGCATCATCATCAAATAACTCGACTGTTGGTTGACTACTCTCACCTACTACTGTTACCCGAACAGTATTAGCGTCAATATTAGTAACCGTTATCTCAGTAATTCCTGCAAGTGGCTTTTGAGAAGTAAACGTGAAAGCATCACCACTTTTGTTACGGAGTTGGGCGCCAGTTATATCAGCTATAAAGTTATTACCTGTACTGCGATTGGCTACTTGCAGTTGATTCCCTTGAGTTGTCTCTAAAATTAACTCCACACCTTTATAAGTAGGATTTGCTCTTACAGACATTATTTGCACAACTTGCGGCGCCTGCACAAGTACCGAAGCGCTCTTATAAAAAAGTTCAACCTCACTTAGTTGAGGAATCTTTTTAGATGATTTATGAAAGTAATTATCATTTATATTTGAACCGTACCTTTGCGATTGTAATTCCTTATTATCCGCCCAAGCTGGTTGAGATGCAACCAACATCAGAGCCATTAGCCATAATTGCCAATCCAAGCGCACAAAAGCCGCTAAGGGTTTTCGCATAAAACTCACACCTATAGATAAATATTCTCAAATAGCTCACTAAACATAGGCTACAAGGTTTGCAAAATCTCGTCTATCTATAAAAGAGCCATTTTTTATCACTTTAGTGTCTTTTTCCCAAATTGAAATTCTTTTGGCGAAATTCCAAATTTGTCTTTAAAAGACTTGGCAAAATAGCCTAAATGTGAATAGCCAACAGCGTTTGCTACTTCCGCAACCTGCATCTTGGTTCCAGCTAGCATGATTTTTGCTTGCTCCATACGGTAGTCGTGTAAGTAGCCAAATACAGTCGTACCAAATACCTCTCGAAAACAGTATCGCAGTTTACGGGCGCCTAAACCCACTAAATCGGCTAAATCAAACAGTGATGGTGGATTTTCAACTTGACTAATTAAAATATCTCTGGCGTGATACACTTTCTCAATATCCACGGGTCTTAGGCTCGCAACTCTACAGATAGCTTGTTCACGATGCACAAACTGATCTAATTGCAGTGCTAACAATTCTAAGACTTTGCTTTCCAAGTACATCCGCTTCATTATCCCCTGGTAAGGTGGTTTGAGAATTTGCTGCAAAATCGCAAACATCGCAGGCGTAATCTCCCCAACAGTATAATGAAACCTGGGTGGAGAATTTTTACTGATTAATGCTTGCAGTGGAGCAGGTAGCGATTCAAAATCTTTAGTAAAATTTTTAAATATGTCGATATCAATAGATATAGATACACCTAAATAACATTCGTTAGCTGAAAGCTGATGAATTTCTTCTAAATCAGGTAAATAGAATAAATAGCTTTTTCCTACTTGCTCAATATAATCATCAGGAATTTCTTTTATTCCTGGTGTAATTGTCCGATAGCTTCCAGAGATATGAAACTTAGATATTAATGGATAAGGCTGTTCGTGATGAGGACTCCAATAATTTAAGTCGGAATGATGTGTATGCTCTGATATAAACATTGCAAATCCCGGACGTAACTCTATATAATGAACTAAATCTTTAGAAAATTTATTTTCACATTGCCAAATTTCATCAAATTCATCATGATGTAATAATAGCTTACCATTTGTTTCTATCGCTTCTTCCAGCAGTAGGCAATATTCTTCTGCCGTAAGTATTTCCATTATCTATTTCCCACTATCCGATAACACTACTTTAATGATACAATTATTGTCACTTTAGTGTCTTTTTCCCAAATTGAAATTCTTTTGGCGAAATTCCAAATTTGTCTTTAAAAGACTTGGCAAAATAGCCTAAATGTGCATATCCAACAGCGTTCGCTACTTCTGCAACCTGCATCTTGGTTCCTGCTAGCATGATTTTTGCTTGCTGCATACGATAGTCATGTAAGTAGCCAAATACAGTCGTACCGAATACCTCTCGAAAACAGTATCGCAGTTTACGGGCGCCTAAACCCACTAAATCAGCTAAATCAAACAATGATGGTGGATTCTCGACTTGACTAATTAAAATATCTCTGGCGTGATAGACTTTCTCAATATCCACAGGTCTTAAGTTCGCAACTCTACAAATAGCTTGTTCACGATGCAAAAACTGATCTAATTGCAGTGCTAACAGTTCTAAGACTTTACTTTCCAGGTACATCCGCTTCATTATCCCTTGATAGGGGGGTTTGAGAATTTGCTGCAAAATTGCAAACATCGCAGGCGTTATCTCCCCAACAGTAGAATGAAACCTGGGTGGAGAATTTTTACTAATTAATGCTTGCAGTGGAGCAGGTAGTAATTCAAAACCTTGACTAAAATTTTTAAATACATCTATATCAATAAATATACATATAACTAATAAATGCTCGTTAGTTGAATACTGATGAATCTCTTCTAAATCCGGTAAATAATATAAATAGCTTTTTCCTACTTGCTCAATATAATCATCAGAAATTTCTTTTATTCCTGGTGTAATTGTCCTAAAGCTTCCGGAGATATGAAACTTAGAAATTAATGGATAAGGCTGGTCATAGTGAGGGCTACAATAATTAAAGTCAGAATGATATGTATTTTCTCCTATCACCATTTCAAATCCCGGACGTAGCTCAATATAATGAGTTAAATCTCTAAACAATTCATGTTCACCCTGCCTAATTTCATCAAATCCATCATGATGTACTAATCGCTTACCATTTGTTTCTATAGCTTCTTCCCGTAGTTGCCAATATTCTTCTGCCGTGAGTATATCCATCATCTATTTCCCACTATCCGATAACACTACCTTAATAATACAATTATCCTTAAGTATGTTTGTGTGTAAATAATAATATTTTAATGTGCAGTTTGGTGGAACGCGCGAGTTTTAGGCAGAAGCGAACTTTGTATACTGCTACAGATGAGGAGGATGAAACGCCAACACAATATCGTCGCGCGGTACACCTAAGTTTTTTAGGAAAATTTTTATGTCAGTCGAAGCGATTCAGCGCGCGTCTCTACAATGGTTTAGGGTAACTATAGAATTCCTGTTCGATTTTTACGTAAGGTGGGCACTGCCCACCCTACGAATGCTTAGATTTTTTCAAAAACGATTTAGAATTTTTGTATCAAAGAATGTGATAGAAAGAATAATAGTAGCATATTTACAATTAAAAAAATCAACAGGGTCGCTACATGACAGAAAAACTACTACAAATAGATGGTTGCGATGATTTTTTCAACTCTCTAAAAGAGCGTATTCGCAACGCTCAAGTTAGAGCAGCATTATCTGTTAACTGCGAACTGGTGTTACTTTACTGGCAAATTGGCAATGAAATTTTGATGCGACAGCAACAACAAGGGTGGGGTGCAAAAGTCATCGAACAACTTGCGTCTGACTTACGAAAAGCTTTTCCCGATATGAAAGGATTTTCCGCGCGTAATCTTAAGTATATGAGAGCTTTCGCTTTATCATACCCAGACGAACAAATTGTGCAAGCACCTCTTGCACAAATTACTTGGTATCACAATATTGCTTTAATTGAAAAGGTGAAGCAGCCAGAACAGCGCTTATGGTATGCTGAACAAACGATTCAATACGTTTGGAGTCGTAATGTATTAGTTCATCAGATAGAAAGTGAATTATACCATCGTCAAGGTAAGGCAACTACTAACTTTGATAAAACTTTACCTCAACCACAGTCAGAATTAGCACAACAGTTATTAAAAAACCCTTATAATTTTGATTTTCTCTCTTTAAGCAAAGAAGCACAAGAACGTGACCTAGAAACCGCTTTAATAAACAGGATTCGTGATTTTCTACGCTTATCTGGGTACAGGTTTTGCTTTTGTTGGTAGCCAGTATCATTTGGAAGTTGGCGACCAAGACTTTTACATTGATTTACTATTTTATCATCTAAAATTACGATGTTATGTAGTAATCGACCTGAAAGTTGAAGAATTTAAACCTGAATTTTCTGGCAAGATGAGTTTTTATGTTGCAGTAGTAGATGATTTGCTGCGTCACCCAGATGATAAACCTACAATAGGCATAATTTTGTGTAAAGCGAAAAATAAGACAATAGCAGAATATGCACTGCGAGCAATAAATCAACCTATTGGAGTTTCAACTTATCAGTCACGAGATGCTTTACCAGAACAATTGAAAGCAAGTTTACCAACTATCGAGCAGTTAGAAGCAGAGTTAGATACAGTAACAATTGAAACACAAAATGAAGATTATTAATTAAAAGCTCTTATTTTTTCCATAATTTCCATAAACCTTGGCTAAATCTTACTCCTCTTCAGGCGCCGATATTCATCGTATACTGCAAACGGGTAATATTTAGATTTTTGTCATGAGTCGGGTACGTAAACAGAGTTTTCAATAATATTTTAATGTGCTGCTTGGTGAAACGCGCGAGTTTTAAGCAGAAGCGAACTCTGTATACTGCCGCAAATGGGGAGGATGAAACGCCAAAACAATATCATCGTGTGGTACACCTGCTTGTAATAAATCAGTTGCAACTCCATCCTCTGTCCAATCTTCCTCAATCCAAATTTTTTCACCTTTCAAATGTACATGAATCATTACGTTCTTAATACGCTCCGAGTCTTGCCAACCCATTATAAGCAGCAAATAATGGTCATGTTCTGAGTCAAATACTAACACGCTCTCATTTTTTGTATCGCTAGCTCGAATATTTAACTCGTGATATGAGTTTAATACTCTTTTTATTAAGTCTCGATATGCATTTAATTTATCCATTCTAACAACACCTCTTGTTTAGGGTCAAAAATCAACAAATTTACTTGATTTCGTTCAACTATAAGACGAGCGAGTTGTTTTTGGAAGCCAGTATTGTAAACACCTATTGTTACTGCTAAATACAATTAAAAATTCAAAGCTTTAGCTTCAACAATATCGCGATAGATAATGTATTGCCCTATTGCCATTTCGCTCATCGTTCATAAACGAACGTCCCAGAAAGCTTTTAACTTCGACAATAATCCTTTGGTTCTCTCGCTCGGCTGCAATAGGTTTTTCTGCTGCAATATCAGCGTAAAGATTATCGCCGCCATATTCTAGAGTATAACCTTCTCCCAAAATTTTCCAGCCGTCCTTGGTCAATGCTTGCTTTACGGCTTCGTGGTAGATATCTTTTGCTGGCATCCTAAAAAAATGGCGGTTAACGGCTCTTACATTTTAAACTTTGTCATCTATGTATTTGACTAGATAACCTCAAAAAATAAAAATCTCTGTACTAAATTGCAGTACAGAGGTAACAATTATATCGTTTTCCTTACTTAAATGTCCTAGAAAAAGCTGCACTCCATAAATATCTATGCAGCAATAATAAAATTTAAAGAATTACAGAATACCCCAGAAGTGGAGAAAGCCTTTTCCAGAAGACACTTCAATTAGAACTGCTGCTAAAAAACCTAACATAGCTAGGCGCCCGTTCCAAATTTCCGCTCCAGGTGTAAAACCCCAACTCCAAGCGTTGTAACTCTCTGGCACAGATACTTTTCCTTTTGATGCGTCTTGCATGATCAGTACTCCAGGTTTAAAGTGGTTAAATGTTAATTTATGTAAAGAACTATAACAACTTTTGTCAACAATGTAAATAATCATGTATTATTGTTAATTATAGTTGACATAGAGATTGATTTACTAATGTTATGCTTTAATGTCACAATCTCGATGGTGCGGTTATGGGCGCCTAACTAGTGCTGCTTTAAGATAACCAGTGTTTGTTCTGGTGATAGTCCGATGGTGGCAGCGAGTTCCTCTAATGCAAGTCTTTCACGCGAGTGAGTGTTGAGCATTTCGGTTGTCACAGTGATATATTCGGAATTTGAGAGAAGTTTTTTTGCAGTCGCGTTGGCGCCATTATTAAATTCTTGCATTTTATGGGCTGCGATTATACTTAGTTGCTGTGCTTGCAGATAAGCAATGTAGCGCTGGACGACTTCAAGACGCTTTTGCCGCATCGTCTCATGATACCGAGTATCTAACACAGATATTTTATCAATTGCAGTGATAAGTTTAATTGGGTCGAGTGTCACAGAGATTGAAAAACTTTGCTCTTGTTCAGAAGATGAACCATCAGACCCCTTATAATTTATGAGTCCGCGCGAAGGTGATAGTTCCACACTGACAACATCTTCAAACGCGCGGATTCCCGTAGCTTTTCTTGCTTCTCTGACAATAGAAGAGTTTTTGCAAGCGATAGCAAATAGAGTATCAATCAGTTTTAAATCTCGCTTCCCCAATTCTGATTGTAAAGGTTGTAAGTTTTCTACCTCTGCTAGTTTTGACGCGGCAACTCTTGGGCAGAATAGGAACAAAACTAGGAGTACATTGGTGACAAGTAAAGCCTTCAAACCATCTCCTTGACTGGTTTTATTTTTTACAATACCATCAAGTTGGTGCTTGAGCTAGTTGCGAATCATTGTAGCCGTAAGGTGGGCACTGCCCACCTTACGTTATGTTCAAAAGTCAAAAAAGAATCCTATAGGAAATTATCTCATTAAAACTAGCTCAAGACAATACATCTTTTAATTGTTTGCAGGCTTTTTCAATTGCATCTATAGTACCTGCATTGACAAAGCCATAATAGTCAAATACGTAAACTCGATTATTTTTTGTGGCTTCTAGTTTGCCCCAAAAAGATTCTTGCTTAAATGATTCCAAAATAGATTGTTGTGAACCGCCTTGGGGAGGGGTGACGAGAATGATAGTATTTGGATTGGTTTCTAATATCTTTTCTGGAGATAAGGTTATATAACCCCTGATTGGACTTTTACCCTGTAAGTCAGCAGTTACATTTTTTACATTAAATTTTTCAAGTAAGTTACCTGCCCAACTAGATTTGTTAGGTGATAGTATTGGTTGACGGCTTGCTAAAACTAATGTAGAGGCATTAGGTTTAATATTGGTATCTACAAATGTTTGGTAGCGCTTCAATAATGGTTGAGGGTCAGCGTTTATAGTTTGAGCAAGATTTTTTGTCAGTGCTTCTAATGCTTCAAAGTCATTGACTCTGGTAAGAAGTGTTGGTATTCCTAGTTGTTTTACTTTTTCTATAGTCTGATTAGAAAATCCTTCTGCTCCAATTACTAAATCTGGTTTGAGTGCTACAATTTTCTCTAGGTTAGGTGGCGTTTGTCCCTCGCTCACGCGCGTGATGTCTTTAAAATTGGGGTTTTTATTCAGCAAGCTACTTCCTGTTATTCCTACCAATTTAGATTTATCTAACTGATAAATAATATCGGCAGATAGGGAAGTGAGAGCTACTACTCTTTTTGCTGATGTGACTGGTGTTTGGGTTGGCGCCGTTGTTTCTTTAGCTTGCGGAGTAGTTGTGTTTTGGCAGGCAGCTATATTTAGAGTTAATAAGATGCCAATAATAGATAGTATCAAACGGTGTTTCATAATTTTATAGTTGTGTTAGTAGTAATCATTTAATCCCCCCAACCCCCCTTAATAAGGGGGGCTAAGAATAGGATAAATTCCTCTGTTAATTATGGCTTAAAACTCCCTTTCTTGTTCCCCCCTTATTAAGAGGGGTTAGGGGGGATCAAAATCTCACACTTACACTAGCTGTAACGTTAATACCTGGTTGAGCGAATAAATCAATAATTGGGTTAGTAGCGCTCAGACCACGAACATCACCCCGGCGCCAATACTGTTCATTCAATAAGTTAAATACACCAATATTGAATGTAGCATTTTCGTTGATATTGTAATAACCAATTAAATCAAGGGTGAAATAGCTATCAGGTACAAAGGGGTTGGGAACATCTTGAGTTTTTGGTACTCTTGGACTACCTGCATATGTAGTAATTAATTCTGTTCCCCAACGGTTTTCTGGCGCCCGATATCGTAGTCCAGCGACCAATTTAAAGGGGTCAATAGAAGCCAAAGGTCGGTTACTTTCTAAGTCATCACCAACACTGTAACTTGTACTTGCAATCAAACTCAAACCAGAACCTAATGGTACTTCACCTTTTGCTTCTACACCGTATATGCGTACTTCTCCACGGTTGACTGTTTGGAATGAACCAACGGCTAATCCTGGTGTAGGAGTAACTCTACCGAAGGTGTCGATAAAGTTATTATAGGTATTATAAAAGCCGCTAAGACTAAATTTGCCAGCGGGGAAAGAAGCACGAATGCCTAATTCAAAATTATCGCTGCTTTCTGCCTTTAAATCTGGGTTAGGAATTGCACGATATATACCTGGGTTGATAAAACCTGGGTTGATATCTTCTGCAGTCGGGGCCCGAAAACCTCTAGCATATTGAGCAAAGCCTGTAATTTCGGGAGTGATATTATAAACTAAGCCAAGTTTGGGTGAAATCGCTGAATCTGAGAATTTTGTAGTTGGGAAATTATTAGAGCTTCTTCTATATATATCGTCTGGGTCAGGATTCAGACTATAGGAATCATAACGAATGCCAGGAATTAATGAAAGATTTCCCCAAGTGATTTCGTTTTGTAAGTAAATACCAAAACGGCTACTATCAGTGTCGGCAATATCTTTTGCTGGGAATAAGTCTGGACCCACTTGTTTAGTAATAAAACCAACATTCCCCGGTGCCGCGATATTCTCTTGAAAGCCATCACGCAAGCGAGATGTTCTGGTACTTGAGATTTCAGTACCATATACTAGCCTGTGACTAATATCACCTGTAAAAAAGTTACTTTCTAGTTGAATATCGCCACCAAAGGTATTATTTTGGTATGTGGAAGAACGAAAACGGCGCCTGTTAGCAATTCCTGTAGCAAGTGGGGCGCCTGTACGACGTATTTCGTTAGATTCTTCGTTACTTCGGGAGTCTTGATAGTAAATTTGACTGCGTAAAACTTGGAAAAAACCTTTTCCATCAGGGTTATTATATTCGTAGTTGAGACTATATCTATCGCGTTGACTTTCATCTGTCGAGCGTAAACTATCGGTGCGCGCGTTATTCGCAATGCCAATAGAAGATAAAACATTAGTATCACTAGTGCGGTTAAAGAACTCACCTGTAAATTTGAGTTGATGAAACTCTCCCAGGTTAAATACTAATTTCCCTAACCAGTTATTCGAGTCCGTGACTTGAGGGTTGGGTGTGGCGTTACTATTAACTTGTGGTTCATAACCATCACGTCGAGTGTAACTTAGTAACCCTTCAACATCACCTAACCTTCCTGCTACGGTTGCAGTGTTGGCAATTCCCCTATTGACACTATCATAAGCAAACTTATTGCTAAAAAAAGCATCATCTCCTGATTCTTTGAGATAATCTGCAGGGTCTTTTGTTAAAAAAGTGACAACACCACCAATCGCATCGCTACCATAAAGAGTAGAAGCAGAACCGCGAATAATTTCGACTCGTTTAAAAGATTCTGGGTCTACATAATCTCTACCTAATTGTGTACTACCAAATCTAAATGAATCAGGTAAACGAACACCATCAATTTGAAGTAAAACCCGATTTCCATCAATACCACGAATATTAAAGTCTTGAAAACCGTAACGACGTGGGTCTCCACTGGTTGAAACACCAGGTTCATAACGAATTAAATCATCTAAATTTTGGATTAATCTTTCGTTGATATCATCTTCATCTATTACAGTGATAGTTCCTGGTGACTCTTCCACAGAACGAGGTGTTCGCGTTCCCGTCACTGTAATTTCAATATCAGCTTCATCTTTTTCTTCTTCTTTACACTCTTTAGGTATATCTTCTGGTTTTGTTGTATTTTTGGGAGGACATTTTTCTGGTTGCTGCGTTAGTAACTCTGCTTTTGTAGATGGTAAATTGACATCACTAAGTCGCGGAATTTCATCTTCAGATTGAGATTCTGCAAGTGCTGCGGGAACAACCCAAAAAGGTAAGAAAACTAAGCCAATGAGAATAAGACGTAAATTCATAACTTCAACTCACACTAAAAAATTAAATCGTTAAAGAGATAAACCACATAATCCGGAGGATTTCCCGCAGGGTAGACACAAAGGACACGAAGAAAGAGAAGAGAAGAGAAGATGCACCAAAGCTTTATGCACATGGAGATAGCGGACAAACTTGCAAACCGACGGGTGTTTTTATAACTTCAACTGCCACTGCCACCAAGGTTGATGCGGCGCACGTCCCAATGCTACAAGTTGCCACACCGTCAAACCTGAAGGGACTGTTTGCTCCTGTGGTAATAATGCTAATTTCTGTGCAACTAATAAAGGTGATTGATTATGAATTCCTTTCCCATCTAAAAATACTGTCCCCTCCATCGGTAACAGCAACCGACTCATTAACTTTAATAATGTAGATTTTCCTGAACCATAGGCGCCCATCACCAAAACCAGTGCCACACAAAGAAGCACAGTTGCCACCACAACTTGAGCAGACTCGGCGCCGAACCGATGAGAAAGATATTTTCCCATTAAAAATTTCCGCAGTGTAGCTGGTAACTGCAACTTACAACCTCCTTTGAGGTAACTTAATAAATTATGATAGATAGTTTAATTATTCAACCATTAATGCAATTTAATGTCAATTAAAAATTGATACAAAACAAACCGTAACCCAGAATCTCACCAACCCCTTGATTGTAGGTTGGGTGGAGGCTTTGCAGAACCCAACACTATTGCCCCTATTTTCAGTAAATATAATTACCACAGAGGCGCAGAGAACACAGAGGAGAGTCGAATAACAATCGTGTTATATTTAAAGGATAGATTTGTGAAAAAATCACAAATTTATTAAATAAACTATACTTGCCCCAAAATGCTCATCGAGTTTAGCGTCGGCAACTACAGGTCATTCAAGGAAAAAGTCACCTTTAGCATGGTGGCAGCAAACCTTGTGGCAAAAGACAAGAATCTTGATGAAAACAATGTTTTTACAGTTGATACTGACCTAATTTTACTCAAGAGTGCTGCAATATACGGCGCCAATGCTAGTGGTAAAAGTAATTTAGCCAAAGCTTTAAGTTTCATGAAGTGGTTCATGATTAACTCCTTCAAAGAAACTCAAAGCACAGAAAAAATAAATGTAGAGCGTTTTAGACTTAGTATAGAAACCGAGAAAGAGCCATCTTTTTTTGAAATTGTCTTTATATTAGATGGTCAAAGATATAGATATGGGTTTGAAGCAACTCAAGATAAAGTTGTTTCTGAATGGTTATTTTATGTACCTAAGTTGAGAGAAAGCAAGCTTTTTGAGCGTGAAGGTAACAAAATTAGTAGTTCTAAGACGTATAATGCTGATGGAATTCAACGTTATACAAGAGATAACGCACTTTTTTTATCTGTATCAGCACAGTTTAATATTAAAATAGCCGAAAGAATTTTATACTGGTTAACAGAACAATTAAATATTATCACTGGCTTAGACGATACAGCGCATCTTGCATATACAATCAGATGCATGATTGAAGATAGAAATAGAGATGAGATTATTCAACTTATTAAAAAGCTTGATTTAGGCGTTAGTGATGTAAGAGTTGAGCAAATACAATTAGATACAGATTCTCTGTTTAACGGCATACAGAGCGATTTGAGTAAAAACATTGCAAAAATAGAGAGTAGTCATACATCGATAAACACGATACATAAAAAGTTTGATAATGATGGAAACTATATTTCTACAGAAAAATTTGATATTGAGAAACAAGAATCTGAAGGAACGCAAAAAGTCTTTGCACTAGCTGGTCTTCTTGTAGATACCCTTAAATTTGGGAAAGTCCTTGTTTTTGATGAACTGGATGCTAGACTTCATCCTTTGATTAGTTGTGCCATTGTTAACTTATTTAACTCTAACCAAACAAATCCAAATAATGCTCAATTAATTTTCATGACTCACGATACAAATTTACTTAGTAACAAGCTATTTCGGAGAGACCAAATTTGGTTTACAGAGAAAAATAAGTATGGTGCAACAGATTTATACTCGTTGGCTGAGTATAAAGTCCGTAATGATGCGTCATTTGAGAGTGATTATATCAAAGGTCGATATGGCGCCATTCCGTATATTGGTAATTTAAATTCTCTGGTTGGTATTAACCCGGTCTCTACAACGCGCGCTGCAACAAATCATCGAAAATAACGTATTGAGAAATACAAATGTATGGATTTTTTGAATTAGCACCATATATATTACATCTCCAAAAATACAACATGGAATAAATTCTAAAATTCCTCAACTGAATCAAATCAAACTCCCTGCAACTAGCGCTCAAATATTAGTACAGGCGCCGACACCAACTAATCCCACGAACGTTCCGTCTGTGGAAGGGGGGAACCAGGGGGGTATTGTACCAATTACTGGAGTCAAGGCAAATCCCACTGATAAAGGTGTGGAGGTAATTCTACAGACTACTCAAGGGCAGCAACTGCAAGTTACAAATCGTAGTGCAGGTAATAATTTTGTTGCAGATATTTCTGGTGGGCAGTTGCGTTTACCTTCAGGTGAAGCTTTTACATTTCGTTCGGAAAAACCGCTCGCAGGTATTACTGAGATAACAGTTACGAATGTTGATGCAAATACTGTGCGGGTGACGGTGGTCGGTGAGACAAGTCAGCCAACGGTTGAGTTGTTTGATGATGATGATGCTGCTTTAGTTTTTGGGGTAGCACCTGCGGCAACTGCGACACAACCACAACCAGAGGCGCCTATTACTACTGAAAAGCCTGCAACTGAGGCGCTGCAAGAAGAACCTGCCGCGCGGCAAGATGACCCGATTGAGTTGGTGGTGACGGGAGAGCAGGATGGATATCGGGCGCCGAATGCGAGTACGGCAACGAGGACGATATTGGCACCATGCAAACATTTTTGCCATTAATCTCATCCTCGATGACCTGGAAAAGTATCTACTCAATACATAAAGCTAATGACACAGACCACTAGCCTCATCGCTCAAAAGCTCTAGCAAGTAATTTATGTTGAAAATCCCCTCTTTACGGCGCCACCAACACAAGGCGCCCACTCCCGCTTGATTTATTTATAACTCGACTTATGGTAAAATTATTGCAATTAATTATTATTAAATACAATAAATATAACAATTTTCAGCAATGACAGTAACCTTAACCCTTGAGGAACACGACGATTTGTTTCAAAGCGAACAAAATAGTTCGTGTAACCGAGTTCTGGAACCTTTTGAAGATTTTTACCAAATGTCCAAACAACTTGGTACAGGTTGTCAGTTAAATATTGAAGTGTATCCTGAATTTTGGTTATGTATTTATGACAGAAAATAT
>ERZ1066121.110-NODE-110-length-74444-cov-27.189531_pt1 | contig 74444 bp, 62 predicted proteins | sample MGYA00382768_ERZ1066121 | MGnify/ENA primary metagenome ERZ1066121 (study PRJEB33369, sample SAMEA5778351) | biofilm metagenome | biome: Industrial cooling water; feature: Water cooling tower basin; material: Biofilm | place: United Arab Emirates | collected...
CGACGCGGCCGCGGCCGCCGCCGGGGCGGCACGGCGCGCCGCCTGCGCCTCGACGAGCAGCGGCACGAGGGCGAGCGGAACGAGGCGGAGGATGCGGGTCGCCGTCATGGGGTCGTCCCTCCGCGCGTGGTGGCCGCGGCGGGCGCGGCGGCGCGGATCACGTAGGTCTCGAGGTCGAACTCGGTGAGGAGCGTCGCCTCGGTCGGCGCGCGCATCCGTGCGACGCGCGGGCCGACGGCGCCCGTCCCCTGTGCCGGCGCCATCTTCACCGCCGACGCGGTCATGATGCGCGGCAGCGAGCCGACCTCGCCGAAGAAGTTGGTGACGCGCAGGAAGCTTCCCTTCACGGCGATGCGATAGCGGTGCGCGTCGTACGTCGGTCCGCCGCCGGCCACCGGCTGCGGCGTCACGGCGGCGAGGTCGAGCCCCGAGCGCCGCGCCGCGTTCGACACCTGCTCGAGGAGCCCCGGAACCTCGTTCACCGTGGGCACGAGCCGCTTCATGACCTCGAGGTGCTCGGCGTAGCGCTCCGCGTCCGCCCGCAGCTGCCGCAGGTTGCCCGCCCGCAGCTCGCGCGCCGAACGCTGGTTCGCCTGCCCCAGCCCCTCGACGTGCTCGCGCACCGCCACCAGCTCGTCGGCCTTCGGCGAGAAGACGTAGGTGTAGTAGAGCGAGGCGATCCCGAAGGCGAGGACCATCAGCGCCACGAGGAGCTGCTCGCGCTTGGTGAGATTGGACAGCATCTCAGCGCACCGAAAGGGTGACGGGGGCCGTGGCGATCGCCGACGGGTCGGGCTTCTGCCACTGGGCGTCGATCGTGAACTCGGTGACCTCGCGCCCGTCGACGACCACGACGGCCGACTTGTTCAGCGTGACGTTCTGGAGGAAGGGCGATCCCTCGAGGTCGCGCATGAAGCGGGTGAGCGCCTGGATGTCGACGGTGTTGCCCACGACCTGGAACGCCATCGCGGGCCCCTGCCGCGCCGCGCGCGCCGCCCCCGAGGTGTCGGGCGCGGCGTTCTTCTTCGTCGAGTCGGGCTGCACGATCGGGCCGGTCCACGACGTCTGCTGCATCGACGTGAGCCACGTGTACGCCGGGAGGTGACGGCTCACCTCGTCGAGCGCGTGGGCCCAGATGAAGCGCGTGTCGTCGATGTCGCGGATGACGGCGAGCTGGCCGAGCACCGAGTCGCGCTTGGCGATGACGGTGCGCTGCTCGCCGATCACGCCGGCGAAGCGCGCCGAGTCGGCCAGCTCGGCCTGCAGCCGCGTGTCGAGCTCCGCCGCCGTGCGCGCCTGCCACCACCACCCTCCGCTCACGCCGAGCGTCGTGACGGCGACGGCGGCGGCGGCGGCGAGCACGAAGCCGCGCCGCGCCTCGGGCGGCGGCGCGTCGGCGTCGTCCGCGGGCTTGCGGAAGCGGGCGAGGAAGGAGAAGGGCGACCGGCGCTCGGCGACGACGCCGGAGCCGGGAGCGAGGAAGTTGATCTCGATCATCGGCGCGACCTCAGGCGACCTTGCGGAGCGCGAGCCCCACCGGCAGGGCGAGCAGCGGGGCGACCGCCTCGCCGTCGATGTCGTCGAGCGCTCCCTCGGCGACGGTGAGGTTGAGGAGCGGGTTCACCGGCCGGACCGGGATGCGGAGCTGCCCCGCGACGCGATCGCAGAGCCCCGCGACGCGCGCCCCGCCGCCGGCGACGTAGACCTCGCGCACGGGGCGCACGGTGCGCGACAGCGACTGCGCGACGGTCCCGGCGCGCTCGATCTCGCGCGCGAGCTCCTCGCCGCGCCGCGCGACGATCCTCTCGACCGCCGGCTCGGCCCGGCCGCCGGTGAGCGCGGCGTCGGCCTCCGCGGCGCTCAGGCGCGCCTCGCGCTGCAGGTCCTCCCGCAGGCGCCGCACGCCGACCGGCGTATCGCGGGCGAGGACCGGCACGCCGTCCTCGAGCACCGAGACGTTCGTGACGTCGTGCCCGATGTTCACCAGCGCGACCGTGCCGCGCATCGCGTCGGGATGGTTGAACTCGAAGGCGTTGAGGAGCGCGAAGGCCTCGACGTCGAGCACCCTGGGCACCGCGCCCGCATCGCGGAGGAGCTGCACGCGGGCGTCGACGAGGTCGCGCTTGGCGACCGCGAGGAGGACGTCGAGCTCCGTCGCCTCCTCGTCGCCGTCGAGGAGCTGGTAGTCGAGCGTGATCGCGCTCGTGTCGAAGGGGACGATCTGCTCGGCCTCCCACTGCATCGCCTCGCGCAGCTCGTCCCGGCGCGACTTGTCGACGCGCACCTTGCGCACGATGACGTTGCCGCCGCCGACGGCCGCCACGACCTCGGCGCCCTCGGCACCCGCGGCGAGGAGCGCGCCCTGCACGGCCTGGATGACGAGCGCCTCGTCCATCACCTCGCCGGCCACCATGGCATCGGGAGGGACGGGCTCGATGACGATCCGCTCGACCTCGGGGACGCCGCGCGCGTGGTTCATCACCACGACCTTCACGAGTCCGGAACCGATGTCGAGCCCGACGGTGACCTTCCGTCGCTTGAAGAGCTTCATCGCCCCTCCGACGAACAGCTGGAGATGTCCGGTGCCGCGGGTCGCGCGCCACCGTGGGTGGGTGAGCGGCGCCGGTCGCGCACGGCGCGCGCCCGGAACCGTCCGCGGGAGAAACGACCGTCGGGCACGGAGGTAACGCGCGCGGGGCGATCATCCCGCATCGGCGCGCCCCCACGTGACGACGGGGCCGGGGCGCGCGAGGAGATCGCGTGCCCGCCGCACCGCGCACGGCGCCCAGTGCACGCGACTCCCCGCCGCCAGCGCGGCCGGACCGCCCCCTGCCCCGAGGTGCCACGCGGCCCCCTCGACGTCCAGGCGCCCGCCGGGACGAGTGTCGGCCGCACGCGCGAGAACGAGGAGGCCGCGCACGGTGACCGGGGCCGCCACCTCCAGCGCGCCGGACGCGACCAGCCACCCGACGACGGCGAGGGGGCGTGCGACATGCGTTCCCGGCGCGAGGACGACGAGCCCGCGCACCGTGTCGCCGAGGGTGTCCGGGTCGACCGTGCGCGCGGCGGGGTGCGCCAGGAGCGGCGCCAGGTCGGGGGCGTCGTGCAGGTCGTGGGCGGGCGTGGCCGTCGCGTCGCCGTCGGCGCATCGGCGCGTGGTATCCGCGAGGTCGTCGTGCCCGGTGACCACCCCCGCGACGTGCCACGGCGCGGCGCCCATGAGCGGCGCGCGTGGCATCGGCCAGGGGAGGTCGAGCGGGACGTCGACGCGCCGCGCGACGCGGGCGACGACGCCGCGCACTCCGCTCGGTGCGGCGACGACGACGTGCATCGTCACCCGGTCCCATGCGGGACGCGCGACGTGCACCGTGATCGCGGTGTCGGCGATCGCGCTGCTCGCGCGACGGTCGGCGCCGGCGAGGAGATCGCGCCACGCCCCCGCACGAAGCGCGGCGACGGCGTCGCCGACGGCGCGATCGGCGTGGGCGTCGAGCGCGGCCCGCGCCGACGAGAGGCGCGCGGCGCGCAGGCCGGCGCGCGTGCCCGAGGCGAGCGACGCGACGACGAGCGCGACGAGGGCGGTCACCGCGACCACGGGGAGCAGGGCGCCGCCGGTGCGCTCACGGCGCGACGACGTCGACGAGGAGGGTATCGGCATCGGGGGCGAGGGCGTGGCGCGCGACGACGCGCACGAGGCGCGTCTCGGCGAGGCGGTCGATCGGCAGCGGCGTGGCGTCGGCATCGAGGGCGGCGACGCGGAGCGAGCCCGGTGCGAGTGGCGCGACCAGCGGCTGCGGCGTGGCCCAGCGCCCCGCCCCGTGGTCCCAGGCGGCAAGGCCGAGCGCGATCGCACCGTCACCGCCCGCGTGCAGCGCGACACGTTCGCGCACGAGGAGGTGGAGCGGCGTCCCCGGCTCCCACGCGGGACGCGGGCCGTCGACGACCGCCGCCCACGCGACGCGGAGCGGCCAGGGGCGCGCGCCCGGGGCGCACGGACGATCGACGCGCCGCGCGTGCACGATGGTGACGGCCGCGCGCGTGGCTGGATCGCCCGTCGCGACGCGGAGGCGGTGCCCGGGCGCGGGGTCGGTCGACCAGCTCGCCGCCCAGGGGTGCTCGGCGTGCGCCGCGGCGAGGAAGACGGTATCGCCCGCCTGGTGGCAGAGGAGCGTGCTCGCGGCGAGAACGTGCAGCGCGAGCGCGCCGCCGCCGGCCTCCGCGAGATCACCGGCCGCGGGGAGTGCGTGCCGGAGGCGCCGCGCGACGGCATCGAGCGCGTCGGCCAGGTCGTGGCGCGCGCGCGCCCGCGCCTCCGCACGCGCGTGCTGGCGGAGCACCTCGACCGCGACGCGCGACACGAGCGCGACCGCGACCGACGAGAGCGCGAGCGCGACGAGCGTCCCCGCGAGCGTGGCGCCGCGACGCACCGGCATCGGCCCTAGTCGCATGGGCGGTGATGCTCGCGGTCGAAGGGCGCGGCTCGCAGCGGGACGACGTGGATGTGCGCGACCCGGGCGTGCGGCGCGCGCGTCCCCTCTCGACGGAGCCGGCCGTCGGGGGATGCGTCGTCGACGGGGAGGAGCGCACCGGCCGCGCACCCCACCGCGAGGGTGCGCGCCCGGGCACCCGCGACGGCGCGCTCGAGGCGGCGGCTCCGGACCGCCACGTCGGCCGCGCGGGCGGCACGCGTCGCGGCGGTGAGCGCGGGGAGCGCGAGCGCGGCGGCGAGGGCGCACGCGACGATCGCCTCGACGAGCGCGGCGCCGCGGCGCGATGCGCGCGCCGCGTGCGGGGTGCGCGGTGTGCGCGGTGCGCTGGACGACGATCGTGCGGGGCGAGGGACGACGCGGCCGGGCAGGGCGACGGGCATGGGGCGGCTCCATCTGCGGGTGCCGCCATCGTGCCATCGAAGCGTGCGCGGGTGGTAACCCGAATCGCGCGCGTCGCATCGTTCGCGCGCCGCCCGCCCGGGCGCGCAGGATCAGGGCGTGGCGATGGGGAGGAGCACGTGGATCGCGGTCCCGCCTTCACGCGCATCGTCGAGCCAGAGGCAGCCCCCGGCGCGCTCGACCGCGCGCCGGAGCTCCGCGATGACGAGCCCCAGCGGGTCGGCGGGCCGGGGCGGCGCGAACGGCGCGAGGGCGACCGTCCGCTCCTCGGGCGGGAGCGGGCGCGCCGGATCGGCGATGACGAGCGAGAGCAGCTCGGCCGGCGGGAGCGCCTCGGCGATCCACGTGCGCGCGACCGATTGGGGCGCGCGCGGGACGATCGTGCGCGGCGAGTCGTGCGCCCGACGGACCGGATGTTCCTCGTAGTCGGCGCGGCGGGTGCGGCGCAGATCGACGACGACGGCGCCGGGTGCGGCATCGCCGGTGGCGGCGCGAAGCGCGTTCGCGACGGCCTCGTGGAACGACGGCGCGTGGAGCCGCACCGGAGCGTGCGCGCCGTCGTGCTGGAGCCGGATGGCGGCGCCGGCGCGACGCGCCTCGTCGACGGCCGAAACGACGAGCGCCGCCACGTCGGGCGTCGCGTCGGGGGACGGGGGCGCGGTGCCCGTGGAGCGGAGCGCGGTGGCGAGGGCGGCGAGCTCGCTGCGCACGTCGGCCGCGGTGGGGTGCGTCGACGCGTCGGCGTCGCCGAGTCGCGTGGCGAGCGCCTCGAGCCGCACGGCGACGTTGACCCCCAGCGCGGCATGGCCCGCGTCGGCCGATCGAGCCGCGTGCGCGCGGGCGTCGGCGACCGCGAGGCGCATCGCGCGCTCGAGCGGGATGCGGAGCGTCGCCGGGAGCGAGGTGGTGTCCGGCCGCCCCGGCGCGCTCCAGCGGACCTGCTCCGCGAGCGTCGCCGCGGAGTCGGCCGCCGCGTCGCGCGCCCACCGCAGCGCGGCTCGCGCGCCGACGGCGGTGATGACGAGCACCCCGACGACGGCCGCGAGCCCGACGCCCCACTTCGCCCACTCGCCCGGTGCGACGGCGACGGCGCCGGCGGCGAGCGCGAGCGACAGGAGCGTGCCGATCGTCGCGGGCCAGAGGAGGGCGTCACGAGCGCGTGCGGCCTGCCAGGCGTCGTTCGCGCGGTCGTCGGACGTGGGGCGTCGGGGTGCGGTCACGCGCGAAACGTGGCCAAGGCGGCAAGGGGGGCTCCGGACGCACGGCGCGGGCGGTCCGGGCGGCGCCGTCCCGGCGACGCGGCCGTCACTCGATGCAGGCGGCGATGCCGTCGGCGAGCGAGGGCCCCGACCAGCCGGCGGGGTCCGGTGCGGCGGGCCCCGACTTCATGGCGCAGCTGCTCCCCGTGACCGTGCGCACGAGCGCGTTCCACTGGAGCGTGTCGCCGACGATCTGCAGCTGGGAAACGCCGCGCGAGATGCTGACGCCCATGGCGAGGGTGTCGGTCGTGTTGCCGAAGCGGCGGTTGGCGTCCCAGAAGGCGACCTGCGCGGAAGCGACCCGCTTGAGGTCACCCATCGCGGCCGCGCGGTAGGAGCGGGCCTTCGCGTCGGCGTAGCGCGGGAGGGCGACCGATGCCAGCAGGCCGATGATGACGACGACGATGAGGAGTTCGATCAGCGTGAAGCCGGCGGTCGACGTGCGTCGCATGGGGGTCGGGGAGGTGCGGGCGGTCCGTGGGTGGGAGCCGCCCGCCTGAGGAGCACGCGCGATGCCATCGGGACGGACCCGACCAACCCCATGCGCCGCAACATCTTGCACCTCAGGGTGCGGTCGCCGGCGCATCGGGGCGTCCCGCACCTTGCTGGGATCGTGGCACAGTGCCGGGGTCGGGGCGTCGGCTCACGTGCAGGTGGGGATGCCGTCGGCGAGCGTGCCGCCGCTCCATCCCGGCGGTGCCGCGGCCGTGCCGACGCGGATGGCGCATCGCCCCGCGTTCTGCACTTCGACGAGCGCGTGCCAGCCGTCGGCGGTGCCGGCGATGACGAGCCCTCCCGTCCCGCGCGAGAGGACGATCCGCAGGGCGGCCGTGTCGGCGAGGGACGCGTACCGCCCCGAGTCGGCGAAGAACGCCTCCTGCGCGGTGGCGACCTGGTGGAGGTCGGCGAGCCCGCTGGCGCGCCCGGCGCGCGAGCGCGCGGTGCCCAACCGGGGGAGGGCGATCGCCGCCAGTATCCCGATGATGGCGACGACGACGAGGAGCTCGACGAGGGTGAAGCCACGCCGGTGGGCGGCCGTGGCGGGGGGGCGTGACGACGACGGCATGGTGCGCTCCGCGCGAGGAGGGACGACGTGCAGGGACGCGGGGAGCGTGCACCCTCGATGGCCTCGCGCGGTAACCGAAAGCCGCGTGCGCGGCATCGTCCCGCTGCGCCGCACTCGCTGCACGGGACCATGGGCACGACGCGACGGCGCCCGGATCCTCGCGGACCCGGGCGCCGTCGTCGGTCGTGCGTGCGTCAGCCGATCACTGCGAGCAGCGCGGCACGCCCTCCTGCCAGGTGCCACCCGTCCCGAGGCCGGGGACCGTCGGGATCGCGCCGCCGCCGACGAAGACGCCGCAGGTGCGGTTCGCCGCCGTGCCGGGGAAGACGATGACGGCGTTGAAGCCCGAGGTGCTGTCGGCCGTCGGGGTGATCGTCAGGCCCGTGTTGCCCGGCGACTGCGCGAAGCAGATCTGGTTCGCGGCCGGCGTGCAGGGGTTCGCGGCGTTCGCGGTCGCGGCGTACCGGTTGAACTGCGCGAAGTGCCCTTCCTGCTGCGTCACGAGGTTGCGCAGGTCCTGCACGGCCGACGAACGCGCCGCGCGCTCCTTCGTGTTCGCGAACTTCGGGATCGCGACCGCGGCGAGGATGCCGATGATCACGACGACGATCAGGAGCTCGATGAGGGTGAAGCCCTTCTTGGCGGTGCTGCGCAGCATGCAGGTCTCCTCGGGGGTGTTGTGGGCAAGATCCGGTGGCGCCATCGGTGGGCCGGCCGGTCCCGCGGCATCGATGGGCAAGGGGGCTGCCACACCAGCCCCTGCCGTGCAAATGACGCGCGTGCAATGACTTCGCAACACGCCGCGCCGCCCCGCACCGTCGCCCCGCTCCCGCACCCTGCAACGCGCCTCGCATCCTGCCACGCCGCGCGCGTCACCCCTCCACGCCGTACCGGGCCAGCTTGCGGTAGAGCGTCGACGCGTCGATGCCGAGCGTCGCGGCCGCGCGGCTCTTGTTCCCGCCCTCGCTCTGGAGCACCCAGAGGATGTACGCGCGCTCCACCGCGTCGAGCGTCGGGTTGGTGAACGTGCGTTCCTGCACCAGCGGCTCGGCGCGCCGCTTCACCACGCGCTCCGGCAGCGCAGCGGGCTCGATCGTCCCGCCGTCGGCGAGGATCACGGCCCGCTCGATCGCGTTCTCGAGCTCGCGCACGTTGCCGGGCCAGTCGTAGGCCTGCAGCGCGTCGAGCGCGGACTCCGAGAGCCGCTTCGGCTCCCCGCCCCGCGACTCCGCCAGCCGCGCGAGGAAGCGCTCGGCGAGCACCGCGACGTCCTCGCGGCGCTCGCGCAGCGGCGGCAGGTGCACGGCGATGACGTTCAGGCGGTAGTACAGGTCGCCGCGGAAGCTCCCGCGCTTGATCTCGTCCTCGAGCTCGCGGTTCGTCGCGGCGATCATCCGCACGTCGATCGGCTGCGCCTCGGTGCCGCCGACGGGGATCACCTCGCGCTGCTGCAGCACGCGGAGGAGCTTCACCTGCGTCGCCGGCGTCGTCTCGCCGATCTCGTCGAGGAAGAAGCTCCCCTTGTTGGCGGCGGCGAAGAGCCCGGTCCTGTCCTTCACGGCGCCGGTGAACGCCCCCTTCACGTGGCCGAACAGCTCGCTCTCGAGGAGCGACTCGGGGAGCGCGCCGCAGTTGATGCTCAGGAAGCCGCCCGCGCTGCGCGGCGACAGGTCGTGCAGCCAGCGCGCGATGACCTCCTTGCCCGTCCCCGACTCGCCGGTGATGAGCACCGTCGAGTCGGTGGGGGCGACCGTCTCGACCATCTCGAGGACCTTCTGCCACGCGCGGCTCGTCCCGGCGGGGCGCTGCACCGTCGCCCGGTCGCGCCGCTGCAGCTCCTGCCGGAGCGCGGTGTTCTCGACCTTGAGCTGGCGCGTCTCGGCCGCACGCCGGAGGATCGCGACCAGCTCGTCGTTGCGGAAGGGCTTCTGGATGTAGTAGTACGCGCCGTCGTTCACCGCCTGGATCGCGCTCTGCATGCTCGCCTGCGCCGTCATGAGGACGACGGGGAGCGACGGGTCGGCGGCCTTCGCGGCGGCGAGCACGTCGAGCCCCGAGACGGTGGGCATGCGGATGTCGCTCAGCACGAGGTCCGGCACCGCCTCGGCGAGGGCGTCGAGCCCCGCGCGGCCGCCGAGGGCGGTGCGCACGGCGAAGCCCTCGTTGCGCAGGAGGATGCGCAACGTCTCGAGGATCCCGGCCTCGTCGTCGACGACGAGGACCGACGGCGTGCGGACGGTCACGATGCGGCTCCGGCCTCGCCCTGCGCGCGAGGCAGCACGATGGTGAAGCGGGTCCCGCGCCCGGGCGCGGACTCCACGAAGACGGCGCCGCGGTGCGCCTCGATCGCGCGGTGCACGACCGGGAGCCCGAGCCCCGACCCCTGCGGCTTGGTGGTGAAGAACGGCGTGAAGATGCGGGCGCGGACGTCGTCGGGCATCCCCGGCCCGTCGTCCTCGACGCGCAGCTCGAGCGGCGCGTCACCGCCGGCGGCGGCGCCGAGCGTCGCGGGGGGGGCGTCGGCGACGACGATCCGCACCGTCCCGCCGTCGTCCACCGCCTGCGCGGCGTTGAGCGCGAGGTTGAAGAGCGCGCGGTGCAGCAGGTCGGGGTCGCCCTCGACCGTCGCGCGCGCCGTCGTCACCGCGACGTCGATGCGCGTCGCGGGGGCGCGGTCGGGGTGCGCCGTCACGAGCGCGGCGACCTCGCGCACCAGCCGCGCGACGTCGATCGGCGCGACGGCGGTGGTCGAGACGCGCGCGAAGTCGAGGAACTCGGTGAGGAGCCGGGCGATGCGGTCGCTCTCGCGCACCACGAGCCGCGTCAGCGCCACCTGGTCCTCGTCGGCGCTGGGCATCCGGCCCAGCTGCTCGACGGCGCTCCGGATGCTCGCGAGCGGGTTCTTGATCTCGTGCGCCAGCGACGCCGAGAGCTCGCTCACCGCCTCGAGCCGGGTCGCGCGCACGGAGAGGTCCTCGCGCCGCTTCACCTCCGCGATGTCGGTGAAGATCGCGGTCGCGGTGGCCTCGCGCCCCGCGGTGCCCGCGAGCCAGGTGACGGTGATGCCGATCGGGAAGGCGCGGTCGGCGAGGAAGACCGTCGCCTCGGCGCGCGTCGTCCGCGCCTGCGAGGCGAGCGCCCCCTCGAGCGCGGCGACGAGCCCCGGGGCCACGCGCGCGAGGTCGGCGCGGACGGCGATCCCGATGCGCCCCTCGAGGTCGAGGCCGAGGAGCGCCGAGGCGGCCGGGTTGGCGAAGCGGAGCACGCCGCGCCCGTCGAGCGTGAGCACGCCGGAGCGGATGTTCTCGAGGATGTCGCCGGCCTGGATGCGCTCGCGCAGCAGCGTCTCGGCCAGCGCCTCGGAGCCGCTCCCTGCGTCGCGCAGCCGCCCGCTCACGTAGCCGACGCCGAGGGCGACGAGGGTGAAGTTGCCAAGCTGCAGCAGGGCGGCGGCGTCGAGCGCGAAGTCGCGGACGTAGATCGCGTCGGCGACGAAGAGGGCGCAGGCCGCGGCGGCGGCGATCACCCCGCCGGAGCGCGGGAGGAGGAGCGCCGCCCAGGCGATGACGAGGATGTAGAGGGCGGCGAACGGCGACTGGCTGTCGCCCGTGACGTGGACGATGGCCGTGACGAGGAGGAGGTCGACGACCGCCTGCGCGAGGAGGAAGTCGCGGCCGACGGGGCGGCGGTAGATTTCCGTCGCCATGAGCGAGAGCCCCGTCGCCGCGAGCGCGAGCAGCGCGGCCCCCTGCACCAGCCGCGCCGCGCCGGGCCCGAGGTCGGTGGCGACGAGCGGGAGCGAAAGCACCGCGCCGATCGCCACGACGGTGCGGACGACGTACACGCCGAGGACGGCGCGCCGCGGATCGAGGATCGTCCGCAGCCGCGTGAGCGGCGTGAGGGTGGGCGTCGGGACCATGCGGGGGGCCGGGGGAGGTGCGCCGGCGGCGCCGCACCCGTCGCACGCGGCGGCCCCGGCCACGGCGCGCAATGTCGCATCGCCCGGGCGCCCGCGGGCAGGGGGGGCGCCGTGACCGGCGCCCTCCCCGCCGCGCTCCTCGTCGCCTCCGCCCCGACCGGCGACGGTGACGGCCCCGGGATCGGGCTCCGCCTCGCAGCGGTGTTCGTGCTCGTGCTCCTCAACGCCTTCTTCGTCGCCGCCGAGTTCGCCCTCGTCGGCGCGCGACGCAGCCGGATCGACGCCTTCGCCGAGAAGGGGATCCGCGGCGCGAAGTCGGCGCAGGCCGCGCTCGCGGAGCTCGACCGCTACATCAGCGGGACGCAGCTCGGCATCACGCTCGCCTCGCTGGCCCTGGGGTGGATCGGCGAGCCGGCGCTCGCCTCGCTCATCGACGGCGGGCTCGCGCTCGTCGGCGTCGACGTCCCGACGGGCGCCGCGCACACGGGGGCGGCGGTGATCACGGCGTTCGTGATCATCACCTTCCTCCACATCGTGCTGGGCGAGCTCGCGCCCAAGTCGCTGGCGCTCGTCGCCCCGGAGCGCGTCTCGCTCGTCGTGGCGCGCCCGCTGATCCTCTTCTCGCGGCTCATGTCGCCGTTCATCGCGGTGCTCAACAGCGTCGCGAACGCGCTCCTGCGGAGCGTCGGCGTGCGCCCGGTGGGCGAGAGCCACCACGTGCACAGCCCCGAGGAGCTCCGGCTCCTCGTGATGCAGGCGCGCGCCCAGGGGACGCTCAACGAGACCGACAGCCAGATGCTCGCCGGCGTCTTCGACTTCCACGAGAAGAAGGCGCGCGACGTCATGCGCCCGCGCACCGACGTCGTCGCGATCCCCGCCGACGCCGACGAGGAGGCCGTCTGGCGGATCCTCCGCAGCGAGCGCTACTCGCGCTACCCGGTCGTCGGCGACTCGCTCGACGACGTCGTCGGCGTCTTCCTCGCCAAGGACCTCTGGCTCCACCCGCGCACGGAGCGCTTCGACCTGCGGCAGTTCGTGCGCGAGCCGCTCTTCATCCCCGACTCGCGCCCCGCCGAGCGCGTCCTCGACGACCTGCGGAAGACGCGGGCGCACCTCGCCGTGGTGCTCGACGAGTACGGCGGGACGGCGGGCATCATCACCATGGAGGACCTGGTCGAGGAGGTCGTCGGCGACATCGCCGACGAGTACGACCAGGCCTCGCGCGAGGCGCTCGAGCTCGACGGGGTGCTCGAGCTCGCGGGGGCACTCTCGCTCATCGACGTCCGTTCCGACTACAAGGTGCAGGTCCCCGACGGCGAGTGGACGACGCTCGGGGGCTACGTCTTCAACGCGCTCGGGCGGCTCCCCCGGATCGGCGACCGGGTGAGCGTCCCCGGCGCCGACCTCGAGGTGGTGGCGATGGACGGCAAGCGGGTGGCGGCGGTGCGCGTGAACCGCGCCCCGGCGGCGGGGGCGGCGTGAGGGCGCGCCGTCCCGCGGGACGCACGGCGCTCCTCGCCGGCGCCCTCGTCGCGCTGGCGTGCACCGGGTGCGGCGAGGCGGCGCGCCCGCGCGAGGCGCGCGCCCAGGGCACCGACGACGACGGGCGCCGCCCGCTCGCGTGGCCACGCGACACCGGCGACGTCCTCGGCCCCCTCGCGCCCCCCGGGCTCCCGCCGGATCGCTTCCCGGGCGCCGCGCGCCCCGTCGCCTCGATCGTCGCCCCGCAGTGGACCGACGAGGCGATCCGCGACGCGCAGCACGAGGCCGACACGGTCATGCACCTCCTGCGCATCGCGCCGGGGATGCACGTCGCCGACATCGGCGCGGGGTCGGGCTACTACGTCGCCCGCCTCTCGCGCCGCGTCGGGGCGGCGGGCGTCGTCTACGGCAACGACATCATCCCGCGCTACCTCCGCCTGCTGCGCGAGCGCGTCGATCGCGACGGCCTCGCGAACGTGCGCCTGTCGCTCGGCGACCCGCACGACCCGCGGCTCCCGCCGCGCGTGCTCGACGCGGCGATCATGATCCACATGTACCACGAGATCGAGCAGCCCTACGCGCTGCTCGCGAACCTCGCCGCCAGCATGAAGCCCGGCGCGACGCTCGGCATCCTCGACATGCTCCGCCGCACCGACCAGCACGGGACGCCCCCCGCCCTGCTGCGCTGCGAGCTCGAGGCGGTCGGCTACCGGCAGGTCGCGCTCCACGACCTGGGCTACGAGGGCTACCTCGCGATCTTCACCGCCCCGGCCTCGGTCGACGTTCCCGGCATCGCGGCGCGCGCCCGGCGCTGCGCCCCGCTCGCCGACCGGGAGCCGTAGGTGCACCGCGACCCCGACGACCGTCACGACGACGCGATCGTCGTGGGTGCGCGCGTGCGCATCCCGCGCACCGAGCTGGTCGTGCGCGCCACGAAGAGCGGCGGGCCGGGCGGGCAGCACGTGAACACGAGCGCGACGCGCATCGAGCTGACGTGGCGCCCCGCCGCGTCGGCCGCGCTCGACGAGGCGCAGAAGGCGCGCGTCGTCGCCGCCCTCGCCGCGCGCCTCGACGCCGAGGGGACGCTGCGCATCGTCGCCAGCGAGCACCGCTCGCAGGCGCAGAACCGCGAGGCCGCCACGGCACGCCTCGCCGCGCTCGTGCGCGGGGCCCTCGTCGTCCCCAAGGTGCGCCGCGCCACGAAGCCCACCGCCGCCTCGAAGCGCGCGCGCCTCGAGGACAAGGCGCGCCGCGCCACCGTCAAGCGCGAGCGGCGGCGGCGCGACTTCGACTGACGCGCGCGGCCGGTTCATCGCACGTCACCGCGGAGGCACGGAGGACGACGCGCGCACCTCGGTGCCTCTGCGGTGAGCTTCGATGTCGCCGGCTCGCGCCGCGGCCCGTCGCGCGCGGCGCGGACGCCTGGCCCCAGCCGGTCAGCGCGGCGCGAACGAAACGCCGACCGTGATCGCCCACGCGTCGGTGCGCGTCCGGAGCGCCGGTGCGGGGCCGGCGAGCCCCGCCGGCGGCGCGGCCGCGGTGGCGTAGCGCGTGGGACCGGTGAACCAGCGCCGCGCGCCCACGTCGAGGAGCGTCGTCCCGGTGCGGTTGCGCGCGAGCGCGAGCCGCACGCCGCCGCCGACGGCGCCGGAGCCGACCCAGTCCTCCAAATTCGTCGCGGCGACGTCGTTCGCGGTCGGCACCGCGGGCGCGACGAGGCGCGTGCTCGTCTGGAAGTAGCTCCCGCCCGCCATCGCGTGCACGTACGGGCGCAGCGCCCCCGTGGGCACGGCGAGCTCGAGCCCCGCCATGAGCGTCGCCATCGTGTTGTCGCTCACGAGCTGGCTCGCGCCGGGGCCGCTCGTGAAGAAGGGATCGAACCCCTGCGGCGCGCCGAGCGTGCGACGATTGCGTCCGTAGGCGTTGTAGCCGCCGTCGACGCGCACCGCGAGCCAGCCGGGACGGTCGACGGTGAGGCGCAGTTCTCCGCCGAGCCCCCACGCGCCGCCATCGACGGCGCGACCGAAGTCGCCGAGCGGGCGCGTGCCGATCCCGTGCAGGCCGAAGCGGAGCCGCTCCGGGAAGCGGGAGATGGGGAACTGGTCCTCGATCTCCTGCGCGGCGAGGACGGCGGGGACGAGCGCGAGCGAGAGCGTGGCGAGGCGCGCGAGCATGGGCACTCCGGGGTCGCGGCGGATGACGGGCGTCGGCGTCGACGCTGCGCCATCGATGCGCTGCGGACCACGCGCGCTCAAGCGGCCCCGGGCGTGCCGGTCAGCGCCCGAACGAGAGCCCGGCGCTGAAGAGCCACTGGTCGGTGCGCGAGCGACGCGGCGAGACGACGATGCCGCCGGTCGTCCCGGTGCGGACGTCGGCGGGCGTCGCGTAGGTCGCCACGCCGCTCCACGCGCGGCGTGCCGCGACGTCGAGCATCATCCCGCGGCCGATCGGGACGCGCACCCCGCCACCGGCCGTGCGCACCGCCACCCAGTCGTCGAGGTGCGTGCGGGTGAAGTCGTTGCGGCCGCGCCGCGCCCAGCGGTCGTCGAAGGTCGTCTGCGTCGCGAACCACCCCGTGCCGATCCCCGCGTTGGCGTAGGGGCGCACCGGCCCCGCGGGGATCGCGAGCTCGAGCCCGACCAGCGCCTGCCCGGCGACGTTGCGCGTGGTCGCGCGCGCCTGCCAACCGAAGAGCCCTCCGCCCCCCGCCTGGCGCATGCCGTGACCCCCCATCGCGAGGTCGCCGCGCAGCGAGAGGAGCCCCCACGGGTCGAGGGCGTAGCGCACGTCGAGCTGGCCGCCGAAGACGTCGTCGACGTTGCGGGCGAAGTCGCCGATCGGGTTGCCGACGACGCCGTGGATGCCGAACGCCCAGCGCGAGCGGCGCTCCTCGGGGACGAGGAGCCCGGTGTCGACATCTTGCGCGCGCACGGCGCGCGGCTGGGCGACGAGGGTGACGAGGGCGAGGGCGAGGGCGACGAGGTGGCGCACGGCGACGCTCCGACGGCGGGAGGGCGGGCGGCACGCGTGGCCGCCCGCCCTCCCTACCCCGCCTCGCCCCCGCGGATCGCCCCGCGACGTGTCACGGCACCTGCGAGAGCGTCCCCGGGAGCCCCGCCGCCACCGCCAGCGCCGCGCGCGCGCTGAAGTACTTCGCGCGGAGCTGCACGAGCTTCGCCTGCTCGTCGAGGAGCGCGCGCTCGCGCGCGTTGACGAGGAAGAGCGTGCTCTCGCCCAGGTCGAAGCGGGCGCGCTCGCCGACGCTCAGGATCCCGAACAGCTCCACCGCCCGCGACTGGAGGTCGAGCTGCTTCTCGAACTGCGAGAGGTCGTTGACCGCGGTGCGGAAGAGGAGCTGCACGTCGCGGCGCGCGATCGACTGGTCGAGCCGGGCACGGTCGAACTTCGCGTCGGCCGAGCGGAACTTGCCCCGCTCCTTGAAGAAGAGGAGCGGCGTCTCGGCGAACAGCGACGCCTTGTAGTTGGCCTCGCGCTGCAGCGAGGGCCCCCACTGGATGTTCCCGCCGCCCGGGGTGAGCGCGGCGAGCTCCGCCCCGACGAGCGGGATGATCGCCTGCACCGCGAGGAGCCGGTCGGCCTCGGCCTGCAGCGTCTTGCCGTCGGCCTTGCGCACGTCGGGGTGGAGCCGGAGCGCCCGCGCGAGGAGCTGCGGCACCGCCGCCGAGTCGAGCACCTCGCGCGTGAAGCCCGAGTCGCTCGGCACCGCGTCGAGGGGGAGGTCCTCCGGCTCGCCGCGCGCGGTCCAGAGGTAGCTCTCGAGGTCGCGCGCGGCGGCGAAGTACTCCTGCTCCGCGCCGACGAGCGCCGCGAGGCGCCGGTTGCGCTCCGCGTCGGCCTCGATCGAGTCGATGCCGGCGGCGTCGCCCGCCTTCACGCGCCCGACGAGCGCGCGGTAGCGCACCTCGGCCAGCCGCACCCCCTCGCGCTGCACCGCGAGCCGGAGCGCCGACTCGTACCACGTCGCGTAGCTCTTGGCCGCCGCGAAGAGGAGCTTGTTGACGATCGCCTGCCGCTCGGCCGCCGCGACCTCGCGCAGCGCGCGCGCGACGCGGAGCGCGTTGCGGCGCTCGTCGGTGATGATCCGCTGGCCGATCGGGAGCGTGAAGCCGGCGTAGAACAGGCCGTTCGACGGCGTGCGGAGCTGCGGGTTGATGAACTGCCCGCTCGCGCGCTCGTAGCCCATCTTGAAGTCGGCCCCGAACGGCGTCGGGATCTTCACCGCGACGTCGGTATAGGCGAAGTAGAGCTGATCGCCCGTGCCGGGGGTCGTGCCGAAGCGCTTGGTGTCGAACGCCGCGCTGAACTTGGGCTCGAAGTTCCCCCACGCCATCGTGAGGTCGCCGTCGGCCCCCTCCTCGATCAGCCGCCCCTGCCGCGCCACGGGGTGGTTCGACGCGACCTGCCGGTAGACGCGCCCGAACGTGATCGGGCGCCCCGCCGGCATGACGAGCGAATCCTCGAAGGCCGGGAGCCCCTTGCGCGGCGTCGCCGCGGGACGCGCACCCGGCTGCTGCGCGCCGAGGGTGGCGCCCGCGAGCGCGAGCCCGGCGAGCGCGATCGTGCACCGCAGCCGCATCACTTTTTCCCGCCCTTCGCGTCGCCGCCCTTGGCCCCCTTGGCCGGCTCGCCGCCGAGCACCTCGCTCGTGAAGCCCTCGTCGGTCGGCTGGCGGAGCGACGGCGGGAAGCCGTTGATCTGCCGCCAGAGCTCGAAGCCGACGGTGACGTTGTCGAGGAGCGCCCAGCCGAGCACGCCCGAGCCGAGGTTCAGCTGCGGGGGCCACGGGTCGTCGTGCGTCGTGTCCTCGACGACGAGCACGCGGAACTTCCCCTCGGCGTTGGGAACGCGGTCGATCACCTGGACCTTGCCGCCGAAGGTGCCCACGGCGACGCTCGGCCAGCCGATGAACTGGAGCGCGGGCCAGCCGTCGAACTGCAGCCGGACCTCGCGCCCGGCGCTCAGCAGCGGGACGTCCATCGCCTTGACCATGAGCGCGACCGCCTTGCGCGGCGTGCCGGGCATGATCGTGACGACGCTCTCGCCGTCCTTGAGCTGCTGGCCGACGCCGGCCTGCGTGGCGCGGACGACGTAGCCGTCCTGCGGCGCGCGGATCACGTAGAAGTTGTTCCGCAGCGTGAGGTTCGAGACGTCGTTGGTCATCTTCGCGACCTCGCTCCGCCCCTCGCCCACCTCCGCCTCGGTCGCCGCGCGATCCGAGCGCGCCTTGGCGATCTTCTCGCCGTAGTCGAACGCCACCGAGTTGAGCTCGATCTCCGACGCCTGCAGCCCCTGGCGCTTCTCCTGCACCTTCGCGATGCCGTTCTGGTAGCGGAGCCGCGCGTTCTCGAGCGCCGTCTGCGTCGTCAGCTCCTGGTCGAGGAGCTGCTGCTGGCGGTCGAGCTGGGCGAGGTAGGTCGCGCTGTCGACGAGCGCGGCGCGCAGGTCGGCCTGGTACTGCGCGATCTTCGTCCGCGCCTTCTCGGCCGAGAGGCGCTGGTTCTCCTCGAGGAAGGCGATGAGCGCGGTGAGCTGACGGACCTTCTCCTGCTTGCTCGACACGGCGGCGGCCTTGCCGTCGCGCGCGTCGCGGTAGCGGTCGACCGTGAGCGAGTCGAGGTACTCCGGCTTCACCTCGGTGATGCGGAGGATCGGGTCGCCCTTCTTCACCGCCTGCCCTTCCTGCACGTACCACTCGGCGATCCGCCCCGCGATCACCGTCGGCACCACCTGCGGGCGGTCCGACGGGCTGAACGCGGTCACCGTCCCGTCGCCGCTGACGTACTGCTGCCACGGGAGGAACATCGCCAACACGACCGCGAGGATCGTCCCGAGGACGATCCGCACGAAGGTCCGGTGGCTGCGCGGGGTGACGAGGAGCTTGGCCGACTCGAGGTGCTCGGCGTCGCTGAACGCGGGCACCGGCGCCTCGGCGGGCGAACCCGCGCGGGCGCCCGGCCCGGCGGCCGGGCGCGACGGCGCGCCGGTGGTCGGGGGCGTGATGGTGGCCATGGGTCAGTCGGCGGGGACGGCGGGGGCGGGGAGACGGGGGTTGGCCGGGAGGCCGAGCGACGGCGCGAGCTCGGGGTAGGTCCCCTGCGCCACGATCCCCCCGTCCTTCATCACGACGATCCGGTCGCAGGCGGCGAGGAAGCGCGGGTCGTGCGAGACCGCGAGCACGCTCCACGGGCGCGACGGCCCGCAGACGAGCGCGATCAGCTCGTCGCGCCACGCCTCGTCGAGGCTCTGGAAGAAGTCGTCGAGCAGCAGCAGCCGCGGCGCGCCGGCGATCCCCTGCGCGACGAGGAGCTTGCTCGCCACCGCGGAGCTGAGGTTCGCGCCGCCGTTGACGATGCGCGTCTGCACCCCCTGCGGCATCGCCTGCACGACGTCGGCGACGCCGACGTCGCCGAGCGCCTGCAGCACCGCGTAGCGGTCGACGTGGCGCCGCCCGACGCTCACGTTCTCCTCGATCGTCCCGTCGAAGAGGTCGCTCGTCGAGAGCACCTGCCCGATCCGGTCGCGGAGCGCGGCGCGGTTGAGGTTCCGCAGCGTGACGCCGTCGTACTTGATCAGCCCGTGGTAGCCGTCGAGCAGCGCGCCGACGACGCGCAGGAGCGTCGTCTGCCCGCTCCCGTCGACGCCCGTCACCGCGATCCGCTCGCCGGGGCGGATGACCAGGTCGATCCCGTGGATCGCCGGGCGCGTGCTGTCCGGGTAGGTGTAGCCGACGTCGGCCACCTCGATGCGGAAGCCCCCCTCGGAGTCCTGCACCTGGAGCCCGTGCATCGCCTCGGTCGGCAGGTCGGTCACGTGGCCGATCTTGTCGAGTGACGTGAGCACGTCGTAGATGGTGGCGAGGGAGCTGATGAGCTTCTCGACGCCGAGGAGGATCGTGACGATCACCAGCTCGGCCGCCACGAACTGGCCGAGCGTGAGCGAGCGGTTGACGACGAGCGTCGTGCCGAGGATCAGCAGCGCGCCGGTGAGGAGCGTCTTGAAGACGATCATCGCCGTGTACTGCGTGATCAGCACCTTGAAGTGCTTCGTGCGGTACTTGAGGTACCCCGAGACCAGCCGGTCCATCTTCTCGAGCGGGAGCACCGAGCGCGCCGCGAACTTGAACGCGCTCTCGGCCCGCGCCATGGTCTGGAGCCAGCCGAGCACCTGGTACTTGTACTTGCTCTCCATGATGCTGGTCTCGAGCCCCTGCGGCGCCGTGAAGCGGAAGATCAGGTAGACGCCGAGCACCAGCACCGCCGCGAAGGCGATGAACCACGGGTTGTAGAACGACAGCAGCACCACGCCGAAGAGCACCTGCAGCGACGCCGTGGGGATGTCGATCAGGAGCTTCGACATCGACTTCTGGATCGCCGGCGTCTCCATGAACTTGCTCATCTCGTTCGGGAGCCCCGCCTGCAGCGCCGTGTCGTACGGGACGCGCGGCACGAGGTTGCCGAACTCGAAGGCGAAGCGCGCGAAGATGCGCATCTGCACCTGCTCGACCACCTTCGCCTGCAGCAGCCCGATCAGCCCCGTCGCCAGCGTCCCGATCACCGCGAAGCCGATCAGGAGGACGACGGGCTGCAGCAGCAGCCCCCCCTGCACGAGCTGCGTCAGCCCCTGCACCGCCAGCGGGACGGTGAGCGAGAAGAGCCCGACGAGCACCGCGTAGAGGTAGGTGAGCGTGATGTCGCTCTTCTCCTCGCGCAGGAGGCGCCAGAGGCGCTCGACCGGCGAGACGTGCTCGTGGTCGTGCCCCCCGCCGTTGCCGGCGACGTGATGGCCGTCGCCGCCGTGCCCCCCGCCGCCGTGGCTGCCGGCCCCGCCGCCCCCGAGCACCGGCGTCGCCGTCACCGGCACCAGCACGTGCGCGACGCGCGAGCCGAGCCGCGTCCAGAGCTGCTCGACCGTGAGCCGCTCCTCGGGCTCGCGCCCCTTCGCCGTCACCGGGACGACGGTGTACGTCGCCTTCCTGTGCCCCGTCACCACCAGCGCGCGCAGCGTCACGTGCGCGTCCTCGGCGAGCAGCACCAGCGCCTCGGCGCCGCCGGCGAGGAAGTCGGCGAACTGCTCGCGCGAGACCGTGCGCGGGAGGTAGTTCAGCTCCCCCTGGAGCCCCACGTGCTTGATCGTGTCGGCGAGGTCGGCGAGCGACGTGACGATCTCGGCCTGACCGATGTAGCCGGGATCCCAGCGTTCGTGCGGCACCTCGTGACCGAGGGCCTCGGCCACCAGTTCGTTCACCGATCGCGAGAGCGCGTAGGGCATGGATGTCGGGGGAAGAGCGGACTCGGCCGCGCACGGCGGCGCGCCGGCGACCCGAGCGGTACACTCGTATGCGTGCGGGGTTTCCCCCCACGCCGTGTACGCACTCCGCGGACGCCGGACGAACCACACAAGGTCTCGTCCTTGGACTGCCGGTACAACGGGGCGTCGCCCGTTCCGGTGCCCCGTGACGCGCCCGCCACGTTCCGCCCGCCGTCAGCCCCCGCGGCGGAACCGGTCGAGCTCGCGCCGCTGCTTCTTGCTCGGCTTCCCCTCGTGGTGCGCGAAGCCGAAGACCGCCGCCTTGTACTGCGCCGAGAGCGCCTCGCGCGCCGCCCGGCTCGCCGCCGTCTCCTCGTAGAGCGCCTGCGCGACCGTCGCCGAGCCGCGCCGGAGCGCCACCCCCAGCACCCGCACGACGTGCTCGTACGGCCCGATGCGGATCGACAGCTCGTCGCCCGCCCCCACGAGCCGCGCGCGCTTCGCCCGGTCGCCGTTGACGCTCACCTTGCCCCCGTCGATCGCCTCGGCCGCCAGCGCCCGCGTCTTGAAGAAGCGCGCCGCCCACAGCCACTTGTCGAGTCGCGCCTTCCCCGGCGGCGCGTCGTCACGGTCGTCGTCGTCCTCGGGCGCTCCCGGCGCCCCGCGCCCGCCGCGGCTCATCCGGCGTAGATGTACCGGCAGCCGCGCTCCTGCGCCTGCACCAGGGTCGTCACCATCGCCGGCACCACCTCGACGTACGCCGGGAGCGCCGCCCGCGCCTCGGCGGTCCACGCCGCCGCGATCTCGGGCGTCAGCGGGCGCTCCTTCACCCAGCGCGATGCGCCGCGCTTGAGCGTGTTGCCGCAGGCGAGGAAGATCACGCCGCGCCGCGCGAGCATGTCGAGCATGCTCTCGCCCCCCTGCCCCATCGGGCTCCCGGGCTGGCGGTACGGGTTCTTCCCGCCCGCCGACTGCAGCCCGGTCGCCGCCGCGATCCCGTACCTCGCCCACATCGCGTCGTCGAGCAGGAGCGCGATCGCCTTCCCCTGCAGCCCGACGATCACCGACGAGTCGGCGTCGGCCAGGCCGTACGCGTCCTTCTGCGCCTCGAGGAAGTTGTACGCCCACGCGAGCGCGACCCCCTCGGCCGGCTCGTGCGACTGGATGATCAGCTTGTGCCGCCCCGTGAGCCGCGACGGCCAGCGCTCGGCGACGGGCATCGCGGGGCCGCGCTCGGCGCGCGCGAGCGACGGCAGCCCAAGCGCCGCGACGGCGGCGGCGCACTGCGCGAGGAAGCCGCGGCGGGGCGCAGGCGAGGCGGGAGGTGTCATGCGCGAACGATGCGCACCACGGCGCGCGCGCGACAGCGCCCCGCGGCGCTCAGGGGAGGCGCCGACGCGGCAGGAGCGGCCGCGGCGGCGGCAGCGGCAGGCCGCGCGCCCGTGCCGCGTCGGTGGCGTAGGCGACGTCGGCCGGCGGGTCGCCGGCCGGCCAGTCGCGCTCCTTGCCCGGGTGGTCGGGGCGCGGGCGGCGCAGCAGCCACGCGGCGACGTCGGCCGCCTGCTGCGCCTCGAGCGAGCCGGGGGCGTCGTGCGGCATGTTGTGGCGCACGAACGTCGCGAGCACCGACTGTCGCGCCATCCCCGCGCCGACGCTGAAGCTCCGCGCCCCCCAGAGCGGCGGCGCGCTCCCGCCCTCGCGCCCCGTCGCCCCGTGGCAGCGCGCGCACGCCGTCGGGTAGAGCGCCGCACCGCGCAGCGTGTCGCCGGCGAGGCGCACGGTGTCGGGCTTCGGGAGCCGCGGCAGCCGCCCGAGCGAGTCGAGCCACGCGACGACGTCGCGCATCGCACGCGCCGTGTCGGCGAGCGCGCGCCCGGCGAGCGAGCGCGTGAGGCACTCGTTGACGCGCTGCTCGATCGTCTCCACGCCGCCGCGGCGCGCGCGATGGCGCGGATACGTGGCGGCGACGCCGTGCCAACTCCCGGCCGTCGCGCGCGCGCCGCCGTCGAGGTGGCAGCTCGTGCAGCGGAGCGCGTTCCCCGCGTGACGCGGCAGGAGCGCGGGCGTCGCCTCGACGATCGCACGCCCGCGCGCCGCCTCGCCCGCGGCCGGCGGTGGCGGTGCGGGACGCGCGAACGCCGCCGCCCCCGCGCACGAGGCGACGAGGGCGGCGGCGATGGTCGTGCGACGGGCCGGGGACGTGCTCACGCGGGCAAGCTACGCCGCGCCGCCGGCGGGAGGGAGTTCGCGCGCGAGCCAGTCGCGCGCCGTCGCGACGTCGGCGGGGAGGAGCTGGTGCCCCCCGGGCGACCAGTGCAGCGTCACCGCCGCCCCCGCGTCGCCGAGGAGCGCGGCGAGCCGCTCCGCGTTCGGCACCGGGACGATCGGGTCGGCGCGCCCCTCGGCCAGGAGGACGCGCGTCCCCGCGAGCGGCGCCGGCGTCGCCGGCACGAGCGGCACCATCGCGCGCAGCAGCACCGCCCCGGCGAGGACGTCGCCGTGCAGCAGCATCGTCGCCGCGGCGATGTTGGCGCCGTTCGAGAAGCCGACGGCGATCACGCGCGCCGGGTCGAAGTCGTACGACTGCGCGGCCTCGCGCACGAAGTCGCGCAGCTCCCCCGCGCGTCGCACCACGTCGGCCTCGTCGAACACCCCCTCGGCCAGCCGCCGGAAGAAGCGCGGCATCCCGTTCTCGCTCACGCGCCCGCGCGGCGAGAGGAGCCGCGCCCCCGGCGCGACCATCAGCCCGAGCTGGAGCAGGTCGTGCTCGTCGCCACCCGTGCCGTGCAGGAGGAGGAGCGTGCGGTCGTCGGCCGGCGCCGACGGCGCGCGATGCACGTGCACGAAGCCGGCGATCGTCGCGGCGCTCATCGCCCGGCCTCCGTGGGCGCGCCGACGATGCCGAAGGCGCCGTCGTCGCGCCGCGGCACGCGCAGCGGCACGAGCGTCCGCTCGAGCTCCGGGCGCATCGCCTCGTACTGCGGCGGGAGCCGCAGCCCCTCGCCGAGCGACGCGCGCGGCTCGTCGACGTCGAAGCCCGGCGCGTCGGTGGCGAGCTCGTAGAGCACGCGTCCGGGCTCGCGGAAGTACATGCTGCGGAAGTACTGGCGGTCGACCTGCTCGGTGATGCCGAGCCCCGCGCCCTCGATCACGCCGCGGAGCGCGAACTCCGCCTCGTCGGTCCCCGCGCGGAAGGCGACGTGGTGCACCGTGCCGGCGCCGCCCATCCCCGGGAGGAAGCCGGGGATGGCGCGCAGGTCGACGTACGTCCCCGGGCCGCCGTCGCCCGACTCGTAGCGCACCGTCCCCTCGTGGCGCGCGACCTCGTGGTGCCCGAGCACGTCGACGAGCACGCGCGCGCTCGCGTCGTGGTCGGCGACCCAGAGGGTGGCGGCGTGGATGCCGCGGATGCTCATCGCCTGCGGCACCGGGCCGTCGAAGCCGGGGAGCGCGGCGGTGCGGTCGTGCGCGACCAGCTCGAGGAGCATGCCGTCGGGGTCGGCGAAGCTCACCACCTTCTCGTCGAAGCGCGCGACGGGGCCCTCGTGGGCGATGCCGTGGCGCGCGAGCCGCTCGAGCCAGAAGCCGAGGGCCGCCGTCGGGATGGCGAGCTGCGTGACCGCGACCTGGCCGACCCCTGCGCGGCCGCGGCGCGCGCCGGGCCAGGGGAAGAAGGTGAGGAGCGAACCGGGGCGCCCGGTCTCGTCGCCGTAGTAGAGGTGGTAGGTGCCGGGGTCGTCGAAGTTGACGGTCTTCTTGACGAGGCGCATGCCGAGGACGCCGGCGTAGAAGTCGACGTTGCGCTGCGGGTCGCCGGCGATGGCGGTGACGTGATGGAGGCCGAGGACGGCGGGGCTGTTGTTCGACATCGAAGGATCTGGTCGGGCCCGCGGCGGCACGACGGTGCGCCGGGCGGGCGTCAGGGTGCGGGACGGGGTGTCAGGCGGCGCGCCCGGGGCGGCGCCCCGGTGGCGTCTCGCCGACGGCGGCGAGGCCGAGCTTGCGGCAGAGCCGCGCGAGCTCGCCCTGCTCGGCCGCGGTGAGCGCCGCGAGCGCGTCGGTGACGCGGGCGACGTGCCCCGGGAGGCAGGCGACGATGCGGGCGCGCCCCGCGGCGGTGAGGTGGACGTTCGAGACGCGCCGGTCGGCCGTGTCGCGCACGCGCTGCACGAGGCCGTCGCGCTCGAGGTTGTCGAGGACGGTGGTGAGGTTGCTCGCGCTGACGAGGAGCTTGGACGCGAGGGTGGACTGCGAGAGGGGGCCGAGGTGGTGGAGCGCCTCGAGGACCCCGAGCTGGCCCATGGTGAGCGCCGACTCCGCGGCCAGGGGGCCGTGCAGGCGGGCGTTGACCGCGTTGACGGCGCGCATGAGGACGATGTAGGCGTCGAGGGCGCGGCGCTCGCGCGGCGGCCCGTTCCAGCGGGAAGGCATCGTGGACGTCGAAAGGTTCGATGTCGAATCAAATGGGGACGGGCCGGGCGCGCAAGCCCCGGGCACGGCGCGCCGCGCGCGGCCCGGCGCTCACGGGAGCACCCGCCAGATCTCGTCGCGCCCGCCGCCCTCGTCGGTGGTGACGTAGAGGAAGCCGTCGGGCCCCTGCACCGCCCCGCGCAGGCGCATCGCGCCGCCGAACAGCTCGGCCAGCTGCGTCGCCGAGCGCCCGTCGGCGGCGACCTGCAGCACCCGCAGCCGTCGCCCCACGAGCGACGCGACCACGAGGGCCCCGTCCCACGCGCGCCACTGCGGGCCGGCGAGGAAGGTGCTCCCGCTCATCCCCTCGCTCCCGGCGAGGCGGAAGGCGGGGCGGAGCGCGTCGGCGAACTTCACCGTGTCGGTCATGCTCATCCCGCCGCTGTAGCCGCAATAACCCACGCCGTCGGCGCAGACGGGATCCCAGCCGCCGTTGCCGCCGATCCGCACGCGCGTGACCTCGTCGCTGTGGCCGGGGCCGTGCTCGCTGGCGAAGACGTCGCCGGAACCGGGGCGGATCGCGAGCCCCTGCACGTTGCGGAAGCCCCACGCCGCGATGCGCGGGTCGGCGGGGCGCGGGAAGGTGGTCGGGTTGCCCGGCGCCGGCGCGCCGTCGCGCGTGACGCGCAGCACCTTGCCGCCGAGCGACTGCAGGTCCTGCGGGACGCGCCCGGTGCGGATGTCGCCGGTGGCGATCCAGAGCGCGCCGTCGGCGCCGAAGCGGAGCCGCCCGCCCGAGTGGGCGCCGCCGTTGCCGTAGGCGATCCCGGTGACGATGTCGGTGCGCCCCTCGAGCGTGGCGAAGTCGTCGCTCACGCGCCAGCGCACGACGCGGTTCGCCGTCGTGCCGCCGAGCGTGCTCGCCATGTAGGCGTACAGGAATCGGTTCGTCGCGAACGCCGGATCGACCGCGAGGCCGAGCATCCCGCTCTGGTCGCGCGCGATGAAGTCGGCGGGGGCCGGGTAGCGGATCACGCGTCCGTCGCGCAGCCGCACGCGCACGCCGCCCGCGCGCTCGGTGAAGAACAGCTCGCCCGTGGGCGCGAAGGCGACGTCCCACGGCCGGTCGAGGTCGCGCAGCACGACCTCGCGCGTCACCACCGGGGCGCCGCCGCTCACCGCGGTCGCGACGAGCGTCGCGGGGGTCGCGCCCTCGCGCGTCGCCTGCAGCACGTTGCGCCCGGGCGCGGTGCCGAGGATCCAGCGCCCCGCGCGCGCGACACCGGCGCTGTCGGTGACGCCGGTCGCGAGCTCGAGGCGCCCGCCCCCCTCGGTGACGGCGAAGGTCACCGTCGCCCCGACCACCGGACGCCCCTGCGCGTCGCGCAGCGTCACCGCGGGGAGTCGCGAGAGCGGCGCCCCCACGCCGCCGACCTGCTGGTCGGTCGCGGCCACCACGGCGAGCGTCGCGGCCCCGCCCGCGCCGGCGGTCGCGGTGAAGACGGCCTCGGGGAGCCCGGGGCTCCGCGCGACGAGGCGCTGCGCGCCGGCCTGGGGCCCGAGGATCCACGCGCCCACCGTCGCGCGGCCGTCGGCGTCGGTGACGGCGGAGTCGCCGGTGACGCGACCGCCGCCGTCGAGCACCGAGAAGCGCACGACCACCCCGCGCACCGGGCGCCCCGCCCCGTCGAGGACGCGCACCGTCGGGCGCTCGGCCACCGCGGCGTTCACCGTCCCGCCCTGCGTCGCCCCGGCGACGGCCTCGACGCGCGACGGCGAGGCCGGCGTCGGGGCGGTGGAGTCGGCCTCGCCTCCGCCGCAGGCGGCGACGAGGACGAGGAGCAGCGGCGCGACGGCGCGCCGGGCGCGGCGCGATCCCCGCATCGGGACCGGACGGGCGACGGACATGAAGGGCGGCCTCGGTTGAAGCGAACGCAGCCGAATGCGCAGGGTCCATGCCGAACCCCTAGGAACGGCGACGATCGGCAACGGACCGACGTACCATCCGGGGCGCGCCCGCGCCCCCGGCGCGGAACCCGCGCGTGCGCCGCGGGCTATCTTCGTCGCCCCCGCCCACGCACCAAGGACGCCGCGCATGCCCGCACCCGACGCCGCCTCGCTCCTCCGCACCCCGGCGCGTCGCGCCCCGCGCCTCCTCGGGCTCGCGCTCGTCGACGACGCCGATGCCGCGGTGGGGCGGCTCCTCGCCGCGAGCGATCCCGAGGCGCTGCACGACTTCCGGGTCGCGCTCCGTCGCCTCCGCTCGCTGCTGCGCGCGCACGAGGCGCTCGTCCACGACACCGTGCCGCGCAAGCTCGTGCGGCGGCTGCGCGACGTCGCCCGGGCCACGGGGGCGGGGCGCGACCGCGAGGTCCACCTCGCCCTGCTCGACCGGCTCGCCGACCAGGTGGCGCACCGGCACAAGGCGGCGATCGTCGCATTTCGCGAGCGGCTGGCCGGCGGCGGCGAGGCGCTCGACGGCGTGCAGGGGGCCGTGGCCGAGTGGGGGCGCCTGGCGCCGAAGCTCCGCGACGCGCTCGCCGAGTGGACCGAGCGTCGCCACGTCCACGACGCACGCCTGCATCCGCCCCCCTATGCGGGGACCGTGGCCGACGCGGTCGACGACGCCGCGACCACGCTCGCCAAGCGGCTCGCGCGCATCCGCGACGCGCGCGACGAGGAGGCGGCGCACCGCGCGCGCATCGCCGGCAAGCAGCTCCGCTACCTGCTGCAGCCGCTGGCCGACGGCGACGACGTCCGCGAGCTCCTGCGCACGCTCCGCACGATCCAGGACGCCCTCGGCACGATGCACGACGCCCAGACGCTCCTCGCGTCGGTGCACGTCGCGCTCGACGACGCCGCGCGCTCGCACGTCGCGGCGCAGGTCGACGCCCTCGCCGACGCGATGGGCGCCGCGCCCGCCGGCGACGACGACGCGACGCGGCGCGCCGAGGCGCAGGCCGCGCTCCGCCTCGCCCGGCGGCACGACCCCCGGCCCGCGCTCCTCGAGCTCGCGCGCACGCTCCACCTCGAGGTCGCGGCCGAGTGGGCGCACGTCGCGCCGTGGGCGACGGGGGCGGGGCGGCGCGCGCTCCGCGCGCAGGCGCAGGCGATCGCCGCGCGCTGGCGCGCCGAGGTCGTGCCGCCGCTCGAGATCGAGCGCAAGTACCTGCTGCGCGGGCTCCCGCCGCGGGCGACCGAGGTCGTGCCGTCGGTGCTGCGGCAGGGCTACGTCCCGGGGACGGCGCTCGTCGAGCGCGTGCGCTGCGTCGAGCGCGACGGGGAGCGGCGCTGGTACCGGACGGTGAAGCTCGGGCGCGGGATCGCGCGGACCGAGGTCGAGGAGGAGACGACCGCGCAGATCGGCGAGGCGCTCTGGGCGCTCACCGAGGGGCGGCGCGTGGTCAAGCACCGGCACGTCGTCGAGGACGGGGGGCGTCGCTGGGAGATCGACGACTTCCAGGACCGCGAGCTCCGCCTCGCCGAGATCGAGCTCACGCGCGCCGACGAGGAGGTCGTGCTCCCCGCGTGGCTCGCGCCGTGGGTCGTGCGCGACGTCACCGACGCCGACGAGTACGCGAACGTCGTCCTCGCGCGCTGAGCGCGGGGCGACGCGCGGCGTCAGTCCTCGACGGCGACCTTGAGCGACGGGTCGCGGCGGCGGAGCCGCTCGCGCACCTTGGCGCCGAAGTCCTCGAGGTCGAGGTGCGTGAGGCGCAGCGACTCGCGCTGCGCGTGCCGCGGGTCGCCGTCGGGGAACGGGTTGCCGCGCGGCTGGTGGTAGGCGACGGTGAGCTCGCGCCCGCGCACCAGCACCGGCGCCGCGCGCCCGGCGCGGCGCAGCGCGTCGTAGTCGGCGGTGCGGTAGACGAGGAGCTCGAGCACCACCGGGCGCACCCCGCCGGCACCGTCCATCGGCGCCCACCGCCACGTGAAGACGCCGCCGACGTCGCCGTAGGCGAGCCCCGCCTGCGCGAGCGCACCGCGCGCGTCGCTATCGGGGACCTCGACGCCGCGCAGCGGCCAGTCGGGGCGCGGGACGAGCACCTCGCTCGGCGCCGCGATGCGCCCCGACGTGACGACGAAGTCGCCGCCGTCGGCCGCATTGGCGCCACCGTCGCGCGACGTCGAGTCGGCGGCCACGGGCGGCGCCACGCTCCCGTCGCGGCGCACGAGCGCCGTACCTCCCCACAGCAGGGCCACGCCGAGCACGGCGAGGACGATCGGGTTGCGAGCGTGCACGGCAGGCGCCTCCGTCGGCGGTCCGGGGCATGGACGCACGAGCGGCCGGCCGGTCACGCCGGGCGCGTTACCTCGTGGCGGGGCGGATCGTGTACGGCGTCCCCGCGGCACTCACCCGTTTGCCACCGCCACGCCCGCCACCTCGCGGTAGGCGGCGAAGAGCCCGTCCCAGATGCGCGGCCAGGTGCGCTCGAGCGCCCAGGCGCGCGCGGTGTCGGCGAGGCGTCGCGTCGCCCCCGGGTCGGCCGCGAGGGCGACGAGCGCGTCGGCGATCGCGGCGCCGTCGTCGGGGCGGACGATGACCCCCCGCCCCTCGCCGGCGATCTCGCGCGTGTTCCCCGCGTCGGCGGCGACGACCACGAGCCCGCTCGCCATCGCCTCGAGGAGGACGTTGCCGAACGTGTCGGTGACGCTCGGGAAGAGGAAGACGTCGCCGCTCGCGTACGCGGTGGCGAGCGCCTGCCCCTCGAGGCGCCCGGTGAAGACCGTCCCCGGCGGCGCGGCGGCGCGCAGCTCGGCTTCGTAGGGGCCGTCGCCCACGAGGACGAAGCGGAGCGTCGCCGCCTCGGGCCGGCCGTGGAGCCGCCGCATCGCGTCGAGCGCGTGGCCGAGCCCCTTCTCCTTCGCGATGCGCCCGACGTAGAGCACGCAGGTGTCGCCCTCGCCGATGCCGTGCGCCGCGCGCCACTCGGCCGAGCGGTGGCGCGGGTCGAAGCGCGCGCCGTCGACGCCGCGCCCCCAGACGTCGAGGTGCCCGAAGCCGCGCGCGGCGAGGTCGTCGCGCATCGCGACCGTCGGCACGAAGGTCCGCCGTGCCGCGGCGTGGAACCAGCGGAAGTAGTTCCACCCGACCTGCTCGAAGACGCCGAGGTTGTAGAACTGCGCGTACGCGAGGAAGTTCGTGTGGTAGCTCGACACGAGCGGGAGCGCGAGCCGCCGCGCCGCGCCGCGCCCGCCGAGCCCCACGCCGAACTCGGTCGCGACGTGCACGAGCGTCGGGCGCCAGTCGCGCAGCGCCTGCACCGCGGCGCGGACGCGCGGCGCGGCGAGCCGCAGCTGCGGGTACGCCCAGAAGGGGATCGACGCCCAGCGCTCGACGTGGTCGACGTGCGCCGCCTGCGGGTCGTCGGCGGTGAAGACGCGCACCTCGCCGCCGCGCGCCCTCACCTCGGCCACGAGCCGCTCGAGGGTGCGCGAGACGCCGTTCATCTGCGGCGGGTAGGTCTCGCTGAAGAGCGCGAGGCGCATCCCGGTCATCGGGACGTCGCGCGGGGGCGTGCCGGCCATGCGCGCGTCAGGCCGCGGCGGGCGCGTCGCCGAGGAGCGAGGCGTACGGCACCGCGGGACGGTGCGCGAGCCAGCGATCGAGTTCGTCGGTCACGCTGCGGCGGGTGATCGGGTGGTCGAGGTCCATGGGGTGCAGCGCGATGCGGAACACGGGCACGCCGCGCTGCGTGCGCCAGCGCCACGCCGCCTGCGCCGCGCTCCCGCGTGCGCGCGCCGCGGTGCGCCCGCTCCAGCGCAGCACCGGGCTCGCGAGCGCGCGTCCCTCGCGCGGCAGGTACACCCTCGCGTCGTCCTCGGTGACGCGCAAGCCGTGCGCGGCGCAGGCGGTGCGCGTGCCGGCGCGCATCAGCCACGCGGGCGGGACGAAGCCTACGGGGTCGAGGCCGAGCGCCGCGAAGCGCGCGAGCCCGCGCCCGATGCGCGCGTGCGCCGCGTCGTGGTCGAGGGTGAGGAACTCGCCCTCGCGGTCCGTGCGCCCGAGCGCGCGGAGCGCGTCGCGCCAGCCCCGGGGCGAGCCCACCTCGTCGTGCCGCTCCCCGTGCAGGAAGAGCTCCGCCCCCTCGGCCGCGCGCGCGCGGATCCACGCCACGTAGTCGGGGTGCGCCTCGAGCGGCCAGTCGCCATGCCACTGCGGGACCACGAGCAGCGCGGGGATCGCGCCGCGCTCCGTGCAGAGGCGCCAGAGCGCGTCGACGTGCGCGCGCCAGCGGGGCGTGACGTCGTGGATGCTGAGGAGGAGCGTCACCGGGAGGCGACGCGCTCGTAGAGCGCGAAGACGCGGTCGAAGACGTGCTCCCACGCGTGCTCGCGCTCGGCGAAGGCGCGCGCGCGCGCCGAGTGCCCCGCGTGGTCGGCCTCGAGGAGCCCCACCAGCGACTCGGCGAGCGCTCCCGCGTCGCCGGGCGGGAAGAGCGCCCCCGCCCCGCTCTCGACGACGTGCTCGCGCGCCGCCCCGCCGTCGGCGGCGAGCACCGGCGTCCCGCACGCCATCGCCTCGAGCGGCGAGAGGCCGAAGGTCTCGTGCGGGCTCGGCGCGACGCAGACCTGCGCCGCGGCGTGCAGGTCGGCGAGGCGCGCCGGATCCGAGATGAACGGGAGCCAGTGCACGCGCCGGCCGCGGCTCCGCGCCGTCAGCATCGCCTTCTGCGGCCCGTCGCCCGCGAGCGCGAGCACGGCGTCGGTGCGGCGCTCGACCGCCGGCCACGCGTCCACCAGCACGTCGAGCTCCTTCTCGTGCGCGAAGCGCCCGACGAAGAGGACGAGCGGCGCGGTCTCCGGGAGCCCCCACGCGCGGCGCGTCTCGCGCGCGTGCACGCGGCGCGCGGGGGTGAAGTGCGCGAGGTCGACGCCGAGCGGGATCCGCTCGACGCCCGGCACGCCCGCCTCGGCGAGCGCGTCGGCGGTGAAGCGGCTCGCGGCGATCGTCGCGGCGATGCGACGGTCCATCCGCCGTGCGTACCACCACGCGCCGGCCATCAGCCGCTCGCGGTGCCACGGGCGCGGCACGCGGCTCCCGCCGAGGAGCTGCGGGAAGTGCGAGTGGAAGAAGTTGACCACCGGCACCTCGCGCCGGCCGAGCGCGCGGAAGAGCACCCACGGCACGAGGAACGGGCTCCCGAGCTCGATCACCGTCGGCCGCTCGTGCTCGAGCACGCGGCGCATGCGCGCGACGCTCGTGAGGAAGCGGTACGGCGGGTTGCCGGGGATCGGGCGCCCCGCGAACTCGTAGGTGCGCACGCCGTCGGCGTCGACCAGCCCGTCCGCCGGGCCCGGCACGGCGAGCGCGTGCCGCAGCCACGGGCGCGCCGCGACGTAGCGCCCCTTCTGCAGCAGGTAGGTGCGGATCCCGCCGCTCGTCGGCGCGAACCACTCGGTGGTGTCGAGGACGGCGAGGCGCGCGTCCGGGCGGAGCACCGGGGGGAGCGTGCCGGCGACCAGGTCGAGGCGCCGGCGGACCGGGGCGGGCGACGGCTGGGGCGGCACCGCGACCGGTGCGGCGCTCACGCGACCGAGGAGCGGGCCGGCTCGCGCGCGGGCGACGCGGCGCCGGGCGCCACGTCGGCCGCCACGCCCTCGGGACCGGGGCGATCGACCCCCTCGCCTCCCTTCGGGAAGGCGAGCGAGACCGCCACGCTCCCGCCGAGGATCGCGACGATCACGCCGAGCGAGATGCCGATCGGCACGTGGTAGGCGCCGCTGGCGAGCATCTTCGCGCCGACGAACATCAGCACCAGCGAGAGCGCCGGCTTGAGCGCCCAGAAGCGGTGCACGACCGCGGCCAGCAGGAAGTAGAGCGACCGGAGGCCGAGGATCGCGAAGATGTTCGACGTGAAGACGATGAACGGGTCGCGCGTGACGCCGAAGACGGCCGGGATGCTGTCGACCGCGAAGACCACGTCGGTCGTCTCGACGAGGACGAGGACGACGAAGAGCGGCGTCGCGACGCGCCGGATCACGCCGTCGGGGCCCCACGGCGCGCGGATGAAGAAGCGGTCGCCGTGGTAGTGGTCCGACACCGGCATGATGCGCCGCACGAGCTTGAGCACCGGGTTCCGCTCCGGCTCGAGCTCCCCGTCCTTCTGCAGCAGCATCTTGATGCCGGTGAAGACGAGGAAGGCGCCGAAGACGTAGATGATCCAGTGGAAGCGGGCGAGGAGGAGCGCGCCCAGGGCGATCATCACCCCGCGCATGAGCAGCGCGCCGACGATCCCCCAGAAGAGGACGCGGTGCTGCAGCGCCTCGGGGACGCGGAAGTACGAGAAGAGGAGGAGGAAGACGAAGAGGTTGTCGACGCTCAGCGCCTCCTCGACGACGTAGCCGGCGAGGAACTGGAGGGCGGTGTCGCGCCCCTCGACCGCCCAGAGCCCCCCCGCGAAGGCGAGGGCGAGCGAGACCCAGACGGCGCTCCACGTGGCCGCCTCGCGCGGCGACACCTTGTGCGCCGAGCGATGGAAGACCCCGAGATCGAGGGCGAGCATCCCGACGACGATGCCCCCGAACGCCGCCCACATCCACGCGTGCTGCATGTCCCTCCGGACCGGTTGGAACCCGTGCGTACCCCGCCCGGCGACGGATGCGCCGGACCGGGGGGCAAGGTAACCGCGCCCGGATCGGGGTGGCCGGTCACGGGGGGCCGGTCACGGGGGCCGAGGCATCGCGGCCGCGCGCCCGCCCCGCGGGTGGCGGGCGCGTCAGTCGCGGGCCGCGCCCGCCGGACCGGCCGGGGTCGCCGGCTTGACCAGGAGCCGCTGGCCGACGCGGATGCGCGTCGTCGTGAGCCCGTTCCACCGGACGAGCCGGTCCTCGGTCGTGCCGTAGCGCGCGGCGATGCTCGAGAGCGCATCGCCGGCGGCGACGACGTGCCAGACCTCGCGCGCGGCGACGGCGCGCTCGTAGCGGCGCGTGCGGAGGGCGAGCGAGTCGGCGCGCCGCACCCCGGCGTCGCGCACCGCGAGCCGCGTCACGAACCGCGCCGTCCCCTCGGCGTCGTCGCTCCGGAAGACGAGCCGCCGGTCGTCGTGCCGCAGCTCGAGCCCTGCCGCCGTCCCCAGGTCGACGCGGCGGCGCTCGGCGACCAGGCCGCCCTCGACGGGGAGCTGCTGCACGACGAACTCCTGCGGCCCGCGCTCCGGGCTGAGGAGCTCGCGCGGCGGGATCCCGACGAAGACCACGCGCCGGTCGGTGAGGGCGAGGATGCCGTAGGTCTCGCGGAAGCCGTCCCACCAGGCGCGCCGCGACGCCCACGTCGTCGTCACCACCTGCTCGCGCGGCTCGAGGACGAGCTGCAGCTCCTGCGCGGCGAGCCGGCGGGCGGCGGGGACGTCGGGGCGGAGCGTCACGAGCCACGCGATCACCGCGCCGACCAGCACGACGAGGCCGAGCGAGGTCCCGGTCAGCCGCGCGACGACCCTGAGCCACCAGCGCCGCGTGCGGGCGGGACCGGCGACGAGCGTGCGGAGCGTGTCGAGCGGAGCGGCGACGACCTGGCGGGCCATGCGCGGACGAACGCCGCCCCGCCCCGCGCGCGCAACCCGTCGTCGCGCGATCGGCACGCGGCCGCGACGTGCGGTCGCGCCACCGCCGGCGGCGGCGTGCTACCCTTCCCCGCCCATGGCCACCCCCGCCGCCGCCGCCCGGTCGTCGGTCGCCGCCGCGCCCGCGCGCGGCGGCGAGCTGGCGGCGCTCGCGCGCCTCGCGCTCCCGATCGTCGCCGTCGAGCTGGGGCAGATGGCCATGGGGACGGTCGACGCGATGATGGTCGGCCACGTGAGCGCGACCGCGCTCGCGGCGACGGGGCTCGCGTGGATCTACACGTACACGACGCTCGTCCTCGCGATCGGGTTGCTCGTCGGCTTCGAGTCGCTCCTGTCGCAGGCCGTCGGCGCCGGCGACGATCGCGCGTACGCGACGGCGCTCCAGCGCGGGCTCGTGCTCGCGGCGCTGCTCGTGCTCCCCGTCGCGCTCCTTCTCGTCCCCACCGCGCCGGTGCTGCGCCTCCTCCGCCAGCCGGCCGAGATCGTCCCCGCGGCGACGCGCTTCGTCCACATCAGCATCGCGGGGCTCCCGCCGATGCTCGCCTACGTCGTGCTGCGGCAGGCGCTCCAGGCGCGCGAGCGGCTCGCCCCGGTGCTGCTGACGATCCTCGTCGCCAACGGCGTGAACGCGCTCGGCAACTGGCTCCTCGTCTTCGGCCATGCGGGCTTCCCGGCCCTCGGCACCGACGGCAGCGCCTGGGCGAGCGTCGTCGCGCGCTGGACAATGCTCGCGGCGATCCTCGTCATCGGGCGGCGCGAGCTCGCGCCGCACCTCGCGCGGCGCATGCCGGGGATCACGGACGTGCGCGCGCTCGGGCGCATGGTGGCGCTCGGCTTCCCCGTCGGCGTGCAGTACCTGCTCGAGGTGGGCGTCTTCAACGTCGTCGCGCTCCTCATGGGGACGCTCGCGACGACGACCTTCGCCGCGCACCAGGTCGCGATCGGGCTCGCGTCGCTCACCTTCATGATGCCGCTCGGGATCGGCGCGGCGACGAGCGTGCTCGTGGGGCAGGCGATCGGGCGCGGCGACGCCGCCGGCGCGCGACGCGCGGCGTACACGGGGCTCGCGGCGGGGGCCGGCATCATGACGCTCGGCGCCGTCGCCTTCTTCGGCGCGCCGCACGCGCTCGCGTCGCTCTACGTGCGCGAGCCCGAGGTGATCGCGATCGCCGCCGGCTTCATCCCGCTCGCGGGCGTCTTCCAGCTCTTCGACGGGACGCAGGCCGTCGCCGGGGGCGCGCTGCGCGGCGCGGCCGACACGCGCGCGGCCATGTGGGCGAACATCGTCGGCTTCTGGGGGATCGGGCTCCCGCTGGGCCTCCTCCTCGCCTTCCGGCTGGGGCACGGCCCGGCGGGGCTCTGGTGGGGGCTCGTCGTCGGCCTCGCGGCGGTCGCGGCGGTGCTCGTCGTCCGCGTGCGGGGCCGCTTCCGCGGGCCCCTCGCCCGTGCGATGGTGGACGAGCCCGTCCCCGCGTCCCCGACCGCGTGACCGCATGCCCCCGCTCAACTACCACCACCTCCACCTCTTCCGCACCGTCGCGCGCGCCGGCTCGCTCGCGCGCGCGGCGGCGGAGCTCAGGCTCACCGAGCCGACCATCAGCACGCAGGTCAAGGCGCTCGAGCAGCACTTCGGCCAGCCGCTCTTCGAGCGCACCGGGCGCCGCATGCAGCTCACCGCCGCCGGGCAGACCGCGCTCCGCTACGCCGACGACATCTTCGCGATGGGCGACGAGCTGCAGCAGGCGATGGCCGGCCAGGAGCCGGCGGGGCCGCGCCGCTTCATCGTCGGCATCGCCGACGTCGTGCCGAAGCTGATCGCCTACCGGCTCATCGAGCCGGCGCTCCGCCTCGACGACCCGATCCACCTCGTCTGCACCGACGACGTCCCCGAGCGGCTCCTCGCCGGGCTCAGCGTCCACGCGCTCGACCTCGTCCTCACCGACGCGCCGATCACCCCGGCCGCGAACGTGCGCGCGCACAACCACCTCCTCGGCGAGTGCGGGACGACGGTCTTCGGCTCCGCCGAGCTCGCGCTGCGCTACCGCCGCGGCTTCCCCGGCTCGCTCGACGGCGCGCCCTTCTGGCTCCCGACGACCAACTCGCTGCTCCGCCGCGAGCTCGACAGCTGGTTCCAGCGCAACGACCTGCGCCCGATCGTGCGCGGCGAGTTCGCCGACAGCGCGCTGCTCAAGGTCTTCGGGCAGGAGGGGCACGCGCTCTTCTGCGCCCCGTCGGTGCTCGAGCGCGAGGTGCAGCGCATCTACCAGGTGAAGGTCGTCGGCCGCATCCCCGACGTGGTCGAGCGCTTCTACGCGATCGCGGCCGAGCGCACCGTCCCGCACCCCGCCGTCACCGCCATCGCCCGCGCGGCGCGGACGCGGCTCTTCGAGTGAGTCGGTACGTGCGCGCGTGACGCGGGCGCGACGCGAACGCGCGACGGCGAGGCCCCACGCCGGGACCTCGCCGTCGCGCGAGCCGCCGTCGTGCCGCCGGTCAGGCGATCGCCTTGCGCGGCAGCCGCCCCGTGGGGCGCACGATCACCGTGGTCACGGGAGCCGCGGCGGCACGCGACGGACGGGCGGGGGCACCGCCCAGCGCGCTGCGCCACGGCGTGATGAGGCGGCACGGGAAGCGCGTGGCGACGGCGCGGATCACGGCGCCCGCGGCCTTGTCGTCGAGCGGGGCCTCGCCGAGGCGGATGCGCACGCGGACGTCGAGCAGCGACGGGTCGGCGGTGACGGGGCGCACGCTCGCGACCTCGAGCCCGTGCGCGAAGACGACCTGCCCCATCGCCTCGCGGATCGCGTGCTCGTCGCCCCCCGCCGAGGCGTCGACGCGCAGGCGGAGCCCGTGCACCGGCTCGTCGTCCCACGGCAGGAGCGGCTCGTCGTCCGGCTCGGCCGGCGGGAGGGCGGGCGCAGGCGGCGCCGGGCGATGCCGCCCGTAGTGCGCGATCACGGCGCTCGCGAAGGCGTCGGCGCCGATCGCGAGGCGCGGCTCGCCGGCGGGGCGCATGCGCGCCTCGGCCGCGCGCGCGAGCCGGAGCGCGTGCAGCAGCCCGGTCGCCTGGTCGCTCAGCCCCTGCCGCTGCAGCATCGCGACGCAGGCGAGGAGGATCCCCGTCGGGTCGACGCCGCCGTCGGCGCCGCGCACCGGCGGGACGTCGTAGAAGGTGACGCGCTCGCCGGCCGCGACGACCGGCCACGGCCCCGTGTCGCCGATCGCCGCGGCGACCGTCTGCGAGAGCTCCTCGATGCTCATCGGCGAGACGACGACCATCGGGTGGCGCCCCGCCTCGCCGGTGAGGAGCGCGGCGAGGAGCCCCGCCTTTACCGTGCGCACCCCCTCGGCCCGCTGCTGCCGCGCCTCGCGGTCGCAGGCCTCGGCGAGCAGCTTCTGGCCGGCGGTGAGCCGCCCCGGCGGGACGGCGAGGACGACGCGCCGGTTGTCGGCGGCCGCAAGGCGGTAGGCGAGCTCCGCGACGCGCCGCGCGCGCCCCCAGCCGTCCACGTCGTGCTCGGCGCCACGCCAGTCGGCGAGCGAGCGCTCGGTCCGGCGCTGGCTGACGAGCACGATGTCGCGCTCGTGCCCCATGCGATGCGCCTCCGAGCCGGGGAGCGTCACGCAGTGCCGCACGTCGGCGAGCACGTCGCAGCGTCGCTGCAACCCGCGCCACATGCGCGGCAGCGGCGCCAGCGGGTCGAGCGAGAGCGTCGCGCCGAGGGCGACGCCGGCCTCGCCCACCGCGCGCAGCGCCTGCGGCGGGACGCCGATGCGCCCGACGGTGCCGCCCTTGGCGATCGACGCGGGGACGGCTCGCGGATCGAGCGCGACGCCGATGTGGGCCAGCACGCGCCGCGCGGCGACGAGCGCCTCGTCCACGCCGGCATCGTCCCAGAAGCCGGCGACGGGGAGCGTCGGGCGGGCGGGGGCCGCCGGTGGCTGCGGCGCGGCGGCGCGGGGGCGGGCGATCGGAGCGAAGGGGCGATACGTCGCGGCGTTCTGCATGGACCACTCCGGCGTCAGATGGCTGAGGGCATCGACCCCACACGGGGTCCGCGAATCCCTCACGCGGGCGAGTGTAGGCGTCACGAGCGATGCGCACCATTTCAATCGTTTGCCAGATCGCTTCGACTTTGTCTAACCGTTTGTGACGGAGTTCGGATATCCTCGCTCGATGCATGTGGAGCATCGGCCGCGCGCATACGGGACGCGCCCCGACCCGCCCACGAGCGGAGGGCCCGAGGGGCCGGAACGCACGACACCCGCCGGCGCGCCCGGGCGCCGGCGGATGTCGTCGCGTCGCTCGCGCCGTGCGGCGCGCCGCTCAGTCAGTCGCGCGGAGCGCGGCGACGCGGGCGACGTGCGGCTCGACGCCCTCGCGCGGCGTCTGCAGCCGGCCGTCGGCCCACCACGCCGGCAGGTCGATCTCCTCCCCGCGCACGAGCGCGAGGTCGAGCCGCTCGGCGACGTGCACGCACTCGGCGTGCGGGCTCGGCGCCAGTGGCTCGGCCCGACGGTGATGCGACGCGATCACCCCCGCCGCGCTCCGCCCCAGCCCCCAGCGCAGCGCCGCGGCGCCGCCGAGCGGTTCGTGCAGCGTGCGCAGCATGCGCGAGACGAGCGTCGGCGCGAGCGCGAGGTCGCGCCGGAGCTCGGTGCGCAGCGTCCCGATGCGATCGAAGAGCACGAGCTTCCCCACGTCGTGCAGCAGCGCGACGGTGAACGCCTCGTCGGGGACGACGCCGAAGGCCGGCGCGATCCCGCGTGCGAGCGGCGCGGTGCGCACCATGTGCTCCCACGTCTGCTTCACCATCGCGTCGAAGGCGGTGCCCGGGCGGCAGAGCATCCCCTCGACCATGCTCGCGAGGACGACGCTGCGGAGCCCCTGCGTCCCGACGCGGCGGATCGCGTCCGTGAGCGAGACGACCTGCGCCCCGCCGGCGCTCGCGTAGAGCGACGAGTTGGCGTGCCGCAGCAGCGCCTGCGCGAGCGACGGGTCCTGCTCGACGAGCCGGACGAGGTCGGGGATCGCGACGTCGGGGCGGCGCATCATCTCGAGCGCGCGCTGCGCCGCCGCCGGCGGCTGGCGCACCGACTTCTCGCCGCTCTTGCTCAGCCGGTCGAAGAGCGCGAGCGCGTCGCCGCGCCGGTCGGCGGCGTCGAGCCCCTGCTCGAGCTCCTGCAGCTCGGTGCGCAGCAGGCGACGGATGTCGGCCCCGGCCTCGACCTCGCCCGAGATGTCGGCGTCGCCCCCGAAGAGGGGGGCGGCGACGGGTGGCGGTGCCGGCGTGGGCGTCGGGGCCGCGCCCGTCGGCGCCTCGGCCGGGGGGGCGGGCGTCGGATGGGCGGTGTCGGCACCGGTGGCCGGCGTCGGCTTGGTGGTGCTCCACCGCGAGAGGACCTTCGGCAGCATGCGAGGCGTGTGGCGAGATGTCCCGGCGGACCCCGTCGGGCACGGGGCGCTCCAGTGCGAATGTCGGCTCGCGCGGGGGAACGCATGAGCGGTGCGGCGGTGCGCATCCGCGCCGGCACGTCACGACGGCGATGGCTGCCCCCTGTTCCCGGGCGTAGCTTCCCCGGCGAGCGCCGTACGCGGGGCGTGCCGGAGTCGCCGGTGCGCCCGCCGCGGCCCGGCCGTCGGACATGGACACCTCGCCCCTCACGCCCACCGCCCCGCCCGCCCCCACCGAGGGGGTGGACTGGCGTGCCGTCGTCGATGCCCTCGACGCGCACGTGGCGGTGGTCGCGGGCGACGGGCGCATCGTCGCGGTCAACGAGGCCTGGCGCCGCTTCGCGCTCGACAACGGCGACGCGCGCGCCGGCCTCCCCGGCCCGAACTACCTCGACGTCTGCCGCGTGTCGGCCGACGAGGGGATCGTCGAGGCGATGGCGGCGCTCGACGGGCTCTGGGCGGTGCTGCGCGGCGAGCGCCCCGACTTCGAGTTCGAGTACCCGTGCCACTCCCCGACGGAGCAGCGCTGGTTCCTGATGCGCGTCCTCCCGCTCCCGGGGGCACCGGGGCGCGCGGTGGTGAGCCACACGAACATCACGACGCGGCGCCGCGCGCTGCTCGACGCGATCGCCACGCGCGAGGCCGACACGCGCGCCGAGGCGGCGCGCCGCGACTCGGCGCGGCTCGCGCAGCTGGCCGAGGAGCACGCGAGCGAGCACACGGCGCAGGCCTACGGCCTCGATCGCGACGCCGCGCGCCGCGCCCAGCTCCTCGCCGAGATGGAGCCCGCCTACCTCGCGCTCCTCGACCTCGCCGTGGAGCAGCGCGCCTACCGCGTCGAGTACGCGACGACCGACCGGCTCCGCCAGCTCGCCGACGCGATGGGGGCGGCGCGGGCGCGCGCGCGCGACGTCGTCGAGCTGCATCGCGCCGCGCTCCGTCACCGCGCGGCCGTGGGGAGCGAGGGACGCGCCGAGGCGTACCTCGAGGAGGGGCGGCTCCTCCTGCTGCAGCTCATGGGGCAGGTGCTCACGTACTACCGGGACCAGGCCCTTGGCTGAGCGGGACGGCGAGGGGGCGCTGCGCCCCCCGGTGGTGCTGCAGCTCTTCGTGACCGGGCAGACGCCGCGCTCGCTGCGCGCGCTCGCGAACCTGCGCCGCATCTGCGACGCGCGCCTGCCCGGGCGCTACGAGCTGCGCGTCGTCGACGTGCTCGAGCGCCCTCAGGTGGCCGAGGAGGCGCGCGTCCTCGCGACGCCCACGCTCATCCGCCTCTCGCCCCAGCCGTCCCGCCGCGTGATCGGCGATCTTTCCGACGAACGCCGCGTCGTCGACGGGCTCGAGCTCGACGGCGCGGTCGGCACCACCCATCCGTCGTTCCCGTGACCGCACCCGGCCCCACCGCGGCCCTCCCGGCCATCCCCAAGCTCGCCACCGGCATCGCCGGCTTCGACTTCATCGCGCAGGGCGGGCTCCCCGCCGGCCGCACGACGCTCGTCAGCGGGACCGCCGGGAGCGCGAAGACGGTCTTCGCGGCGCAGTTCCTCGCCGAGGGGGTGCGGCGGCACGGCGACTCGGGGGTCTTCGTGACCTTCGAGGAGGCGGCCGACGACATCCGGCGCAACATGGAGTCGCTCCACTGGCCGATCGCGGCGTGGGAGGCGGCGGGGCGCTGGGCGTTCGTCGACGCGAGCCCGGTGGCCGGCGACGACGGCCCGATCGCCGGCGACTTCGACCTCGGCGGGCTCCTCGCGCGCATCGAGAACGCGGTGCGGCGCACCGGCGCGCGCCGCGTGAGCCTCGACAGCGTCGCGACCGTCTTCGCGCGCTTCGCCGACCACGCCACCGTGCGCGCCGAGCTGCTCCGCATCACGCAGGCGCTCCGCACCATGGGCGTGACGAGCGTGATCACCGCCGAGCGCACGCAGGAGTACGGCGACATCGCGCGCTTCGGCGTCGAGGAGTTCGTCACCGACAACGTCGTCATCCTGCGCAACGTCCTCGAGGGCGAGCGCCGGCGGCGCACGATCGAGATCCTCAAGTTCCGCGGCGCCCCGCACGGCAAGGGGGAGTACCCGTTCACGATCATCCCGGGCGAGGGGCTCGTCGTCATCCCGCTCTCCGCGATCGAGCTGCAGCAGCACTCGAGCGACGTGCGGATCACGAGCGGCAACCCGGAGCTCGACCGGATGTGCGGCGGCGGCTTCTTCCGCGACTCGATCATCCTCGTCTCGGGGGCCACCGGCACGGGCAAGACGCTCATGACGGCCGAGTTCCTGAACGCCGGCGTCGCCAGCGGCGAGCGCTGCCTCGTCTTCGCCTTCGAGGAGAGCCGCGAGCAGCTGATGCGCAACGCGCGCGGGTGGGGGGTCGACTTCCGCTCGGCCGAGGCGGCGGGGCTCCTCCGCCTGAGCTGCGAGTATCCCGAGGTGATGGGGCTCGAGGACCACCTGATCCGGCTCAAGTCGGAGATCGACGCCTTCGCCCCGCAGCGCATCGCCGTCGACTCGCTTTCGGCGCTCGAGCGCATCTCGAGCCCGCGCGGCTTCCGCGAGTTCGTCATCGGGCTCACGTCGTTCGTGAAGCACCGCCAGGTCGCGGGGCTCTTCACCAGCACCACGCCCTCGCTGCTCGGCGGCGACAGCGTCACCGACGCGCATATCTCGAGCATCACCGACAGCATCATCCTGCTCCGCTACGTCGAGATCTTCGGCGAGATGCGGCGCGGTGCGACGGTGCTCAAGATGCGCGGCTCGATGCACGAGAAGCAGATCCGCGAGTTCACGATCGACGGCACCGGCATGCACATCGGCCGCGCCTTCAGCAACGTGCAGGGGATCCTCGCCGGGCGCCCGCGCCAGCTCTCCGCCTCGGAGCTCGACCGCCTCGGCACCCTGTTCGCCGACGAATGACCGCCGCCCCCGCGCTCCCGGTCGACGACGGGCGCCTGCGCGCCGCCGTCGACGCCGCCTCCGAGCCGATGCTGGTCGTCGACGCGACCGGCGTCGTGCGCCACGCCAACGCCGCCGCGGCGCGCGTCTTCGGGCGCGAGCTCCACCAGCTCCCCGGGATGCAGATCGGCCTCCCCGCGGGCGCCGGTGGCGTCGCGGAGCTCGACATCGTCCGCCCCTCGGGCGAGGCGGCGATCGCCGAGCTGCGCGTCCTCCCCGTCGGCTTCGAGGGGGCCCCGGCGACGCTTCTCCTCGTGCGCGACGTCACCCGCGCGCGGCGCGACCAGCAGGCGCTCCGGCTCTCGGCGGCGATGGTCGAGGGGGTGCTCGACGCGCTCGAGGCCCCCGCGGCGCTCGTCGGTGCCGACGCGACGATCCTCGCCGCCAACGGCGCGTGGCGCGAGGGGGCGCAGCGCCTCCTCGGCGACCTCCCCGCCGGCCCCGGGGCGAGCTTCACCGACGTCGCCCCGCGCCTCCTCGGGCTCGCCGAGGGCGACGACGCGCTCGCGCTCGCCGGGGTGACGGCGGTGCTCGACGGTGCGCAGGAGCGCTTCGAGCAGGCGTATCCGTCGGCCTACGACGGGCGCGCGCAGCGCCTCGTCGCCACCGCGCTCGCCGCCGGCGGCGTCCGCGGCGCGGTCTGCCGCGTCGAGCGCGTCGCGCCGGGCGCGAGCGCCCCCGCCGACGACGCGGGAATGGGCGAGCAGGGCTTCCGCGCCGTCTTCGACCGCGGGCGGGACGCCAAGCTCCTCCTCGACGGCCACGGGCGCGTCATCCACCTCAACGACGCCGCGCGCGCGCTCCTCGGCCTCGGCGCCGGCGAGGGGGCGCGCCTCCGCTTCGACGACTTCCTCCCGGCCACGACCGACAACGTCTCGGCCGGCGCCGCGTGGACCACGCTCCTGCGCGAGGGGAGCTGGCGCGGCGAGGGGCAGCTCGGCACCGGCGAGCACGTCCGCAACGTCGACATCCTCGCCACCGCGCACGTCAACGCCGGCGTGCACCTCGTCACGATCCGCGACATCACCGACACGCGGCGCATCGAGGGGCAGCTCCGCCAGGCGCAGAAGATGGAGGCGGTCGGCCTCCTCACGGGCGGCCTCGCGCACGACTTCAACAACCTGCTCACCGTCGTCCTCGCCAACGCCGACCTCGTGCTCGAGGCGCTCCCGCCGCACCTCGAGGAGCAGCGGCACGAGCTGCGGCAGGTCCTCGACGCGGCGCAGCGGGGGAGCGACATGGTGCGCAAGCTCCTCGCCTTCGGCCGTCGCGAGGCGCTCGAGCGTCGCCCGCTCGCGCTCGAGGCGCTCCTCGCCGAGACGACCGCGCTCCTCGCGCGCGTCCTCCCGGCGAGCATCGCGCTCTCCGCCGACGCCGAGCCCGAGCTCCCGGCGGTGCTCGCCGACCCCGGGGCGATCCAGCACATCCTCTTCAACCTCGCGACCAACGCGCGCGACGCGATGCCGCAGGGCGGCGAGCTGCGCATGCACGCGCGCGTCGTGCAGAGCATGGCGCTCCCGGGCGGCGGGCGCGGGCCGATGGTCGCGCTCGTGGTGCGCGACAGCGGGACGGGGATGAGCGAGGCGGTGCGCCAGCGGATCTTCGAGCCGTTCTTCACCACCAAGCCCCCGGGCGCGGGGAGCGGGCTCGGGATGTCGATGATCTACGGCTTCGTCGAGCAGCACGAGGGGACGATCGCCGTCGACAGCGCCCCCGGTGCGGGGACGACGGTGACGATCCACCTCCCGATCGCCGAGCCGACGGTCGCCGCACCGACACCGCGCTCGACGCCCGCGGTGCGCGGCGAGGACGGCGGGGGCGAGCTGGTGCTCATCGTCGAGGACGAGGACATGGTGCGCCGTGCCGGGCGCCGCATCCTCGAGAAGAACGGCTACCGCGTCCTCCTCGCGGGCGACGGCGAGGAGGCGCTGATGATCCTCCGCGAACGCGCCGTCGACATCGCCCTCGTCGTGAGCGACGTGGTGATGCCCCGGATGGGGGGCCGCGAGCTGTACGAACAGGCGCGCAGCGAGGGGATCACGACGCCGTTCCTGTTCACCTCGGGCTACACCGACCGCATCGCCTCCGAGGCGGCCGCGCTCGACCCGACGATCCCCGTGCTCCCGAAGCCGTGGACCTGGCACGAGCTCTCGGGCTCGGTGCGGACGGCGATCGACGAAGGGCGGCGCGGGGGGCGGTACTAGGGCGCGCGTCCGCAGTCAGGCCACGGACGCCGAGGGCGCGGCGCGGGCGGAGGGCGCGGGGAACTGCAGCTGTTCACGCGGAGTGCGCGGCGGAACGGCCGACGGTCGGCACCGGGGGACGAGGGTCGGCATCCTCTCTGGTCGAATCGATAGTGACGCGCACCGTTCGCGCCCTCGACACCGACCAGAACGGAAAACGAGAAGACGGGATGCCGGCACAGTGCACGCGCCTGCTCTCATCCCCCGATGGCGACCGTCGGCCGTTCCGCCGCGTGCTCCGCGTGACATCAGGCAGTTGCTCCGCGCCCTCCGCACCCTGCGCGCCCGCCGAGTTCCGCCTCGCCGAGGGCCGGACGCCGGCGCCCACGGCGACCGTGCTCGATGGCCGGCCGCTGCGATCGAACGTGAGAGTGGGGCGCGGGCGGGCTACGACGGCGACAAGCGTGAGAAGGACAGCACGTCGCACATGGCCGTCGACACGCTCGGCCAACGTTCGCGGCGCGCGTCACCCCGGCGGGGTACGAGGAGATGTTCTACCGGCCACAGCTCGTCGAGAGCACTGGGCCGGGACTCAGCTGACCGCGTCCCCGGCAAAGCCGGGGCGGTTCACTGGCGCTCACGACGTCCTCAGACGACGATTTCAGGATCCGGGCTCAACACGACACGGGCATCCGCGCACCACGCTGATGAATCACATCTCATGAAAGCGGCGCTTGCTCGAAGGTAGACCTATGGTGCATCCTTGGCTTGGCCAGCTGTGGCCGCTGCGTTCAGACCGAGTCATCGTGTCGTGACGCCTCGCGCTCGCTCCTCTCCATGCCGATGCCGGCGAGGGTGCAATGAACAAGCGCACGCCCTCCTACAGCTTGATGGTTCTCTCCTCCGCGCTCTCGATGGCCTGTACCGACAGGCAACAAGAGCTTCCGAGCGTTCCCAGCACGAGCCTGGGCTCTCGTGACAGTCGAGCGTCGCAATGGGTTGAGGAGATGAGCAACTCGCTTCGGGACAGTGCCTGTGCACGTCTGATGCTCGAGCGGAAGTCCGCCGGCGCTCGCGCGGCGCTGATGACACTTCCGCACTGCCGGGGAGGCGTCCTGAAGCTGAGTCAAGCAGCAAGAGTCGAAGGCGATACCATCATCCTGCAACTGACGATCACCAATACGAGCGAGCTGGGGCGTGCGTGGCGCAATCCGATCATCTTGACTGCAGCTGTGAGCGACACATCTGCGGCAGCGGCGCGCAGCGGCGCGCTAGTCGACTTGTTGTCATTGGCAGAAGCACGAATCCCCGTAACGCGAGGGGAGAGGTCGCTCACGGCGGCGTGGTCGCTCGTGCAGGCGAGCGTCGATTCGGTAGTACAGCGGGTGAACCATGACAGTACGACGAGACCACATGAAGTGCGCCTGCTCGTACCACGGCAGGATGGCAGCGTCGACCTGCTGCTCCGTGCATATGCGAGCGTGGTCGAGAGGGGGATTCCGCAGCGACTTCGCGATACTCGAACCCGCCAGGTCCCACTGCCGTCTGACATCGCTGCGGAACTTCGCTCGAGTGCCATTCGGTTGCGCGACGAGCCACGGCTAAGCGAGTACTTTGCGCGCAACTATCTCCTCGTCGACTTCGCTCCCAACGCGGACCCCGCCAGTGTGGATCGGGTGATTGATGACGTAGGCGCCGAAGTGGTCGGATTCCAGATGCATTATCTGCTGCGCTTTTCGCCGTCGACGACGGGCGCCGAGTTAATGCTCGCGAAACGAAAGCTGGAGCAAAGCGGAGCGGTACGTCTCGTTTCCTACTATGACGTCGGAGGCGCCGGCGGTAATCACATCCGCCCGAACGACGGCGCCTCGTGGCGGCGCAATGACTGGCGACTCGATCAATCACGTAATCCAGGAGCGCTGTGGGCGCTCGAGCGCGTAAACGCGCCCTTGGCATGGGGCTGTCAGCGGGGAGGATCGGGAGATACGGTCTTGTCTCGCGGGCAAGTAGTTGGAGTTGTAGAACAGGGGTTCGAAGGCGGCGTTCTGGCTCAGCAGGATCCTGCGGAGAACATCTTGCCGCATCGGCGTGGACTCCTGGTGTAGTGTCCCGGAGTTTCCCGCGTAATCCTTGCACGGCACCTGGCTATCTTCGTCGGAGTCATGATGCCTCTCGCCGTCGGTCGTCCGCGCCAGTTCGAGCTCGAGCTCACCCGCGCGGAGGCGCAGGCATTGCAGGCGATGGCCGCCTCGCGCTTGCTGCCGCATAGCCATGTGCGCCGGGCCCAGATCACTCTGGCGTCGGCCGCGGGTGAGCCGAGCAGCGCCATCGCGAACCGGCTGGGGCTGACCGCCCAGACCATCGGCCATTGGCGAACCCGCTTCCGTGCGCAGCGGCTGACGGGCTTGCCGGACGCACCGCAAGCGGGGCGGAGCCGCACGCACGACGACGAGCGCGTCGCGGGGCTGCTGCGCACGGTGCTCGAGACGAAGCCGCTCGAGGGCGATGCGTGGCGCGTGCGCCCGCTCGCCGCGGAGACGGGCATCAACACGTCGGTGGTGCAGCGCGACTTGTCGCTCTTCGGCGTCCAGCCGCACCGCACGAAGTCGTTCACGCGCCCGACCGATCCGTTCTTCGTCGAGAAGGTGCGGGGGCATCGTCGTCCTCCATCTCAACCCGCCGGCTCACGCACTCGTCCTCTGCGTGGATGAGAAGAGCCAGATTCAAGCCCTGGAGCGGGCGCAGCCCGTCCTCCCGATGGGGTTGGGCTACGTCGAGGGCGTGACGCACGGGTACGTCCGCCACGGCACGACGACGCTCTTCGCGGCACTGGACATTGCCACGGGCGAGGTGCTGACGCGGTGCACGGCGCGGCATCGGCATCAGGCGTTCCTGTCGTTCCTGCGTCACATCGACGCGCACGTGCCGCCGGACCTGGACGTGCACCTCGTGCTCGACACCTATGCGACGCACAAGCATCCCAAGGTGCGCGCCTGGCTGGCCCAGCGGCCCCGCTATCACCTGCACTACACGCCGACCTACCGCTCGTGGCTCGATCAGGTCGAGCGCTGGTTCGGGCACCTGAGCCGGCAGGCGATCAAGCGGGGCTCGTTCCGCACGACGCGCGAGTCGATCCAGCGGATCGAGACGTTCGTCGACCACTACAACAGGCGTTCACGCCCGTCCGTGTGGACCGCAACAGCCGATCCGATCCGGGCGAAGCTCGACCGACTTCGCCAAGCATTCATGGGACACGACACTAGAACGGCCGCCCGAAGCCCCCGCCCCCGCCCCCGCCGCCGGGGCCGAAGCCCTGCGGGTTGCGGATGCGCGCCGGGACGCGCTCCCACTGCTCCTTCGTGAACAGCTCCTGCGCGCGCTTGAGCGTCGCCTGGCGGAGCAGCGCCCCCTTCTCGAAGAAGGGGCGGAGCCGCACGCCGAAGAGCACCGCCGGATCGGGGTTGCTCCCCTCGCGCTCGACCACCGCGCGCGCCGCCTCGGCGAGCGAGTCGACCTCGAGCTGCAGCGAGTCGGCGAGCGTCGTCAGCTGCGCCGCCACCTTGTCGTCGAAGCCGATGCTGTCGCGCGCCTCGAGGAGCTGGCGGTAGGCGTTGGGGAAGAAGCGCCCGACCCCCGCCGCGATCCCCGCCCCGAGGCCGCCGCGCCCGCCCTGCCCGCCGAAGACCTGGCGCAGCCGGTCACGCGTCTGGTCGGGGCCGATCGTGTAGCGGAGGTTGAGCCCCACCTGGAACGGGAGGCGGATCCCCACCGCGTTGCCGCGCACCGCGCCGAAGCGCTCGTTGACCTCGTAGCGGAAGCGGTTCGTCGCCGGGTCGAAGCCGCGCACGAAGAGGAGCGTCTGGTCGGGGACGACGACCGCGCCCCACCCGCGCAGGTTGTTCGTGCCGTGCAGCAGCTGGTCGAGCCCCCCGACGAGGTTCGCCGTCACGAGCGAGACGGTGAGCCGGCGGTCGAGGTCGAACGCCGTCGGACGCCAGTTGAGCTGCAGGTCGAGGCTCGGCTGCCACGGGCCGCGGCAGCTGTTGCGACCCGCGATGCGGCCGAACTGCGACGTCAGGCAGCGCTCGACCGACGACGGCACCGACGAGAGCACGCGCGCCATGCCGGCGGCGACGGCGGGATCGACGCCCGCGTCGCCCGGCCGGAAGATGTACGCCCGGTCGTTGCGCGCGCCGTCGCCGTTGATGTCGGCGCCGACGAGCGGCGAGAACGGCGCCCCCGACGTGAAGCGCGCGATCGTCGTGATCTCGAAGCTCGACGTCAGGGGGTGCGTGACGGTGCCGACGATCACGTGGCGGCGGTCGAAGAAGCTCGCCGCCCACTCCTGCTCGTTCGGGTTCGCGGCCGTCGTCGTCCCCGAGAAGACCCCCTGCACGCCGCCGAAGCCGGCCGAGGCCTGGTCGCGCGCGCTGGCGAGCGTGTAGCTGAAGTTCATGATCGCGCCGCGGCCGGTGAAGCCGGTGATCGACGCGGAGACCTGGCGCGAGCGCGAGCGGTTGAGGCTCGCCGCCTGGAAGACCTGCCCGAAGCGCGGGTCGACGCGCGACCCCTGCACCGCCACGGCGCCGGTCGTCGGCACGATGAGCGCCGGGTCGACGAAGATCGGGCGGTCGCCCTCGCCGGCGAGCGTGAAGCGCGGCGTGGTGTTGAGGTTGAGGTCGCGCACGCTGAGCTGCTGGACCCCCTCGGTCATCGCGACGTCCACGTTGCCGAAGAAGCGCCCGAAGAGGCGGCGCGAGAGGCCGAGCGAACCGCGCCACGCCTGCGGGTTGCCGTAGCCCGGGTCGAAGGCGATGACGCTCGGCAGCGTCGCGCGCTGGATCGGCGCGCCGCCGGCGAGGCACGCCGTCGGGATCGTCGAGGGGTCGAGCGCGTACCCCGACCAGTTGGGGAGCGGGAGCCCCGCCCCGACGCAGAAGACCTGGCGCTCGCCCTCGGCGAGCCCGGTCGCGCCCTGGGCGGAGGCGAAGAGCTGCTGGTTCGGCGCGTCGCGGAAGAGCCCCGCGCCGCCGCGGACGGTGAAGCGCCCGCTGCCGAAGGGGCCGAACTGCTGCCCCGCCCCTTGCGTCTGCGTCGCCCCGGGCGACCAGCTGAAGCCGAGGCGCGGCATCACCGCGCGATCGACCGGGATGCGGTCGGTCCGCACGCCGAAGACCTGCTCGGCGAGCGCGTTGTTGCCCGGCGCCCCCTCGAAGCGCGACATCTCGGCGCGCACGCCGTAGGTGAGCTGCAGCTCGCCGGTGGGGCGCCAGGTGTCGCCGAGGTAGAGCGCCGAGTTCCACGCGGCGCCCTCGCGCACCGGGGCCACGAGCGTCCGCGTGAACGTCGCGGGGCGCCCGGCCTCGAGGTCGGCGAGCGAGTTGTAGGTGTAGGTCCCGAAGCGGTTGAAGCCGACGTCCTGCGCGTACGCCGAGCGGTTCACGAGGCCGCCCAGCTTCACGCGGTGCTTCCCCTCGGCGAGGATCATCGAGGTCTCGTTGGTCGCCTCGAAGACCGTCTGGTCGCTGCGCGGGAAGAGCGCCGGGTTGCCGCCGAACGAGAGGTTGGCGAGCCCCTGCTTGCCGTCGGGGAGCTCCGAGAGCACCTGCACGCGGCCGAAGGGCATCGTGAGGAAGTTCTCGCTCGTGCGGCGATCGACCTGCAGGCCGGCGCGCAGCTCGTTGACGAGCCCCGTGCCGAAGCGCGACGAGAGCGTGAGGAAGCCGCCGCCGCCGCGGTTCTCGGTCGTGCCGCCGGTCTGCGGGAGCGCGCTGGTGCCGACGCGGGTCGGGTTCTGGTCGACGAGGCGCCAGTCGCCGCGGAAGGTGAGGGTGTGCGCGTCGCTCACGACCCAGTCGACGCGGCTCAGCACCGTGAGGTTGTCGGCGTTGCGGTTGTCGTCGATGACGCGACCGGTCGGGACGCCCGCCGCGGTGACGAGGCCGAGGAAGCGGTCGACCGAGTCCTGCGCGACGCCGATGCGCGCGCGGTCGGCGCTGTCGGCGGCGAGGAGCGAGGGGAGGAGGTCGCTGCGGCGCCGCCCCTGCAGCGCGCCGAAGAAGAAGAGACGGTCCTTGACGATGGGGAAGCCGAGCCCCGCGCCGAACTGGTTCTGGTTCGCCGCGCCGCCGAAGGCGCCGTCGGCGCCCTGCGTCAGCGTCAGGTCGCGGTAGCGCCCGACGTACGAGGCCGAGCCCTGCACGACGTTCGTGCCGCTGCGCGTCGACTGCGAGATCTGCCCGCCGGTGAACTGCCCGCGCGCGACGTCGAAGGTGTTGGTGATCACGCGCGTGCCGCGCACCGCGTCCTGCGGCACGAAGCCGGCCGAGAACGAGAGGCCGTCGAGCGTGACGTTGTTCCCCGCGGGCCCCTGCCCCGCGACCGAGAAGCTGTTCATCATGCCGCCGCCCGCGGTGTCGGCGCCGGTCAGCACCACGCCGGGCGAGAGCGCCGCGAGCGCGGTCGGATCGGAGGCGTCGACGGGGAGGCGCGTCGCCTGGTCGCCGCTCGTGATGCGCTCGTTCGACCCCGGCGTCGGCGGGCCACCCGGCGGGCCGCCACCGCCCTGGTTGCCGCGTGCGCGCACCTGCACCGCGGCCAGCGTCTGCGCCGCCGTCTGCCCGAACGTGAAGTTGCGCACGATGCGGTCGTCGTCGCCGTTGCGCACGAGCGTCACCGTGATCGGCGCGAGCCCGATCGCGCGGACCGTCACGCGGTACGTGCCGCCGCCGTCGGGGAAGAGGATCGTGTACTTGCCCTGCGCGTTCGTGCGCTGCCGCCGCGTCACCTGCGTCTCGACCGACTGCGCCTCGACCGTCGCCCCCTCGACGACGCGGCCGTCGGGCGACTTCACGACGCCGGTGAGGATGTCGGTGGTCGAGCCCACCTGCGCCGCGGCGCGCGCCGGGGCGAGCAGGACGAGGAGCAGGGCGACCAGCGGGACGGCGAGTCCGCGCGCGAGCACGCGGCGAATGACTGACGGCATGAGCAGACCTGGCGAAGGAACCGCGCGGCACCCGGGCGGGGCGCGCGCCCCGTGAAGGGCCTCGTCGTCGTTACGCGCATGCGCGGTTCGACGTTGGCCGCCGCGAGCGAGGAGAGCGGTCGATGCACCACCTGCACGACGAGCTGCACGACGTGCCGCCCTGCACGGACGTCGCGATCGCGCGAACGTGAAGCTGCACCTCGGATCCGCTGCCGGCCGCGGCCGCACGCGCGCGGGGTGCGGCTCGACGCTGCCGTGCGGGGGTAGCTTCCCGCATGGCATCGCCCGTCGCCGCATCGCCGCTCCTCGCCCGCCCGCTGCGCGCCCCGTTCGCCGCCCTCGGCCCGCGGCTCGCGACGCCCGTCGCCCCGTCCCCGCTCCCGGCGCCGCGCTTGGTGCACGTCAACGTCGCGCTCGCCGAGTCGCTCGGCATCGCGACCGACGCCGCCGCGCGCCCCGCGCTCGCCGCGCTGGTCGCCGGGGCGCTCCTCCCCGAGGGCGCCCGGCCGGTCGCATCGGCCTACGCGGGCCACCAGTTCGGCGTCCCCGTCCCGCAGCTCGGCGACGGGCGGGCCCTCGTCCTCGGCTCGGTCGCCGACGCGACGGGCGACGACGTCGAGCTCCAGCTCAAGGGGAGCGGCCCCACGCCGTACTCGCGCGGCGGCGACGGGCGCGCGGTGCTCCGCAGCACGATCCGCGAGTACCTCGCGAGCGAGGCGATGCACCGCCTCGGCATCCCCACGACGCGCGGCCTCGCGCTCGTCGCCAGCCCGCTCCCGGTCCTTCGCGAGGCCGAGGAGCGCGCCGCCGCCTTCGTGCGCACCGCGCCGACCCACGTGCGCTTCGGCACCTTCGAGTGGCTGGCGCGCCATCGCGACGTCGCCGCGATGACCGCGCTCGTCGACTTCCTGCTCCCCTTCCTGCCCGAGGTCCCGCGCACCGGCGACGCCGCCGCGCGCGCCACCGCGCTGGCCGGCGCGGTCGCCACGCGCACCGCGACGCTCCTCGCGTCGTGGATGGGCGTCGGCTTCGTGCACACCGTCATGAACAGCGACAACATGTCGGTGCTCGGCCTCACGCTCGACTACGGCCCCTACGCCTTCATGGAGGCGTACGACCCCGCGTGGACGCCGAACCACAGCGACCCGTGGGGGCGCTACGCCTACGGCCAGCAGCCCGCGGTGGCGCGCTGGAACCTCGATCGCCTCGCCGATGCGCTGGCGCTGCTCGCGCCGCGCGGCGCGCTCGCCGAGCAGGTGGCGCGCTTCGAGGGGGCGTACCGCGACGCGTGGCGCACGACGCTCCGCGCGAAGCTCGGCCTCGTGCGCGACGGCCAGGGGGCGGAGCGCTGCGCGGGCGCCTTCCTGCAGCTCCTCGCCGACCAGCGCGCCGACTTCACGCGCGCCTTCCGCGCGCTCTCGACCGTGCGCGCCGCCGACGACGCCCCCGCCGCGGCGCGCGACGAGTTCCCGCATCCCGAGGCGTTCGACCGGTGGTGCGCCGGCTACCGCGCGCTGCTGCGCAGCGAGGGGCGCCCCGACGCCGACCGGGCGTCGGCGATGGACCGCACCAACCCGCGCCTCGTCCTCCGCACCGCCGCGCTGCAGCGCGCGATCGAGCGCGCCGAGGCGGGGGACGACGCGGAGGTCGCGCGCCTCTTCGAGGCCGTGCAGGCGCCGTTCGCGGCACGCGACGGCGACGAGGACCTGCTTCTGCCGTCGGGCGAGGGCGCGAGCGCCCTGAGCTGCTCGTCCTGACGCGACGCGGGTGCCCGGGTCGGCCGTGCACCGGCCGCCCGTGCACGATGCACGAGGGCCCGCGACGCGGCGTGCGTCGCGGGCCCTCGCGCGTCGTGCGGGCCGGCGTCGCTCAGGGCTTCGCGGTCGTGCGCGACGTGGCCCACCCGGCGCTCCGCTGCAGGTCGGTCGCCGCGGCGCGCGAGGCGCTGCGGCCGCTCAGCCGGTCGATGGTCGCGTCGTCGCTCACCGCACCGCTCACGTCGGGGAGCGAGACGCTGGGGAGTGCGGGCGCGCTTTCGCGGCGCGCGGGCTTCTCGGCCACCTGCTGCGACTCGGTCTTCTTCGCCTTCGTCTCGCGGGCGGCGGGCTCGCGCGGCGTCGCCTCGCGAGTCGGGGCCGGCGGCGCGACGGCGATCGTCCCGCCGCTCGTGGTCGTCGTGGCGGCATCACCCGTCGGGGTGGTCGGCGTCCCCGTCGTGGGCGTCGCGGGCGGCGTCGATGCGGCGGACGTCGCGGCCACGGGCGCGGCGACCGGTGCGCGCGCCGCGGCGACCGCCGCCTCGCGTGCCGCGTTCACCATCCCCTTGTACGCCACCGCCCCGCCCCCGACGAGGAGCGCGGCGCCGGCGGCGATCGCGAGCATCATCCTGTTCGGCCCCGCCGAGGGCGGCGGCGCCACCGACCCCGCGGACGCCGGCACCGCCGGCTGCACGAACGGCGGCGTGAGCGCGCGGGCGATGTGCGACATCCCCGACGACCGCAGCCGCGTGATCGCCTCCGTCAGCGTCGGCTGCTGCTGCAGCGCCTCCGCGATCGCGTCGCTCGACTCCGCCGCCGTCGCGGCGACCGGGGTCGGGTTCTCCAGGTCGAGGAGCGGCACGGCCTGGCCGAGCGACGCGCTCGCCACCTGCGACACCGCGCTCGCGCCGTAGCGCCCCGCCGACGGATCCGGGACCTCGTGCAGCTCGACCGTGGGCTGCTCGCCCGAGCGGAGCGTCACCACCGTCTCGACGCGAGTCGGCGACGGCGAGACGGGGCGCGCGCTCGCGGCCACCGGCACCGGTGCCGCCGGTGCCGCATCGACGACGAAGGCCGGCTGCGGCGTGGCACGCGTCGGCGGCGAGGCGATCGGCGTCGCCGGGCGCACGGGCGTCGGCGCCGCGGCGGCGGGCTGCTGGGCCGTCGCCCCCTTGGGCCCGCCGCCGCTCCGACCGAGGAAGACCTCGACGTAGGTCTTCGCGCATTCGGAGCAGCCGCCGAGGTGCTCGTCGACGGCGCGCTGGCGCGCCGGGTCGAGGATGCCCGCTGCCAGCGCCTGCAACTCGATCAGTTCCGGATGCTGCTGCACGACTCCTCCGTCGGAGGCAATGCCCGGGGCCGCCTGCCGCCGTGCGGGGGCACGCCGGCGCGGGGTGGGTGCGGCCCGCCTTGCCTCCATCGGACGACGGAACATCCGTCGCGCAACGGGCGGTGCGCGGGCGGCACCGGTTCGTCCGGGGGGAGTCTCGGCCGCCCCGCGCCGCGCCTGAAGCCGGGGCGCGTCGCGGGGCGCGGGCCGGAGGGACGCGCGCGGCGCGCCCCCCCTCGGCCCGACGGGGGCCGCCTAGAACTCCGACGCGTCGGGCGCCATCACCGGCGCCGCGCCGGCCATGATGCGCGCCGCACAGGTGTGGATCTCGGGGAGCATCCGCGTGAACCAGAAGCGCGCCGTCTTGAGCTTCGTGTGGTGGAAGGGCGTCGCCGTCCCCGCCGCGATCGCGGCGTGCGCCGCACGCGCCATGCGGAACCACATCTCGCTCACCGCCACGAGCCCGAAGAGCCGCAGGTAGTCGGCGCTCGCCGCCCCCGCCTCGTCGGGGTTGGCGAGGCTCGCCATGGCGACGTGCGTCGTGACCTGCTGCAGCCGCTGCACCGCCTTCGCCAGCGGCGCGTGGAGCTCCGCGAGCGCGGCGTCGTCCTTCGTCGCCTCGAGCAGCGCGACGACGGGGTGGAAGAAGCGGCGCAGCAGCCGCCCGCCGTGCATCGGGAGCTTGCGCCCCACCAGGTCGAGCGCCTGGATGCCGTTCGCCCCCTCGTAGATCTGCGCGATGCGCGCGTCGCGGACGAACTGCTCCATCCCCCACTCGCGGATGTAGCCGTGGCCGCCGTACATCTGCAGCGCGTGGTTCGTGCACTCGAAGCCCATGTCGGTGAAGTACGCCTTGACGATCGGCGTCATCAGCGCGACGTAGTCGTCGGCGGCCTCGCGCGCGGCGGGGTCGGGGTCCTTCTCGTGACGGTCGATCTCGATGCCGACGCGCAGCGCGAGCGCGCGCGCCCCCTCGTTGAAGCTCCGGATCGTCAGCAGCGTCCGTCGGACGTCGGGGTGCACGATGATCGGGTCGGCCTCGCCCGCCGGGTTCTTCGCCCCGGTGAGCGCGCGCCCCTGCAGGCGGTCCTTGGCGTACGCCGCGGCGTTCTGGTAGGCCACCTCGCTCAGCCCGAGCCCCTGCATCCCGACGGCGAGGCGCGCGGCGTTCATCATCGTGAACATCGCGCGCATCCCCTTGTGCGGCTCGCCGACGAGCCACCCGGTGGCGCGCTCGAAGGCGAGCACGCAGGTGGGGCTCGCCTTGATCCCCATCTTGTGCTCGATCGAGACGCAGTGCACGCCGTTGCGCGTCGCCGGCTCGCCGTTCGCGTCGAGCAGGAACTTCGGCACGATGAACAGCGAGATCCCCTTGATCCCCGGCGGCGCGTCCGGGAGCCGCGCGAGGACGAGGTGGACGATGTTCGGCGTCAGGTCGTGGTCGCCGGCGCTGATGAAGATCTTCTGCCCGGTGATCGCGTAGGCGCCGTCGGCGTCGGGGATCGGGTCGGCCCGCGTCGTGAGCAGTCCGAGGTCGGTGCCGCAGTGCGCCTCGGTGAGGCACATCGTCCCCGCCCACGAGCCGTCGGCGAGCTTCGGCAGCCACGTGCGCTGCAGCGTCGGTGCGCCGTGCACCAGCAGCGAGTGGTAGGCGCCGTGCGAGAGCCCGGGGAACATCCCGAAGCTCAGGTTCGCCGCGCAGATCATCTCCTCGACGGCGAAGCGCAGCACCTGCGGCGCCCCCTGCCCCCCGAACTCGGGGTCGGCCGCGAGCGCCGGCCACCCGCCCTGCACGTACTGCGCGTACGCCTCCTTGAAGCCGCGCGCGGTGCGCACCTCGCCGCCGGCGAGCGTGCACCCCTCGGTGTCGCCCACCTGGTTGAGCGGCTGCAGCACCTCCTCGCAGAACTGCGCCGCCTGCGCGAGGACGGCCTGTGCCATCTCGCCGTCGAAGTCGGCGTAGCCCGGCAGCGCCGGGACGGTGCCCTGGTAGTCGAGCACCTCGTCGAGGATGAAGCGCATGTCGTCCAGCGGCGCCTTGTAGCTCGGCATCGGTCGATCCTCCTCTTCCCCTAGTTCCTGAGCGGCTTGCCGGTGGCGAGCATGTGCTCGATGCGGGCGAGCGTCCCGGGCGTGCGGACGAGCCCCATGAAGGCCTCGCGCTCGAGCGCGAGGAGCGCGCCGTCGTCGAGGGTCCCGCCGTCGCCGCCCGCGAGGACGGTGGCGAGCGCCCCCGCGACGACGCGGTCGTGCGGCGTGACCTTCCCGGCCTGCGCCATCTGCTCGACGCCGGCCATGAGCATCGCCTTCGCCTGCGGGCCGGGGAGCGTGACGGTGCGCGGCGCCGGCGGCCGGTAGCCCGGCACGAGCGACAGCGCCTTCGCCTTCGCGTCGGCGAGGAGGCGGTCGCGGTTCATCGTGATCCCGTCGCCGGCGCGCAGGTAGCCGAGCTTGCGCGCGTCGGCCGCGCTGGTGGACGTGCGCGCCGTGGCGATCGTCTCGAAGACCCGGCCGATGGCCGCGATCCCCGCGCCGACGTCGGCCGCGCCCCCCACGTGGCGGAGCACCATCTCCTTGCACCCGCCCCACCCCGGGATGAGCCCCACGCCCGCCTCGACCAACCCCATGTACGTCTCGGCGTGCGCCTGCACGGCGTCGGCGTGCAGGACGATCTCGCACCCGCCGCCGAGCGCCATCCCGTGCGGCGCAACGACCACCGGGAAGGGGGCGCGCTGCAGCGCGCGGTACGTCTCCTGCCCGTCGGCGACGCTCTGCGCGACGGCGTCGAAGAAGGCGATGTTGAGCGAGAAGAGCGCGAGCCCGAGGTTGGCGCCGACGCTGAACTGCTCGCCCTCGTTGTGCACGACGAGCGCCTTCCACGCGCCGCGCCCGTCGCCGACGAGCGCGATCACCTGGCGGATCGCCTTCATCACCTCGGGGTCGAGCGCGTTCATCTTTCCGGTGAACTCGAGGCAGAGCACCCCGTCGCCCACGTCCCAGACGCTCGCCGAGGCGGTGCGGAGCACGGGCGCCGACGCCCGCTTGACGTCGGCGAGGCGGAGCACCCCCGGCGCGCGCGGCACGGCGGCGTAGTCGCCCGTCGGCAGCAGCTCCTGCAGCACGCCGGCCTCGGTGCGGTAGAACGGGCGGCCGGTGGCCGTCGCCACGAGCGCCGGGACGTCGAGCCCCCGCTCTCGGCACATCGCGGCGAAGGTGTCGGCGCCGAGCTGGTCGAGGAGCTCGAACGGGCCCGCCTTCCAGCCGTAGCCGAGGCGCATCGCCTCGTCGACGTCGCTCACGCGGTCGGCGATCGCGGGGACGAGCGAGGCGGCGTAGTGCAGCGCCTTCGCGAGGAGCGCGCGGGCGAAGCGGCCGCCCGCGTCGGGGTGCGCGACGAGGGTGCGGAGCGCGCCCTTCCCCTTCGCGGCGTCGAGCGACGCGAGCTTCGCGGGGCGCTCGGCGCGGTACGCGCCGGTCGCGAGGTCGATGGCCTCCTTCGCCTTCGCGCCACCCGCCGTCGCGGTCATGCGGTAGAAGCCCCCCGCGCTCTTGCGCCCGGTGTTGCCGGCGGCGACGAGGGCCTCCATCGGCGCGAAGCTCGCCGGGAGCGCGCGGAAGGCGTCGTCGGCGGGGAGCGTCGCGAGGAAGCTGCGCATGATGTGGGGCATCAGGTCGAGCCCCACGAGGTCGGTGAGCGCGAAGACGCCCGTCTTCGGGAGCCCCATCGGCTTGCCGCAGATCGCGTCGGCCTCTTCGACCGTGAGCCCGTGGGCGACCGCCTCGTGCATGGCGGCGTACATGAAGTACGTGCCGATGCGGTTCGCGATGAAGCCGGGGGTGTCCTTGCACGTGACGACGCCCTTGCCGAGGGCGACGTCGCAGGTGGTGCGGAGCGCGTCGGCGACCTCGGGGCGCGTGCGCGGCCCGGTGACGAGCTCGAGGAGCCGCATGTGGCGCGGCGGATTGAAGAAGTGCGTGATCGCGAAGTCGCCGGCGAAGGCGTCCGACTGCCCCTCGAGGAGGGTGGCGAGCGGGATCGTGCTCGTGTTCGAGGAGACGATCGAGCCGGGGCGGCGTACGGCGTCGATGCGCGCGTAGAGCGCGCGCTTGACCTGCGGGTCCTCGAGGACGGCCTCGACGATCCAGTCGACCTCGGCCAGCGCCTCGAGGTCGTCCTCGAGGTTGCCGGGGGTGACGAGCGCCGCGGCGTCGGCCGACATGAACGGGGCGGGCTGCTGGGTGCGCATGCGCTGCAGCGCGCCTTGGGCGAGGGCGGAGCGCTCGGTGGCGCCGGCGGGCACGATGTCGAGCAGGAGCACCGGCACGCCCGCGTTGGCGAGGTGCGCGGCGATCCCGCTCCCCATCGTGCCGGCGCCGAGGACGGCGGCACGGCGGATCTCGGGGGGCATGGACAGGCGAGGGGCCCGGAGGTTGAGAAGAAGCGAGCCGACCGCGAGGCGGACGCCGGCTGTGGTGGCGAAGACTCGTGGCGTGCGCGGGCGGGCGCAATCGGGGGGGGGGGCGAGGTGGCGTGCGCGGGCGATCGGCGCCGGGCGGTTCGCGGAGGGGTGCGGTGGGTGCGGCCGTGCGAAGACAGGCCCGTGCGCCTCGTGGGGGTGCAGGTCACGACATCGCCGGAGCGCAGGCGTCATCGAACGCGTGCCGGTGCCGGAGTCGACTGGCACCTCCGGCACCGGCCGGTGCCGGAGGTGCCTGACCCCCAAGGTCTTGACGTCGCGTGCGCGCCAATACGTATTTGCGCCCGTGGCCTCCCCCCCGCCCCCCCGACGCCCCACCGTCCGCGACGTCGCGGCACGCGCCGGCGTCTCGCAGCCGACCGCCTCGCTCGTCCTCGGCCGGCACCCCACCGCCCGCGTCGCCCCTGCCACCCGGCAGCGCGTCCTCGACGCCGCCGCCGCCCTCGGCTACACGCCCAACCGCGTCGCGCAGGCGCTCGTCCGCGGCCGCTCGTTCTCCCTCGCGCTCGTCGTTCCCGACCCGCGCAACCCCTTCTTCGCCGACGTCGCCTACGGCGCCGAGCGCGTCGCCGCCCGCCGCGGTTACGCGCTCCTCCTCGTCGCCACACAGGGCAGGCCGCTCGCCGAGACCGTCGCCACGCTCCGCGCCCGCCAGGTCGACGGTGCCCTCCTCGAGGCGCAGGGCGCCGCCGCCCTCCCCGCCGATGCGCTCGCCGGGCTCGAGGCGGTGCTCATGGACGAGCCCCCGACGCCCATCGCCCCCGGCGTCGCCACCGACGCCGTCGCCGCGGGCCGCCTCGCCGCCGACCACCTGCTGGCGCTCGGGCACCGCACGCTCGCCTTCGTCGGCCCGGCCACCGACGTCCACACCTTCCGCATGCGCGAGCGCGGCTTCGTGCAGCGCCTCCGCGAGGCGGGCGTGACGCTCGGCTCCGAGCGCCTGCGCCGCGTCCCCCCGACCGTCGCCGGCGGCCGCGAGGCGATACGCGCCCTGCTCGCCCTCCGCGAGCGCCCCACCGCCGTCTTCTGCGCCAACGACCTCGTCGCCCTCGGCGCCCTCAAGCAGGCCGCCGCCCAGAAGGTCGCCGTCCCGGACCGGCTCTCGATCGTCGGCTGCGACGACATCGAGATGGCGACGCTCGTCACGCCGGAGCTGACGACGGTCGCCGTCCCCGCGCGGGAGCTCGGCGCGCGCGCGGCGCGGCTCCTCATCGATCGCCTCGAGGGGCGCGCCGCGACGAGCGGTGCGCCCCGGCCGCTCCCCGTCGCGCTCGTGCGTCGCGGCACCGCGGGCCCCGCACCCGTCCCGCCCCCGCTGGAGCGCGCCGCGTGAGCCCGCTCCCCGCGCCCGCGCACGCCCCCGTGCTCCCCGCACGCCCGCACGCCGCCATCACCGGCACCGGGATCGCGCTGCCGTCGCGCGTCGTCACGAACGCCCAACTCTCCGCGCAGCTCGGCACCGACATCGACGACTTCGTGCGGCACACCCTCGGCATCGCCGAGCGGCGCTGGTGCGGCGACGGCGAGACGAGCGCCACCCTCGCCCTCGAGGCCTGCCGCCGCGCGCTCGACGACGCGGCGCTCGCGCCGACCGACGTCGACCTCCTCGTCGTCGCGACCGACACCCCCGAGTACATCAGCCCCGCGACGGCGAGCGTCGTGCAGGGGCGCCTCGGCGCGTCGCGGGCCGCGACCTTCGACGTGCAGAGCGGCTGCGCGGGCTTCGTCACCGCGCTCGACGTGGCGTGGAAGTACCTGCGCGCCGACGCGCGCTACACGCGCATCCTCGTCGTCGCCGTCTACACGATGAGCAAGTGGCTCGACCCGCACGACAAGAAGACGCTCACCATCTTCGCCGACGGCGCCGGTGCGGCGGTGGTCGAGCGGAGCGCCGAGCCGGGCGTGCTCGCGAGCGAACTGTACGCCGACGGGACGCTCGCTCCCGGCCTCGGCGTCTTCGCCGGCGGCTCGGCCGAGCCGATCACCGCGGCGGTGGTCGCGAAGGGCGAGCGCAACCGGCTGCGCTTCGTACAGAAGTACCCCGCGAGCGTGAACGAGGAAGGGTGGCCGCGCATCGCGCGCAGCACGCTCGCGCAGGTCGGCGCGACGGAGCACGACGTCGACCTCTGGCTCTGGACGCAGGTCAACCGGAGCACGATCGCCGTGGTGATGGAGCGCCTCGGCCTGCCGATGGCACGGGCCCACACGATCATGCACAAGTGGGGCTACACCGGCTCCGCGTGCCTCCCGATGGCGCTGCACGACGCGCGCGAGGCGGGTCGGCTCGGCGACGGCGACCTCGTCGTCCTCACCGGCTCCGGGGCGGGGCTCTCGATGGGGTGCGTGGCGCTGCGATGGGCCGACCCGGCGCGGCTGCGCGCGGAGCGCGACGCATGACGGCGCCCGCCACCATGCCCGCGCGCTTCCTCGCGCAGGCCGACCGGCTCGGCGACCGCGTCGCCTTCACCACGCATGCCGCGCTCGGTGCGCCCGAGGACCGCGCGTGGACGTGGCGCGAGTGGCGTGACGACGCGCTCGCGGTCTGCTTCATGCTGACGCAGGAGGAACGCTGGCCCACCGAGCGCGTCGCGATCCTCGCCGGCAACGGGCCGATGTGGCCGATCGCGGAGCTGGGGGCGATGCTCGCGGGCTTCCCGACGGTGGGGATCGTCCCGCGGACGCCGGCCGCGCAGCTCGCGACGCTCCTCGACGAGGCCGGGTGCGACGTCGTCTTCTGCGACGACGCGGCGCACCTGGCGACGGCGTGCGAGGCGGCGCAGCGGCGCGCGGCGACGATGATCGTGCACGATGCGGGCGACGAAGCCGAGGCGGCGATGCGGGCGCGCTGGCCCCACGTGGTGACGCTCGAGGATGCGGCGACGAGGCCGGGCGAGGACACGCCGGCGTTCGACGACGACGCGCGCGGCGTCGTGATCCTCTTCCGCTGGGCGCGCATCCTCGAGCTCGGACGCGTGGGCCTGACGCACCTCCGTCCCGACCGGCGCGCCCGCGTGGCCGCCGACGCCGACGCGCTCGACCCGGAGGCCGAGGCGATGGTGATCTTCACCTCGGGGAGCACCGGCACGCCCAAGGGGGCGGTCCTCTCGCACCGCGCGCTGGCCGCCAACGCCGACGCGATCGTCGCCACGCTCGGCGCGACCGACGCCGACGTGCAGCTCTCGGCGCTGCCCTACGCCCATGCGGCCGAGCGGATCTTCGGGCTCCACTCGCGGATCACGGCGGGGATGTCGTGCGCACTCGTCCCCGACGCCACGCGGCTCTGGGAGGGGTGCCGCGTCGCGGGGCCGACGATCTTCGGCGGGCTCCCGCGCCTCTACGAGCGGCTCCATGACGCCGTCCTCGCCGCCGCGCACGGTGCGACGGGCGAAGGGCGGGCGGCGTGGGATCGTCTCCTCGAGACGGGGCGCACCCGCGCGCGGCTGCGCGCCGCGGGCGATGCGGTCCCCGACGCGCTCGAGCGCGACTGGCAGGGCGCGCGCGCCGTCGCCGCGCCCGTGCTGGCGCACCACCTCGGGCCGCGCGTCCGCATCGCCACGAGCGGCGGCGCGCCGTTGCCGCAGGCGGTGGCCGAGACGCTCGACGCGGTGGGGCTGACGATCCTCGGCGCCTACGGCCAGACCGAGCATCTCTGCGTCGCGATGCACCGCCCCGACACGATCGACTTCGCCAGCGCCGGGCCGCCGATGCCGGGGACCGAGGTGCGCATCGCCGACGACGGCGAGATCCTCGTGCGGCGCGGGGCGATGACCTTCACGGGCTACCTGCACCGCCCCGACGAGACGGCCGCCGCCTTCACCCCGGACGGCGCATGGCTCCGCACCGGCGACCTCGGGCGGCTCGACCCGCGCGGGCGGCTGCACGTGACGGGGCGGCTCAAGGAGCTGATCGCCCTGAGCACGGGGCGCAAGGTGGCGCCGCTCCCGATCGAGGCCGCGCTCGTCGGCGACGCGTGGATCGCGCAGGCGATGGTCGTCGGCGAGGGGCGGAAGTTCGTCGGCGCGCTGCTCGTGCCGCGCATGACGACGGTGCACGCCTGGGCGACGAGCGAGGGGGTGCACGGCGACGACGCGACGCTCGCGACGCACCCTGCGGTGCGCGCGCGGCTCGAGGCGGCGGTGGCGCGCGTGAACGCGCCGCTCGCCCCGCACGAGCGCGTGCAGCGCTTCGCGGTGGTGCCGCGCGAGTTCACGGTCGCCGACGGCGCCCTCACCCCGACGATGAAGCTGCGGCGCGCCGAGCTCGAACGGCGCCACGCCGCGCTGCTGGAGACGCTGTGGGACTGACGCCCGCGCCCGATCGCGGCACCACCGCCGCCTCGCCGGTCGCGGCCGGCGCGCGCGTCGCCATCGTCGCGGCGACGGCGTGCAACCTCGTCGCCTACGCGAGCGCCTTCGTCCCCGGCGGCGCACCGCGCTGGGCGGCGTGGCTCTTCGCGATGAGCACGGTCGCGCTGATGACGGCGATCATCGTCCTCGGCGCGGCGCGCGGGCGCGGCGGCATCGGCCCGCTCGCCGTGCCGGTGGCGATCATGGCGACGCTCCTCGCCGGCGGCTTCGCGGCGGCGCTCGCGCTCCCCCCCGTGACGGCCGACTCGCCGCTCTGGCTCGGGCTCCCCCCGGCCGCGGCGGCGGTGATCTACGGCATCGGGCTCCTGCCGATCCTCGTCCTCCCGGTCGCGTACGCGCGCACCTTCGACGCCCTCACGCTCACCGACGACGACCTCGCCCGCGTGCGCGAGGCCGGCGCCCGGCACCGGGCCGCGCGCGGCGACGCGCCGCGCGGAGGGGACGCGTGAGCGCGCTCCTCGCCCTCCTCGCCGGCGGGCCGGTCGCCGGGGCGGCGGCGCTCCCGCCGCTCGCGCGCCCGCTCATCATGGGCGTCGCGCTCGCGTACCTCGGGCTGATCGTCGCGATCAGCGTCTGGGCGTCGCGGCGCACGAAGACGGCGAGCGACTTCTTCGTCGCGGGCGAGGGGATCGGGCTCGTCGCCCTCACCGTCGCGAGCGTGAGCACGAGCGTCTCGGGCTTCGCCTTCATCGGCGGGCCGGGGCTCCTCTACAGCGTCGGGCTCGGGGCGCTCTTCCTCTCGCTCTCGGCGAGCGTGACCAACGTCATGGGGGCGTGGGTGCTCGCCAAGCGGATGCGGCTCCTGGGCGAGGTGCGCCCGATGCTCACCGTCCCCGACGCGATCGGCGCGCGCTACCGCTCGCCGGCGGCGCAGGGGCTCGCGGCGGTGGCGATCCTCGTCGGCGTGATCGGCTACATGGCGACCAACGCGCTCGCGATGGGGGTCGTGCTCGACGCGATCTTCGGGGTCGGGCTCGTGCCCGGGGTGTGGATCGGCATGGGGATCACGCTCGCCTACTCGGTGGCCGGCGGCATCCTCGCGGGGATCTACAACGACGTGCTGCAGGGGACGCTGATGGCCGTCTCGAGCGTCCTGGTCTTCGCGGTCGTCCTGCAGCTGGGCGGGGGGCTCGGGGGGCACAGCCGCGCGATCCTCGCGGCCGACCCGCAGTTCCTCGGCCCCTTCGGCAAGATGGCGCCGCTGCAGGCGCTCTCGCTCTTCTTCGTCTTCGGCGTCGGCTCGCTCGGGCAGCCGGCGGCGATCCACAAGTACTACATGCTGCGCGACCCGCGACAGCTGCGCTGGTACCCGCTGCTCAAGACGGTGGGGCTGGTGCTGGTGCTCCTCCTCTTCTTCGGCGTCGGGGTGAGCGTGAAGGCGCTGGTCGCGAGCGGCCAGCTGGAGCCACTCGCACGCAACGACGACGCGACGCCGACCTTCCTCCTCCGCTTCACGCCGACGCTCCTCGCCGCGCTCGTCTTCAGCGGGGTGGCGGCGGCGACGATGAGCATCACCAACAGCTTCATGAACATCGGCGCGGCGGCGATCACGCACGACCTCCCGCGCGCGCTCGGGCGGACGGTGCGCGACCCGCTGCGCACGGGGCGGTGGGCGACGGTGGCGATCTCGCTGGTGGCGATCGCGGTGGCGACGCTGAGCCGGAGCATGGTCGCCTTCCTCGGCATCTTCGGCTACGGCCTCTTCGCGAGCACGCTCGTGCCGGCGCTCGCGATCGGGCTCAACTGGCAGGGGGCGACGCGCGCCGGCGCGATCGCGAGCATCGCGACGGGGCTCGTCGTCACGCTCGCCTGCGAGACGCTCGCCTTCGCGAAGGTGATCGCGATCCCGGCGGGCGTCTCGGTGGCGGGGCTCTCGCTCGCACTCTCGACGCTCGTCTTCTTCGGCGTCAGCGCGCTCACGCGGCACACGGCCGCGGCGTCGCTCGACGACGACATCCGCCTCGTGATGGAGAGCTGAGCGATGCGCTTCGAGGAGCTCGCGGTCGGGATGGCCGCGACGATGGAGCGGACGGTGACCGAGGGCGACGTGCTCGCGTTCGCCGAGCTCTCGGGCGACCGCAACCCGGTGCACGTGGACGAGGCGGCGGCGGCCCGGTCGCGCTTCGGCGGCCGGATCGCGCACGGGCTCCTCTCGGCCTCGTTCCTCTCGGCGACGATCGCGACGAAGCTGCCGGGCGCGGGGGCCATCTACCTCGGCCAGACGCTGCGCTTCGTGCGCCCGGTGCGCCTCGGCGACACGGTCACGGCGCGCGTGGAGGTGAAGGAGCTCCTGCCGGCGAAGCGGCGCGTCGTGCTGGCGACGACGTGCACGAACCAGGCGGGCGAGACGGTGATCGACGGCGAGGCGACGGTGCTCCTCCCCGACGACGGGGGGTGAGCGCGGGTCGCGGGTCGTGCAGGTGCGGTGGCGGTGCTGGTGCTCGTGCAGGTCGATCGATCCTCGCAGGACCGGACGGCGCGCGACGCGGCGCGCCACGCCCGGGGCCCGCCGCGGCGAGCGCGGGCCCGTGCAGGACGGGCGCGACTCGCCTTCCTCCCCGGAGGTCGCAGTGATCTTCCCTCTCCGTCCGTGGCGCCTCGCGGCGGCGGCCCTCGTGGCCCTCGTCGCCGGCGCCCCGTCCGTGGCCGCGCAGGCCGGCACGGGGCGGCTCGTCGGCAGCGTGACCGACAGCGCCCGCACCCCGATCGCCAACGCGCGCATCACCGTCGTCGGCACGAACCGCGGCGCGCTCTCGGGCGCCGACGGCCGCTACGTCGTCGGCGGCATCCCCGCGGGCACGTACGTCGTGCGCGTCCAGCGCGTCGGCGACCTGGCGCGCACCTTCCCGGCCGTCACGATCGCGGCCGGCGGCACGGCGACGCTCGACGCCGTCCTCGCCCGCGCCTCGACGCAGCTCCAGTCGGTCGTCGTCTCGGCCTCGCGCCGCGAGGAGCGGATCACGGACGCGCCGGCGACGATCAGCCGCATCGAGGCCGACGAGATCGCGCTCACCGCCGGCAACTCCTTCGCGCCGGCGCTCAAGGGGGTGAAGGGCGTCGACTTCATCCAGACCGGGATGCTGGCCGCGGGGATCAACGCGCGCGGCTTCAACAGCGCGTTCAACAACCGCATGCTCCAGATGGAGGACGGGCGCATCGCCGTCCTGCCGGAGAACGGGCTCCCCGTCGGCAACTTCACCACCATCCCGAAGGTCGACCTGGCGGGGGTCGAGGTGGTCGTCGGCCCCGGCTCGGCGCTCTACGGCCCCGACGCCTCGAACGGCGTGGTGACGCTCACCACGAAGGACCCGAAGCTCTACCCCGGGACGACCGTCGAGGCGACGGCGGGCAACCGCGACTTCACCGGCGTCCAGTTCCGCAACGCCGGCACCTGGAGCGACGGTCGCTTCGGCTACAAGATCACCGCCGAGCACGCGAGCGCGCGCGACTGGGAGAACCGGAACTTCTACGCCCCCGTCGTCCCCGGCCAGCGCGTCGCCGAGACGGGGATCAGCTTCAACACCAACGTGACGCGCGGCGGCGGCTCGTTCGTCTGGTACGCCGGCAACGGCGGGCGCCTCGAGCTCTCGGGCGGGATGTCGCTCTTCAACGGGCTCGGGAACACCAACGTCGGGCGCAACCAGCTCTCCGACTGGCAGTACCGCAACGTGCAGGCGCGCTGGTCGAGCGAGCACTGGTTCGTGCAGGCGTACCGGACGCAGTCGCTCTCGGGCAACACGTTCCAGCTGAACGCCTACTCGCAGAACCGCGTGCGCTTCCCCGGCCTCACCGACGACTCGGTGGCCGCGCTCTCCGACTTCCCGGCCGACGGGCGCCTGAACGCGGCCGAGGTGCAGAACAACTTCCGCATCCCCGCGCTGTTCAACACGCGCGTGGTCTGGGGCGGCCAGTTCCGTCGCGACCAGGTCTCGAGCCAGCGGCAGTGGCTCACCGACCGCTTCACGGGCGAGGACATCACGATCGACCAGCTGGGCGGCTACGCGCAGGTGGAGACGCCGTGGACGTCGACGCTCCGCACGGTCTTCGCCGGGCGCTACGACAAGCACGACTTCTACGACGCGCAGTTCAGCCCGAAGGCGGCCGTCCTCTGGACGCCGGTCGCCGACAACACCTTCCGCGTCTCGTACAACCGCGCCTTCAAGAGCCCGACGACGCTCCAGACGAGCTTCTTCTTCCCGAACTTCTCGCCGCCGGCCGCCGCGGGCTTCCCCGGCATCGGCGTGATCAACAACCGCAACGGCTTCACCGTCCGCAACGCCGCCGGCGTCGTCCAGACGACCTTCGCGGCGATCGAGCCCGAGGTCAACGACACGTACGAGGTCGGCTACAAGGGCGTCCTGGCGCAGCGGCTCTTCGTCGACGTCACCGCGTACCGGAGCTTCTACGACGCCTTCCTCTCGCCGCTCGTGACGGTCGCCAACCCGCTCGCCGGGACCTTCTTCCACGACGCCGCGGGCGCGCGCTTCACCGACCCGACGACGGGGGCGCAGCAGATCGCGCTCACCTACATCAACCTCGGGAAGGCGCAGGTCACCGGCACCGACCTCGGCGTGCGCTGGCTCCCGGCGTCGAACGTCGTGGTGAACGGCACCTACAGCTGGATCCGGCTCGACGAGGTCTCGCGCCGCGCGACCGACCCGAACAACGTCCCCGGCCAGTTCGCCGAGGCGACGTCGCTCAACGCGCCGGCGATGCGGTGGAACGCGGGCGTCGACTTCCTCGAGCTCGGGACCGCCGGGCGCGGGCGCTTCGGCGTCTCGGTGCGGAAGTCGCAGACCTACCGCTTCGTCTCGGGCGTCAACAACGGGTTCATCCCGGGCTTCTGGACGCTCGACCTGAGCGCCGGCTGGAAGCTCCCGGCGCAGGGCGCGTCGCTCAACGTGAACGTGCAGAACCTCTTCACCTGCCAGTCCGCACGCCAGATCACGCCGCAGTGGGTCGCGGCCACGCTGCCGTGGGGGATCGACACCGCCGGCGGGCAGTGCGGCTTCGGGCGCAAGCACGTCGAGTTCCTCAACGCCCCGGCGATCGGCACGATGGTCTTCGTCGGGCTGCGCTTCGACCGGTGATCGCCCTCCTGCTCGCGGCGTCGGTGCTCCTCGCACCGGCGCCGCGGGCGCTCCCGGCCCCGCCCATGGACGCCGACAGCGCCTCCGTCTCGTACGTCGAGCTCTCTTCCTCGCCGGTCGGCCCGCGCCGCTACCGGCTCGTCGTCCCCGCGGGCGACGCGCGCGCGGCGCGCCCGCTCGTGGTCGCGCTCCACGGCTGCACGCAGGACGCGGCCGACTTCGCGCGCGGCTCGCGGCTCGACCGCGCCGCCGCCGAACGCGGCTGGCTCGTCGCCTACGCCGAGCAGCCCGAGGGGGCCAATCCGCGCAAGTGCTGGAACTGGTTCGTCCCCGCCCACCAGGGGCGCGACGCGGGCGAGCCGGCGCTCGTCGAGGCGATCCGCGCCGACGTCGCGCGCCGCCACGCCGTCGACCCGGCGCGCACCTGGCTCGTCGGCGTCTCGGCGGGTGCGGCGATGGCGGGGATCACGGCGCTCGCCTATCCGGAGCGCTGGGCGGCCGTCGTGATGCACAGCGGGCTCGCGCTCCTCGCGGCGCGCGACCCGATGGCCGCGGTCACGCAGATGCAGCAGGGGACGAGCGACGCCGCCGCCGCGCTCGAGGCGGCGCGGACGCTCGTGCGCGGCGCCGCCGTCCCCGACGCGCTCGTGATCCACGGCGAGACCGACCCCGTGGTCCGCGTCGCGAACGCCGCGCAGCTCGCGACGCAGTGGGCGTCGCTCGCGGGGGCCACCGCGGCCGTGCGCGACCCGCACGCCCCGGCCGACGCGCGCGTCGCCGTCACCGCGCACGCGGCCGCCGGCGACGCGCACGTGCGCGTCGCGAGCTGGCGCATCGCCGGGCTCGCGCACGCGTGGAGCGGCGGCGACCCCGCGGGATCGTGGACCGACGCCGCCGCCCCCGACGCGACGTCGGCGCTCCTCGACTGGCTCGCCGCGCACCCGCGGCGTCGCTGACGGCGCGCGGCATGTCGCACTGGTTCGCCGCCCACGACCCGGTCGCGTGGTGGGCCCGCCTCGACCCCGAGCGCGTCGCCCTCGTCGACGACGCGCGCGACCGGCGCCACACGTACGCCGCGCTCGACGAGGCGGCCGCGCGCTGGCACGCGCTGCTCGCGCAGGCGGGCGTCGCCGCCGGCGACCGGGTCGCGGTGCTCGCCGGGAACCGCGTCGAGCAGTTCGCGCTGCTGCTCGCCTGCTGGCGTGCCGGGGCGATGCTCGTCCCGCTCAACTGGCGCCTCGCCGCGCCCGAGCTCGGCCCCGTGCTCGCGAGCGCGCGCCCGCGGCTCCTGCTCGGCGAGGGGCGCTTCCGCGCGCTCGCCGAGGCGGCGTGCGCGGCCGGCGACGTCACCACCCGCTGGCTCGACCTCGACGACGACGCACACCTCCTTCCCGGTGCGGCCGACGCGCCCGCGCCGCGCCACGTCGACGACGGCGCCGGGTACCTCGTGCTCTACACGTCAGGGAGCACCGGTGCGCCCAAGGGCGTCGTGCTCCCGCGCCGGCAGCTCGTCGCCAACGCCGTCGCGACGACCGTGGGGTGGGGGCTGCACGCCGGCGACGTCGGTCCGGTGACGACGCCGCTCTTCCACACCGGCGGCTGGCACGTCGTCGCGACGCCGCTCTGGCACGTCGGGGGCCGGGTCGTGCTCTTCGACGCGTTCGACCCGGCGACGTTCCTGCACGCCATCCGGCGTCACGCGCTCACGATCGCCTTCGGCGTGCCGACGCAGCTGCAGCTGCTGCTCGAGCGCCCCGAGTGGGGCGAGCCGCTCCCGTCGCTGCGGCTCCTCCTCTCGGGCGGCGCTCCCTGCCCCGACCCCGTCATCGCACGGCTCGCCGCCGCGGGGCTCACGTATCGGCAGGGGTACGGCCTCACCGAGTGCGGCCCGAACTGCTTCGCCACCACCGACGCGCGCGCCGCCGCCGAGCCGCAGGTCGTCGGCCACCCGGTGCCGCTCCTCGAGGCGCGGCTCGTCGCCGACGACGGGCGCGTGGTGCACGACGCCGGCGAGCCGGGCGAGCTCCAGCTGCGCGGTCCGCAGCGCTTCCGCGAGTACCTCTTCGACCACGAGCGCACCGCCGAGGCGCTCGCACCCGGCGGCTGGCTGCGCACGGGCGACCTCGCGGTGCGCGACGCGCGCGGCGCCTACCGCATCTGCGGGCGGCGCAAGGAGCTCTTCATCTCCGGCGGCGAGAACGTCTACCCGGGCGAGGTCGAGAACGCGCTCCTCGCGCTGCCGACGGTGCGCGAGGTGGCGGTGCTCGGCGTCCCGCACCCGCGCTGGGGCGAGGCGGGGTGCGCCTTCGTCGTCCCGCGCGACGCGGCGACCTTCGACGCGGAGCGCTTCGTGCACGACGCGCGCGAGCGGCTCGCGGGGTACAAGGTCCCGCGCGAGGTGCACGTCGTCGACGCGCTGCCGCGGCTCGCGAGCGGCAAGCTCGATCGCGTCGCGCTGCGCGCGGCGTGGGAGCGCGCGCGGGCGTGAGCGCGCCGGCCGGCGAGCTGGTCGCGCGCGCGGCGACGGTGCGCGCGACGCGCGCGTGGGTCGCCGCGACCGCCGGCGCCGCGACGCTCGCGTCGATCGAGGCGACGCTCCCCGGGGCGGTGCGCGCCGACGTCGCGCGCGCCGAGACGATGGACGCGACCGACGCGCTCCCCTTCGCGTCGCTGCGGGCCCTCTGGGAGGCGATCGACGCCGCGCTCGGCGCCGCGCACCCCGACTGGAACGCCGCCGCCGGCGCGCTGGCGATCGAGCGCGGGGCGTCGCAGGAGTACGCGGGGATCCTGCGCAAGCAGTCGCCGAGCGAGTTCCTGACGCAGAGCGTGTCGCTCTTCCGGCTCTACTACGCCCCCGGCGACATGCACGTCGTCGAGGAGGCGCCGGGGCGCGCGGTGCTGCGGCTCGTCGGCTTCGACCATGGGACGCCGCTCTTCTGCGCGCGGCAGCGCGGGGGGCTCGAGCGCGCGCTCGCGATCGCCGGCGGGCAGGAGCCGCGCGCGCGCCACGTGCGCTGCGCCTGCGAGGGCGACGCCTTCTGCGAGTGGGAGCTCACGTGGCGCCTCGAGGGCGAGGGGCCCGAGCCGTCGGCGTGAACGCCGACGCGCCCGCCGCCCCGCGAGGGAGCGACGGGCGCGCGGACCGGCCGCGTGCGATCAGGGCGCGCGATCGACGGTGAGGATGAGGCCCGGGGCCCCGCCCTGCGTCGCCGCGTCGACGGCGAAGCCCGTCGCGATCGTGCCGGCGGCGAGCGCGCCCGTGGGGGCGAGGATCGCGCAGTTGCTGCCGTTCGTCGTCGGCGTCGTGCCCGCGCCGATGATGCAGATCGTGTAGTTGCCGGCGGGGACGGTCACCGCACCCGAGGCGCGGAACGGCACGGCCGCGAAGAGGCGCGTGGTGGCCGAGAAGTTCAGCGCGCCCGTGGCCGAGGCGTGGATGTCGACGTTGCCGACGCTCGACGCGGCGTGCACGGCGCGGATGCGCACCTGGTTCGCCGGCGGCGCGGTGAGCGTGTCGGTGAGGAGGATCGCGGCCGGGGCGAGCGTCCCCGTGCCGCCGGCGGTGCCCGCGGCGACGACGGTGTAGTTCGCGTTGGCGAGGAGCGTCGGCGTCGCGGTGATCGCGGCCGCGCCCGTGCCGTTGTTCAGCAGCACGCGCAGCTGGCGCTGCCCGGCTGGGATCTGCAGGTACTGGCCCGCGTTCGCCGGGCGGATGTCGCGGAAGTTGAACCCCGTGATCGCCGGGGCCGCGCCGTCGACCGAGACGGCCACGGTGCCGGCGTTCGCGATCGCGTGCACGACCTTGATGTTCGTGTTCTGCGCGATGGGCGCGGTGCCGTTGTCGTCGTCGTCGCAGGCGGCGAGGGCGAGCGCGCCGAGGAGGAGGGCGGCGGACTGGAGACGCATGGATGCTCCGGATGCTGCGTGGTGGATCGGCCCGGCGGGCCGGATGGTGGCGCGCTGCGCGGGCAGTGGCGCCGGACACCGCCGACAACCCGCCCACCTGCGCCGAGGTCACGAGCCGGCGCGCAAACGCAGGCCATGTGCCACGACCCGGCGGCGGACGGCGCCGGTGACGCGGCGAGCGATGCACGGGTTGCACTGCACGACGGGCACTCCGCCCCGTCCTCCGTCCGTTCGTCGCTTCGTGTCCACCGGTCCGTGCCCGCTCCCGCCCGCCCCGCCGCCATGTCCGCCCCCGGCGTGATCGCCCTCTTCGCGGGGGCGAGCGACGGGGAGCTCGTGCGACGCACGCTCGCCGGGAGCCCGCACGCCTTCGACGCGCTCGTCGACCGGCACTACGCGCGCTGCCTCCGCTACGCCGCGCGGCTCCTCGCCGATCGCGCCGACGCCGAGGAGGCGGTGCAGGACGCGTTCGTCCGCGCGCACCGCGCGCTCGCGCGCTACGACGAGCAGGATCGCTTCGTCGCGTGGCTCTTCCGCATCCTCGTCAACCGCTGCCGCAGCTACGCGGTGCGCCGGCGCGGGACGCGGGAGACGGCGACCGACCACGACCAGCTCGCGCTCCACCCCGCGCCGCTCGCCGACGCCGGCGACGCGCTCGGCCTCCGCGAGGAGCTCGTCCGCGCCCTCGCCGCGCTCGACGTCGACCAGCGCGAGGCGTTCCTGCTCAAGCACGTCGACGAGTTGAGCTACGAGGAGATGGCGTCGATCACCGGGGCCAGCGTCCCCGCGCTCAAGATGCGCGTCAAGCGCGCCTGCGACCGGTTGCGCCTCCTCCTCGCCGACGTGCGCTGACATCATTCGCCCATGACCCGCCCCCCCGACGACGACCACCTCGCCCCCGGCGACCCGCTCGCGGCGCACCTCGCGGCGCTCCGCGCCGGGCCGGCCGTGCGCGAGGACGCGGTGCACGCGCTCAAGGAGGCGGTGCGCGGCGACGCGCGCGTCGCCGCGGCCGCGCGCATCACGCCCATCGAGGCCGCCCCCTCGGCGCCGCGCCGCCCCGCGCCGCGTGGCGGGGCCCTGCGC
>ERZ1066121.111-NODE-111-length-74409-cov-12.707628_pt1 | contig 74409 bp, 66 predicted proteins | sample MGYA00382768_ERZ1066121 | MGnify/ENA primary metagenome ERZ1066121 (study PRJEB33369, sample SAMEA5778351) | biofilm metagenome | biome: Industrial cooling water; feature: Water cooling tower basin; material: Biofilm | place: United Arab Emirates | collected...
AGCTATTTAAGAAACGCAAATTTACCTGTACTGCCGTCCTTTTCCATTTTTATTTGCGCTACATAGAAGTCTTTTTGTACTACTTCACCTACAGGTGTAAATGATATTTCACCGAGTGGAGTGTTATATTTACCTGCTAATAACTGCTTGTTTAACTCAGTTCGCAGTTGTGGAAGTTGTAATGTGCTAAGTTTTGTCTTTTTATCTAGTGCTTGTAATGCTTCTACATAAACTTGGACTGCTGTAAAAGCTTGGGCGCTAAATTGAGGTGGTTCGGTTTTAAACTGGTTAAGGTATGCTTGACGAAATGTCTTGTTAATTTCTCCAGGGTGTTCAGGACTGTAGGCTTGAGCTATCATTACACCATCACACAAAGCTTTACAAACTTTAAATATATTAGATGTATTAAACCCGTTTCCACCTACAATTAAACCTTTGTAGCCAAGTTCGCGTAACTGTCGAACTATATTACCTCCATCAGCAGCAAGTCCCGATATAATTACTAAATTAGGTTTGGCATTAATTGCACTTGTCGCTTGTGCCTGAAAGTCAGTATCGGTAGTTTGAAACTTTTGGACTGTAACTACTTCTAAACCAGCATCCTTAACAGCTTTTTGAAAAATTTCTGTCTCCGTCTTGTTAAAAGCGTCGTTTTGTGCAAAGAAGACAGCGACTTTTTTAATATTGGGATTTTGCTTTAATGCGGTTTTAATCGCGTTTGGCGCCACTATAGATACAGGTGCTGAAACACGCGCGACATAATCACCTATTTCTGGAATACCCTTAGCTGTATTCGATGCTCCAATTACTGGTACTTTTGCACGGTCAGCTATGGGACTTGCGCTAAATGCTTGCTGCGATAACGTTGGTCCAACAATTCCTACGACTCTATCTTTATTAATTAAAGCTTGAAAGGCATTGATGGCGCCTGACTCTTCTCCACCAGTATCTTGGTACACTAATTTTATTGGCGTACCGTTCACACCACCCTTATCATTAAAATACTTCTCGGCTATCTTGACTCCATTTATCCCATCTTGACCAAGTAATGCCACATTACTAGTTTGAGCAAAACCAATGCCAATGGGAATGGCACCACTTGTACGTGCATTATTTGTATTACTAGCATTTCCCCCAGTACAAGCTGTGACTAGCAAAGCACCAGCAGTAAGTAATATTGTATTAGTTATAACTTTTTTCATGACCAAATTATAAAAATGTTTCTACTCTTTATTAGATGCATTTTACACAGGTTATGCAGAACGTCTGTAACGACTGCAAAACCGTAGTAAACTGCGCTCGTGAGTGAGCGTCATTTTTATTTGACCATGCTCTTGCCAATATCTCCAAGTCTTTTACATATCAATTTATGTAAAACCTCTTGTGGAACATTGTGGAACATTGTGGAACATTGTGGAACAGGCATCCCTGCCTGTGCATTACCTATATTTATTTTTACCACAGAGACACAGAGTACGCAGAGAGGAGAGGAAGAGATTTGGCGCCTGGATATGGTAAGTAAGAGCGCTTACGGTATACTCATTCCCTTTTGTACTGCTGGACGCTGCTGAAGGGTTTCCACCCAACGTTTGAGGTGAGGATGATTATCTAAAGTCAAACCTTGCATCTCGTAAATTGCAACCCAAGGATATGTGGCTATGTCGGCTATTGAATATTCTCCACATATATATTGGTTATCGCTAAGTTGCTTATCTAAAACTCCGTACAAACGTATTGTTTCTTTTTCGTAACGTTCAATTGCGTAGGGGATTTTTTCTGGAGCGTATTTTTTAAAGTGGTTAAGTTGCCCAACCATTGGCCCGACGCTTCCCATTTGCAACATTAACCATTCGATAACTTGATATTTGCCTTTTTGGTCGTTTGGTAGCAGTTGTTGTGTTTTTTCTGCTAAGTACATTAGGATGGCGCCGGATTCAAATACTGTAATACCAGTTTCTTGGTCGATGATTGCGGGTATTTTACTGTTGGGATTTATGGCTATGTATTCGGGTTTGAATTGGTCGTTTTTGGTTATGTCTATTTTATGTATGTTGTAGGGAAGTTGTGTTTCCTCTAACATGATTGAGGGTTTGTAGCCGTTGGGGGTAGTAAATGTGTATAAGTCAATCATCAGAAATTACCCTCGATTTTTTAATCGAAGGTATTTTAGCAAGGGGAAAGAATTTATGTATCTGCCTTGTGGAATGGTTATCTTGTGGGATGGGCATCCTTGCCCGTCCCTTTGATAGGTTAGTTATTCTAAATTGTTATGTTGAGTGAGAAACCTGGTTTCTTTTGGTAAAGATTTAGATTGTTATGTTTAGTGGGGAAGAAACCAGGTTTCTGGGTGTGTTAGGTGTTGGGGTAGGGTGGTGTTGGTGTTGCCTTGTGCTTGTTCGAGTTGTTGTTGTTCTAAGTTTATAACTCGACTAAGGTCGGCGCCGCTGAGGTCGGCATCTTGTAGAATTGTGTTTGTGAGATTGGCGCCTATTAGGTTGGCGTGGGTTAGGGTTGTGTTACTTAGGTTTGATGACGATAATGCTGCTTCAAATAGTATTGCTTCGGTTAAACAAGCTGTGCTGAGAGAAGCATTTTCTAAGTTTGCGCCAATAAGGTTGGCACCTGTTAAGTTTGCTCCTATTAGGTTTGCTTGCGAGATGTTACATGCTTCTAGGTTGGCGAGTTTTAAGTCAGCGTCACTTAAGTTGGCGCCTTCTAAGTTTGCTTGATAAAAAACTGCTTCTGTTAGGTTAGCGTCGTATAATGTTGCAAGATGCAGGTTGGCTTGATAAAACACGGCTTTGGTAAGGTTGGCTTTTGGTAAGACTGCTGACTGTAGGTTAGCTTCGTAAAATAGTGCTTCGATTAAGTTTGCTTCGTACAGTACAGCATATTGCATATCAACCTCTGAAAAATCTACTGCTTGTAGGTTCGCTTGTGTAAGTAAACAACCTTGTAAACAAGAACCTGTGAAATCAGTATTCTGAAAGTTGGCGCCAGTTAAGTCAGCACCTGTTATATCAACATTGCGTAAATCTAACTTTTTATTTGCTGGTTCTTTAGTAATATCGCGTCGTCCAATAACTGTCAAAGCTGCTTGTATATCGGTTGGCAATAAAATTAATTCTTCTTGTCCTAATTCATCATCATCTAAATCTTCTTCATCCCTCATAAAAGGTGTGTTCTCTCGAATAAATGCTGCTAAAGTTTCAATAATTGTCCACTGTTTACTAGGAGAATCTTTTGCTATTTGTTCAAGCGTATATATTGCTCCTAACCGCGCTTCTGGTGTTTCGTTTCCAAGTTGCCCTAATGCTTGATAAAAGTCTTCTGGTATTTCATTACTTGGGTTTGTATAACTGAATTCGATTTGAATATCTTGATTTTCGAGCAGTTTTTCTAATAGCAGTAGTTTCGCTGATGATATTGTACTACCATTATTTTGTTTTTCTTGTATTTCTTTAACGAGCAATCTTGTACAATGAACGTTATAAGTGATTATTACTAAACCGGAAATTGCTGCTACTGCTGTTACAATATGTGTTATGTATTCTATTTTTTGTTCTATTACAAAATTTTGATTGTCAAGTATTAACAACACAATCAAAGTTAATATAAACATAAATAAGCCTGTTATTAATTGCCATGACAAATTCACTTTTGCAGCACTGCTAGGAATATTCACAAAAAACATAGGGTAATTTACCTATATATAAATCGGTTAAAAAGTATTACTATAAATATTTTAAGAAGTTTCTATATTAAGTGTGTACGTGCAATTACGTAGTTTAATATTTTATATTTAAAAGTATTCTATGTATCTTTTATTTAATATATTTTATTTTTATGATTGATTTAAGTACTATTTATATGAATAAGTTTGCCAAATTTTATTTAAATGTAATTATAAATTCAATTTAAAATTGCACTTTGATAAGGGTTGGTAGATACCCTGTGCTTTAAAGCTTAATTTTACTCGGCTACAGCAACATAAGCCTTGTGTGGTTCAAATTCCAAATTTTTGGCGCCGCTTAAATTTGCTCCATCCCATCTGACATTATTAATGTTTGTGCCAGATAAATCTACTCCCATCAGGTTTGCACCGCAAAGGTTAGTTTCATGGAGAATCGCTCTTTGAAAGTTGCTACCCATTAAATTTGCTCCGCACAAGTTGGTTTCTTGCAAGCTAGCATTCGTGAAGTTTGCAAAATAAGCTTCGCAAGATTGCAATTTCGCTGCATTTAGGTTCGCTTCCTTCAAATTGGCAGCATTTAAATTTGCCCCGTACAAATTGGCGCCAATCAATCCAGTATTATGTAAATTAGCTTTGCCAAGCTTTGCACCCTGTAAATTCGCTAAAAATAATTTTGCTCTCGACAAGTTCGCGACCTTCAAGTTGGCAAACTGCAAATTCGCTTTATATAAGTTCGCACCCGATAAATTCGCTCCCCGTAAAGATGCCCGCTCCAAGTTCGCACCTTGCAAATTGGCGCCGCAAATCCAAGCCCGATTTAAATTTGCCGTTTGCAAGTTAGCTGCACGTAAATTGGCTTTGTGCAGGTTCGCTTCAAACAAAACGGAACCAACAAAGTTACAATTGTCAAGGTCTGCCAAAGCTAAATCGGCACCTCGCAAATCGGCATGACACAAATAGGAACCACGCAAGTCAAGGTGCTGTAAATTCGCTTTACGCAAGTCCGCACGTCGAATATCCGTATTGCGAAGGTCGAGTTTACAGTTTTCGCGGTCTTTCTGTGCGTCACGTCTAGCTATTACATTCAAAGCAGCTTGAATATCAGTACGTACACGAAGTGATTCATGACTTTCATCTTCAAGTTGGTAATTGATAGGCGCATTTTCGCGTACAAATGCCGTCAAAATCTCCATAATCGTCCAATACGACTTAGAACATTCGTTGGCAACCCCCTCTAAAGCATAAATGGCGCCTGTACGTGTAGCAACGCTATCGTGTCCTAGCTGCGTAATAGCTGTCATAAAACGGTCTGCAACTAAACGTTCTTGTGCTAATTGAGCATTACTAACGTTAAGTTGGTTACTTTTCTCAGCAGCAATTACATTTCTTTGCTCTGCTTCCGCACGCTTAGATACATAATAAGCATTGACAAACACTGCTAACCCTAAAAAATAGGTTGCAGAAGCTGTAAATGCTTGGTTCATTGATTCGATTTTTTGGCGTTCTGACAGGTGTCGATTTGCCGAAAAAACCAGGAAAAACAACATCGGCGCAGCAGTGAAGACTACCGCAAGCGCTGTTAACTTATTTTTTAAAACGTCTGTCTTACTTGCAGACATAGGCGTCCGTATTCCTCAAAACACAGAATTTTTACGTAGGCAATTCGGAACAAGAGTATAGCATTTATCTTCAAATTTCAATATATTTTAGGTTTTTATACTAATGTCGCAACTGAAATCTAACTGCTTCAACACTCCCGCTTGTCCAAAATAACCCCTTAGACAAATTCCGTAGCGACACCTGATGAGAATTACTTTCATACTAATTTAAGTATGTAGTTTTGGTATTATAGTTCTTCAAAACTGATTTTTCAAGCTAAATCCTAAGAAACCTGGTTTCTAAGTGCTAGCACATTTGCACTACATAAGTATAAATTTATAGTAAAGATAATTTACCTCATTTTATTAAATCTCTTTTTAAAAGCGAGAATAGCTTCAAATCATGAAATTCAAACTTCCAGTAACCAAAGTCTCTTAAAATACCCTCTTCTGTAAAACCCAGTTTTGAGAGCAAATTTATCGAAGCTGTATTTTCGAGCATTACAGTAGCTTCAATACGGTTTAACTCCATGCGTTCAAACGCAAATCGAATTATACTTAAAAGTGCTTCCGTCATTATACCTTGGCGCCATTCAGGTTTTGAAAGCTCGTATCCTAACTCAGCGCAAAACATCGGTTTACCCCAGAGACGATAACCACAGGTACCAATAATAATGTTTTCGTTTTTCTTCGCTATACCCCAGCGAATACCTTGTCTAGTTAAAAAACGGTCTTCCCAAGTGTTTATTAAGCGGGTCGCACGCTCAATATTTTTAAACGGCTCTGCATCATGGTACCGCAAAACTTCTGGGTCTGAAAAAAAGCCAAATATTGCTCCGGCATCAGATGACTTAATTTGTCTTAATATTAAGTTTTGTGTTTCGATTTGAGGAAAGGTGTCAAACATGTAGCCACCAAATAAATATTATCATTCACGTTTTTGTCGCATCTCTTGCTGTCGCATTGGCATAGCATCTATTTCACTAAAAATAGCTTCTACTGTAACGACATTAGAATCTTGACGTTTGGCGCCACCATCCTTGCCAACCAGAATAACACGAAAATCATTATCATTTATATTGAACTTTTGACGTAGTTTTGCCGCAGATGCTATATCTATGGGTTGTTGATTACTATAGCTTGTACCTTTCTCTAAAACTGTAACTAAAAGTAAATCCCTCTCATTTAAACCTTGTTGCTGCTGTTGGAATAACTGTACTTGTCGCTGGTAGTTTACATTTTGAGCAGATGGTGCGAATACTAGCAAGATACGGTTCTTCCATTGATGTGATATTAAATTAAATTCGGACATTTGGACGGATGCCTGGGATAGATTTGCTCTTGATAGTGGCACCAAGCTTAACGATATAATGATTGAACATTTGTAGCATAGGCGTCTCGCCTGTGCTAACGATGTATAAAAATTCTGCAAACTATACATTTTCATCCGGTAAAAAAGCGCCTTTTTTGCGAACATTACATAAATAATTAAAATTTTAGTATTAAAATACACTGCACAGGCATCTTGCCTGTGCCACATTTATATTAAAATATATTAAAAGGTGACTACGCTGCGAATAGATTCACCTTTGTGCATTAAGTCAAATGCATCATTGATTTTCTCTATTGGCATAACGTGAGTAATTAAATCATCTATATTAATTTTGCCGTCCATATACCAATCTACTATTTTTGGTACATCGGTACGACCTCTGGCGCCACCAAACGCGCTTCCTTTCCAAACTCGACCTGTAACGAGTTGAAACGGACGAGTGCTAATTTCTTGACCAGCAGCTGCAACACCAATAATTACACTAACTCCCCATCCTTTATGACAGCACTCTAACGCTTGACGCATAACATTAACATTACCGATACACTCAAAAGTATAATCGGCGCCACCTTTAGTTAAATTTACTAAGTATGGAACAATATCACCATCAATTTCCTGGGGGTTAACAAAGTGCGTCATCCCAAATTTTTCAGCTAAAGCTTTTTTACTAGGGTTAATATCTACCCCAATTATCATATTCGCCCCGACCATACGCGCGGCTTGAATGACATTTAAACCTATACCTCCTAAACCAAATACAACCACATTGGCGCCGGGTTCAACTTTTGCTGTATTAATTACTGCGCCAACACCAGTAGTAACACCACAACCGATATAGCAAACCTTGTCAAATGGGGCATCTTCACGAATTTTAGCTACAGCAATTTCTGGTAAAACGGTATAATTTGAGAACGTTGAAGTACCCATATAATGATGGATTTTTTTGCCATCGAGAGAAAAACGACTTGTACCGTCTGGCATCAAACCCTGGCCTTGAGTGACTCGAATAGCTTGACACAAATTTGTCTTTTGACTGAGACAATACTCACACTGACGACATTCAGGAGTATATAAGGGTATTACATGGTCTCCTGGTTTAACACTTTTAACATCTTTGCCAACTTCAACGACAACTCCGGCGCCTTCATGTCCTAAAATAGCGGGGAATAATCCTTCGGGGTCTTTACCAGAGAGAGTGTACGCATCGGTGTGGCAAACTCCACTAGCTTTGATTTCAACTAAAACCTCACCCTGTTTAGGCCCCTCTAAATCGACAGTTTCAATAATTAGCGACTTACCTGCTTCTTGTGCTACTGCTGCTTTAACTTTCATACCTTGATGTCCCCTATTGTTGCGTTCTGGACTTTTACTGAGTTTAATATTCTCTAAAATCGTTTGCTAATCACGTCAATCTATCGTTACATTTATATAGAATTATTCAATCTATCAATTATTCTAACCGTTCGCAGCTTATGACTCCTGCACTTACCAAAATCGGCGCCCAAATGTCCAATCTTACAGGCGTTCGAGCTATTATGAAGGACATTATCGAAACATTGCGCGCAGGTGCAGGACAGCAATTTATTAACTTAAGTGCTGGAAATCCGTTAATATTGCCAGAAGTTGAGAAATTATGGCGTGATTGTACAGCAGATTTACTTGCTAGCTCAGAATATGGCGAAGTTGTTTGTCGCTATGGTTCTAGTCAAGGTTACGCTCCATTTATCGAAGCTGTTGTCAACGACTTTAATAAACGCTACAACTTAAACCTCACCGACCGTAATATTTTAATAACTCCCGGTAGTCAATCTTTATATTTCTACGCAGCAAACGCATTTGGTGGTTACACCCCCCCTTATCAAGGGGGGGAAGGGGGGGATTTAAAATACATCGTCCTTCCTCTGAGTCCAGACTACACAGGTTACGGTGGAGTCGCACTAACTCCAGAATCATTAATAGCCTACAAACCAACCCTAGATATAGACGCTTTCTCACATAGATTTAAATACCGTCCCGACTTTAGCCAACTAAACATCGACGAAAATACAGGTTGTGTTATTTTCTCACGTCCTTGTAACCCCACAGGTAATGTGCTTACCGACGAAGAAGTTAGTAAAATTGCAGCATTAGCGGCGCCGTATAATGTACCAGTTATGGTAGATTCTGCATATGCTCCCCCATTCCCAGCGTTAAATTTTACCGAAATGACACCGTTGTTTGGGGGCAATGTTATTCACTGTATGAGTTTATCGAAAGCTGGACTACCAGGAGAACGTCTTGGTATTGCTATTGGTGACCCAGAAGTGATAAACGTATTAGAGTGTTTTCAAACGAATGCTTGTATTCACGCTTCACGCTATGGACAAGCTATTGCTGCACGTGCTATTAATTCTGGCGCCTTAGTGGAAATTTCTGAAACTGTAATTCGTTCTTTCTATCAAAACAAGTTTACAGTGCTAGAAACTGCTTTGGATGCTGCAATGCCAGACGCATTACCCTGGTTTTTGCACCGTGGTGAAGGCGCCATTTTTGCTTGGTTATGGTTGAAAGATTTACCTATCACTGATTGGGAATTTTACCAGCAATTGAAGCAAGTTGGTGTAATTGCCGTTCCTGGTAGTAGCTTTTTCCCTGGTTTACGCTCAGAGTGGAAGCACAAGCAAGAGTGTTTACGCATTAGTTTAACTGGTAGCGATGAAGAAATAGCAACTGCTATGGAACGTTTGGCTGATGTTGCTACAAAAGTTTATCGTGGCGCCACTGTAGGTGTGTAACTGGCAACGGATGTAACGGATGTAACGGATGAAAATGTAGGTTGGGTGGAGCGTACAGCGCGTAACCCAACATCTTAAATAAATAAACCACAAAGACACAAAGGACACAAAGAAAAGAAATATGGAGAAGCCGAAAAAGAAACAAGTCAAACAAGAAAATCAAAATAAATCATCTCCTCTTCCTTCACTGGAAACTTATATTCCTGATGGTTGGCTAGAAATAGGCACTATTGTCGCTGCTCAAGGACTAGACGGAGAAATGCGCGTATATCCTGATACCGATTTTCCTGAACGCTTTGAAATACCAGGCGCCCGTTGGTTATTACGTCCTGGTACTATAGTGCCAGAACCAATTGAATTACTATCAGGACGATATTTAGAAGGTAAAAATTTATATGTCATTGAATTAAAAGGTGTAGAAAATCGGAATCAAGCCGAAGAAATGCGCGGTTGCAAGTTATTAGTCACAGAAGACGACCGTCCCGAATTAGGTGAAGATGAATATCATATTTTGGATTTGGTGGGATTAAAAATTTTTATGTCAGGGGAATTTATTGGTACTGTCACTAATCTTATTGCCGCTGGTAACGATTTGTTAGAAGTTCAACTCCATAATAAAGGAGAAGATACAAAAAAAACTGTTTTAATCCCTTTTGTTAAAGAGATAGTTCCTCTTGTAGATATAGAAAATAAACGCGCGGAAATTACACCCCCAGAAGGATTGTTAGAACTTAATGACTAATCATAAAATATTTTTATCAAGTATTGATAAGATACAAATCAATAGAATTTAATGGCAGTTTCTAGATGGCAAATCAAAAGCACATATCCTTATTACTGCAAGGTACAAATATCTGGAATCTGTACAAGGAAGAGGGATTCTCAACTCAAATAGACCTGAGTCGGGCGCAATTAGAAGCTGCCAATCTTAGTGGAGCGTACCTTAGTGGCACTAATCTCAGTGGCGCTAATCTCAGTCGAGCTAATCTCAGCCGTGTCAACCTTAATCGTGCAAACCTCCGCGAAGCAAATCTTGAACAAGCTTCTTTGAGTAGAGCTTATTTATTACAAGCTAATTTGGAAAAAGCTATTTTATTTCAAGCGAACCTTAATCAAGCTAATTTGCTCGGTGCTTGTCTTCAAAATGCAGACCTTCAAGCTGCAAGATTAGTTCGTGCGAATTTAACGGCAGCAATACTCTCAGAAACAATTTTCTGGAAATCTATTCTAACTGGGGCAGTTTTCAAAAGAGCAGACTTAGCAAAAGCAATATTTCAAGAAACAAACCTTTGGTGTGCAGACCTAAATGAAGCTGATTTAACTAGTACGTATTTCCTGCAAGTCAACCTTAACCGCGCAAATTTGCGCTCGGCAAATTTGAGAGGGTCACTAATAAAGAAAACAAGCTTTTGGCAAACTAACTTTGAAAATGCTTGGCTAGAAGGAGTTTGCTTCCAAAGGGCAGTATTTAACCAAACCAATTTTAAAGGCGCCCGTTTACAAGGAGCAAATTTAGAACATGCGATTTTCAAAAGAGTTAATCTTTCAGAAGCTAATTTAGCAGGAGCTTGTCTAGATAAAGCTGTATTTATCGATGTTAACTTGGCAGGAGCTAATTTAACAGGTGCCTCTTTCCACAGAACTATTTTTAAAGAAGTTAATTTAGATAATACTATATGCTCATAGAATCACGTAATTTTTTCATTAACCCTAAAACCTGATATAATTCGTTATTGGGACGGGCAAACATAGAAAAATCTGTAGAAAAGTCATACAAGTTTGATTCGCCTTTTTGCAGCTTTATAAACAGGAAGTTATCACCGTTAGTTACTAAACCAAATGTTGGTTTATCTTGATTTGGGTTAGCTACCATGTAAGCTAAAGCTTGAGGAATAGCGATTGAAAATGAAAATTTTGCTTGTTTTGATTCGATTAAAAGTAGCCATAATTTATTTTGTAGAATTAAAGCATCAATACGACCTTTGTAAACTTTATCACCTTCTGTTGCTGAAATATCAACGAATTTTTATGCTCTGAGTTGAAACAAAGGGTCGCAAAAACCTGCTAAATACAATAATGGGGAAATTAATAATAAATTAACTATCTACACTACGGCATAGGTTGAATGTAGACTCAGCGTCATTTAATGAAGTTATTGCTTCTGTTACTGCTAGAGTGGTTGGCATTGATAATTAATTTTGTTGATTTATTTTGCTATTTTAACTTAAAATAAATAATTAAGTACTATTATTAATTGATTAAACTTCATAATCTATGAATAATTTATTATCCCGTATTACACAAACTCCTGGTCTATGTGGTGGGCGCCCTTGCATTAGAGGAATGAGAATTAGAGTCAGCGATATTTTAGAAATGTTATCTGAGAACGTGAGTACTATAGAAATCTTAGAGGATTTTCCCGACCTTGAACCAGAGGATATCCAAGCTTGTCTTCTATTTGCAGCTAAACGTACTGAGTTTCCGAGATTAGTTGCATGAATATTTGGATTGATGCTCAATTGCCACCAACAGTCGTTTAGGTACACCGCCTCAAATTCTCTGGTTAACATGTGGGAATGTAACTAACCGTAATTTACAGCAACTGTTGACAGCTACTTTTCCTGCTGCATTAGAACAATTAAGACAGGGTGAGGCAATTGTAGAAATAAGTAGATTGTAAAATAGAAACCTGGTTTCCTTTGGTAAATGTTGAAGATTATTGTGTTGAGTGCTAGGGAAACCAGGTTTCTGTAACGTCTGTCTAAAGATATATTTAGTCAGTAAGATAGATAAATCCTTATAGCTGGATTAGTTTATTATTTATAAACTTATAATTCGTTAAAATAATAATTAAATATGGGTCTTGTTTGCAAAATGCTTTGTTAACCTTGGGGAAGGGCTGGCAAATATGATTATTCTTGGTTTTAGGATAATTGTACTTGTAAGTCAGAACATATTAGTCCCAATCGGTTTGCTACCAGGTGTAATCATGACTTTAGCAATTTCGACCGAACAAAAGCCTTTAACTGACGAAGAACTACATTTAATTAATGCATATTGGCGCGCGGCTAATTATCTTTCTGTAGGACAAATATATCTTTTAGATAACCCGCTTCTTAAAGAACCTTTGACAATTGAACACGTTAAACCAAGACTTTTAGGGCATTGGGGCACCACTCCTGGTTTGAATTTCATTTATGTTCATCTAAATAGAATCATCAAAAAATACGACCAAAGCGTTATTTATATAGCTGGGCCAGGACATGGTGGACCTGGGTTAGTGGCGAATACTTATTTGGAAGGTACTTATAGTGAGTATTATCCAAATATTTCGCAAGACACCGAAGGAATGAAGCGCTTATTTAAGCAGTTTTCGTTTCCTGGTGGTATTCCTAGTCATGTGGCACCAGAAACTCCTGGTTCAATACACGAAGGTGGGGAACTTGGTTATGCATTATCTCATGCTTACGGCGCCGCATTTGATAATCCTGATTTATTAGTTGCCTGTGTTGTTGGTGATGGTGAAGCTGAAACTGGACCACTTGCAACTAGTTGGCACTCGAATAAGTTTCTTAACCCTGTAAACGATGGCGCCGTATTACCTATACTGCATCTCAACGGGTACAAAATTGCTAACCCAACAGTATTAGCGCGTCTTGAACATAACGAATTAGAAAGTTTGTTCATTGGTTATGGGTACAAACCTTACTTTGTCGAAGGTTCTGACCCAGTACTAATGCACCAACAAATGGCTGCGACTTTAGAAACCGTGGTAGAAGAAATTAAAGGTATTCAAAGAGAAGCGCGCGTACACGGGTTTACCAAGCGTCCTCAGTACCCAATGATTATTTTGCGAAGTCCAAAAGGATGGACTGGACCCAAGGAAGTTGACGGTAAGAAAACAGAAGATTTTTGGCGTTCGCACCAAGTACCATTTGGTCAACTTCAAACCAACCCCGAACATCTTAAACTTCTCGAACAGTGGATGAAGAGTTATAAACCAGAAGAACTCTTCGACGATAATGGTAAATTTATTCCTCAACTGGCACAACTGGCGCCAAGTGGACAGCGACGCATGGGCGATAACCCACATGCTAATGGTGGTGTTTTAATGCGCGCGTTGCAAATGCCTGAATTTGACGACTACGCGGTTGATGTTCCAAAACCTGGTTCAGTTGTTGCTGAGGCTACCAAAGTAACTGGTAAATTCCTCAGAGATATCATGAAATTTAATCAAGAAAGCCGTAATTTTAGAGTATTTGGTCCTGACGAAACGCAATCGAATCGTTTAGACGCAGTATTTGAGGTTACGAATAGAACTTGGAGTGCTCCCCGTATCCCTGAAGACGAACATCTTTCTTCAGATGGTCGTGTTATGGAAATCTTGAGTGAGCATACTTGTCAGGGATGGTTAGAAGGATATTTGCTTACAGGTCGTCACGGGTTTTTCTCTTGTTACGAAGCGTTTATCCATATTATTGACTCCATGTTTAACCAACATGCTAAGTGGTTAAAAACAACTTTGGATATTCCCTGGCGCCGACCAGTACCTTCACTCAATTATCTTCTTACCTCACACGTATGGCGCCAAGACCATAACGGGTTTTCGCACCAAGACCCAGGTTTTATCGACCATGTAGTTAACAAAAAACCCGAAGTAATTCGCGTATATCTACCACCAGATGCCAACACTTTATTATCAGTCACAGACCACTGCTTACGTTCGCGTCATTATATAAATGTGATTGTGGCAGGTAAACAACCTGCGTTGCAATACCTAGATATGGAGGCAGCAATTAAACATTGCACCAAAGGAATTGGAATTTGGGAATGGGCAAGTAACGATAAAGGTAGCGAACCTGATGTTGTCATGGCATGTGCGGGAGATGTGCCAACATTAGAAACATTGGCAGCAGTAGACATATTGCGTCGGGAAATACCAGAATTAAAAGTGCGGGTAGTAAACATAGTTGACTTAATGAAACTTCAACCAGCTAGCGAACACCCACATGGACTATCTGACAAAGACTTTGACTCAATATTTACCACCAACAAACCAATAATCTTCGCATATCACGGCTACCCCTGGTTAATACACCGTCTAACCTACCGTCGCACCAACCACAATAACTTACACGTTCGTGGTTACAAAGAAGAAGGAACCACAACAACACCATTTGACATGGTAGTGTTAAACGACCTAGACCGCTTCCATTTAGCAATAGACGTTATCAACCGCGTACCCCACCTAGGTAGTAACGCAGCATATATCAAGCAAATGCTGCAAGACAAACTCATCGAACACAAACTTTACATAACCGAACACGGAGAGGACATGCCCGAAGTTAGAGACTGGAACTGGGAAGACATAGGCGCCAAAACAGACATTGGACACGAAGGAAGCTAGTAATAAGCACTTTAGTGCTTTCTTACCAGATGTAGTGCTTTCTTACCGGATGTAACGAATTATCCGTTACATCCATCGCCCATTCCCCAACAAATCTTAAAACAAATCCATCAAAATCTGTTTAACCCAGCGTTACTGTCACCATTAATTAAAGTTCAGTCTGACTTAACCGTCACTGAACTAAAAATAAATTAGCTGCATTCTTAATCTTATAACCTGAAAGCGAAATGCAGCAAAAGGAGGATAACGCTTGGCTAAGTTGAAAGTTGGTATTAACGGGTTTGGACGTATTGGTCGGTTGGTATTCCGCGCGGGCATTAGTAACCCCAACATCGAATTTGTGGGTATTAATGACCTAGTACCACCCGATAACCTGGCATATTTATTAAAATACGATTCAACCCACGGGATGTATAAAGGTACAGTCGAAGCAAAACCCGATGGTATCGTAGTCGATGGTCACTTCATACCGTGCGTTTCGGTTCGTAACCCTGCTGAATTACCTTGGGGTAAATTAGGCGCCGATTATGTCGTAGAAGCTACTGGTTTATTCACCGACTACGAAGGTGCAGCAAAACATATTGAAGCAGGTGCAAAGCGGGTAATAATATCTGCTCCCACTAAAGAACCCGAAAAAGTTCAAACTTTCGTGGTAGGTGTAAACCATAACTTATTTGACCCAGCAAAGCATACAGTTGTATCGAATGCTAGCTGTACAACAAACTGTCTGGCGCCTGTAGCTAAAGTTATTCACGATAACTTTGGGTTAGCCGAAGGACTAATGACGACAGTTCACGCCATGACAGCAACTCAACCCACTGTAGATGGGCCCAGTAAAAAAGATTGGCGAGGAGGTCGCGGCGCCGCACAGAATATTATCCCTTCATCAACGGGTGCAGCCAAAGCTGTTGCGTTAGTATTACCCGAGTTGAAAGGTAAATTAACAGGTATGGCATTCCGCGTCCCCACCCCAGATGTATCAGTAATAGATTTAACCTTCAAAACAAGTAAATCTACTAGCTATAAAGAAATTTGCGAAGCAATGAAAGCCGCTTCAGAAAATGGACTCAAAGGTATTTTGGGATATACGGGAGACGAAGTAGTATCTACCGACTTTCAGGGAGATTTGCGTTCGAGTATCTTTGATGCAGGCGCCGGAATTGAGCTAAATTCCAACTTCTTCAAAGTCGTGTCATGGTATGACAACGAATGGGGCTACTCAAACCGCGTCATCGACCTAATGTTATCAATGGCACACAAAGAAGGCATCATGTAGCACAGGCATCCCTGCCTGTGCATTCTGTATAAATGCTCAGGCAGGGATGCCTGAGCCACAAGAAAAAATGCTCTGGAGAAACTTATTAATTTGTTATTAAGGATTTATAAATGTAGGCATGTTTGGAAACGAGAGACACTTCGGTTAAAACCCTTACAGAATATAAAGAAAATAGTGGTAGTTAGGATAAATACAGTTGCGAAAAAAGCAAGTTGAATTAACAAAACTGCATAAAAACACACTGTCAAATCTACGATTACCTGCCTAGAATAGGGCAGAAGGGGGATAAAAGGGCGCACTTTTACACCACAGTACTCCTGCCGACGCAAAACGCAATTGATATAAGTCCTGATTAAACAAACTTCAAGAGGAATTTTATGTCTAGTAATTTACTCGACCAACTCAAGAAAATGACTGTAGTGGTAGCTGACACAGGAGATATCGGCGCCATTGCTAAGTTCACACCAAGAGATGCAACCACCAACCCCTCTCTTATCACCGCTGCGGCACAAATGCCTGAGTATCAGGAAATTGTCAACGAAACTCTCTTAAAAGCAAAACAAGATTTAGGAGCAGGCGCCAAAGAAGCGGATATTTTATCTTTAGCTTTCGACCGTTTAGCAGTTGCTTTCGGTTTAAAGATTCTAGAAATTATTCCTGGTCGCGTTTCTACTGAAGTTGACGCGCGTTTGTCTTACGATACCGAAGCAACCCTCAACAAAGCACGTAACTTAATTGCTCAGTACGAAGCAGCAGGTGTTGGCAAAGAACGAGTTTTAATTAAAATTGCGAGTACTTGGGAAGGTATTCGCGCAGCAGAAATTCTCGAAAAAGAAGGAATTCACTGTAACCTCACTCTACTATTTGGTATCCACCAAGCAATTGCCTGTGCAGAAGCTGGTGTTACTCTAATTTCTCCCTTTGTTGGACGCATCCTCGACTGGTACAAAAAAGAAACCGGACGCGATAGCTATGCACCCGCAGAAGACCCAGGTGTAGTTTCTGTCACCAATATCTACAACTACTACAAAAAATTCGGCTACAAAACCGAAGTTATGGGCGCCAGCTTCCGCAACCTTGGAGAAATCACTGAACTTGCAGGTAGCGATTTGTTAACCATTTCACCCCAACTGTTAGCAGAACTACAATCAACAATAGGCGAACTACCCCGCAAACTCGATGCAGAAAAAGCAGCAGCAATGTCAATTGAAAAAATCACCATTGACAAAGCAACCTACGACAAAATGCACGCAGAAGACCGCATGGCATCCGAAAAACTCGATGAAGGTATCAAAGGTTTCACCAAAGCCCTAGAAACCCTAGAAAAACTCCTTGCAGACCAACTAGCAAAACTAGGAGCAGCCACCAAAAAAGCTGCATAAACTCCTCTTGTGGAGCGGGCATCCCTGCCCGCCTCTTATTATTTTTGGAAAGTTAAAAGAATAAACTACAAAGCCACAAAAAAAATTATAAAGATTATATTTACCACTCTTACACAGAGTTCACAGAGATAAGAGAGTTAAATGAGGCGGCTCACTAACTTGTGTAAACTATTTTATAACCGCATGTAATATATTTAGTTTGATTGGGAACTCTAGATTATGAAATTTAATTAAACCAAGCTGCAAATTGAAAAAATTGACCTCGGAACACCTGCATTAATCTTTGCCAAACACTAGCATCCGTTTTTGTTCCAGTTTCCAAATAAGGCGCCGCAGCAGTTCCCTGCACCCACAATACCAAATCAAATGAATTTGGCTGTGTAAATACCTTATTTAGATTAATACCTCTAGCTTCACGCTGGCGCCAAAACGGAACCAACTTTTTACCTGTAAGCAATACATCAGTTTCATTCATAAAACTCAACCAGCTATCAATCATTGGTTGTGTCACTCTTGCATTTGGAATAACACCTTTTTGTCGAGGATTAGGTAGCCATTCACGGTCATTATCAGTTTCTGCTAAAATAAGCTTCCACGATTGACGACTTAATGCAGTAACAGCTTGTAAATTTTGTAACGCAGCAGTTAGACGTTGTGGTTCAACGACAGGAAAATTAATCAAGTGAATAAATGCCACAATATCACTAATATCGATATTGCCCCAATTGAAGGCGCCTGTCCCAGCTAAAAATGGATAGGGAGTTTGAGGTTTGGCAAACACTAAGTGAGCAGCAGAGTCAAACAGCTTACTTTCATCATGTGCTAAAACAACCTGAGTCATAGCTGAAAGTAAATTGCTATATCCTCTCAACCAAACTACATCCCCAGCATCGAACGCAATTGCAAAATTTTGTGCTGCTTTCTCAGTTGCTTGTATACCTGTCAATAAGCTTAAAGTTTTCCAGAAAGATTCATTGGGTTCTAATTTTCCATTAGCGTTAAAGTCCATCCGCGTCAACCCAATCCGCAATGGTAACTTGACTTTATTATCTTTGATAGGTTCAAGAGTATTTTTGACTGTGGTGAGGTCATTTAATAAGTTTTGCAGAATATTTCGAGCATCTGCGTAGGTAACAGGTTGTGGTTGCGGGTTACTTGGCACAGGAAGACGCAAAATAGGGAAGAATTGAGTAATGCCATTTTGCTGCAAACCATAACGGTACAGCGACTGCATCAACCTTTCAGCGCCACCCATTAACTCCAAAACTCCTAACCCAAAACGCGCATTATCATCGTTAGGGTTTTTTTGAAGCCTTGCATTCATAGCAACTTCCCCCTCTTTAAACTTACCCTGAATTAAATACTGCTCAATTGGTGAAGTCGGAGGCGCCGAACTTACTTCATGCGCCAAAGGAAAAGCAAGCGTAACAATCAATAAAAATACACACACCAAAACACGCATAGCCTAGAATCCAGATAAAATTACAGAATGTAGAGACGTGATATATCACGTCTCCACCATAAAGCATATTTTGCATAAGTAGGTGCGGCATAGCCCACCATACAAATATGCACTTCGGACTAACCAATATAGAATCAAAGAAATCAAACAATAGTACATGGCAGCCAGATTTAATAGCGCTAACTATCCCTGAAAACAACTTTGCTAATACTACAAAAATAGAGCTTAACATAACCAACAACACACGAATACCCTTTCACTTCAACCCAGGCGAAAGATTAATTCCAGTACTTATAACATCAAATGATCAAGTGTTACCACAACAGGTAAAAGCCAACCAAACTTTGCACTTACCAACCTTTAAACATAAATTAACTCACTTAATCTCAAACATAACTCAATTTCTCCAAGGAGGCGAATATTCATTAGTTAAAGCAGGAGACACTTATTATTCCTCTATAAACGCAAGACTTTTCTGGCACAATAACCTACTTGCACTAAAATCCCGCGCCACTAACTATAGATTTACTCAATCTCAAAATTATTGGCTTTTTGATACACTTCACCCAGGAAACTATCAGATTCAGTTTATTTATTCAAGCTTTAACCGCGCGCACGAAGCTAGGATAACAACACCTTATAAAAATCTTCGCTTAATTCAACCCGTAGAAACCTGGATAGCTGGAGAATAGCTGGTTACTGGAGTCCCACCCATAACTTTGGGTGAAATATTTATGACTTGGTGAGTGTCGAGCATTAGCCTTAAACCTTTATAGACCTATAGTATAATAGTATTTATTCACAATTAACTTAAAGTTATATGGAGAAACATTCTGAACCATCACTTATATCGTAGTTGAATGGCGCCTATGCGTTCTTCGACCAATCATTTCGCTTTAATGTACTAATTTGACAACCAGCAGTAGTCAATTTTAGATGTAGTAGTACTCTAGTATTAATAATTTAAAAATAAATCAAAAATTTTAAAAGGAAGAATGTAAATGTCTCCTTATTTATGGCAACCTATTGATGACCTCCCCGAAAATTGGAGCAATTTGCGTTCTTCTCAATTGGAAATACTAATCAATGCCTGGAAAAACCGCGTACAACAACTTCAAGGCTCAACAATTTTAGAAACTTTTAAGGATAGTTTGCGCTCTGAGTGGTTATCTGAGGTCGATATGCTTGAATATCTTTATTCGACTGATAGAGGTACGACACAGGTTATTATTGAGAAAGGTATTGAATTCAGCTTACCAACCATAAGTTCTGAAGTTAGATTGGCAGAGTTAAGTGTTCCTAAGAAAATTGAAGGGTTGTTTGTTTTTGTAACGAAAGAAAGAAATCTTTCAGTATTCTACATTAAAGAGCTACATCAAGCATTAACAAGGAATCAAGCAACTACATGGGCACAAGATTCATTTGAAAATCTTGTTGAAATACCTTTATTGCATGGACAATGGAAATATCAATCGAATAACCCTAAGCGTCCAGATGGGATTATACACCAGTACTGCCCTCCTGAACAAGTTATATCAGAAATGGAGCGTTTGGTTGAAATGCACAACAATCATCTAGAGATGGGTGTACCACCAGAGATTGAAGCTGCTTGGTTACATCATCGCTTTACGCAAATTCATCCTTTTCAAGATGGGAATGGTCGAGTTGCTCGGACTTTGGCATCATTAATATTTATACGTCAAGGATTATTCCCTATAGTAATTACTCGTAATGACCGCCAAGAATATATTAATGCTTCGGAAGCAGCAGATTCAGGAGATTTAACAGGTTTAATTAACCTTTTCTCACGTCTACAAGAAAAAATATTAATTAAAGGGCTAGGACTGCGGGCATAGATTTATACTTATACGTAGAGGAAATAACTATGATATTAATTCGTAACAAATGGGAACCAATTGAAGATTTACCTGTAGATTTGGTAGCGTTAGCATCATCTGAGCTACAAAGTATTGCTGAAATTTGGAGAAATCAGGTTGAAAAACTCCAATATTCAGATGCATTTAAAAATTTTAACGAACAATTAAGTCGAGAATGGGCAATTGAAACAGGTATTATTGAAAATCTTTATTTTATTGATAAAGATACAACACAGCTTCTAATTGAAAAAGGAATTCAAACAGCTTTAATTAGCTATGATGCTGCGGATAAACCAGCAGAACAAATAGTTCCATTTTTAATTGCTCACCAAGATGCGTTAGAAACATTATTTCATTTTGTGCAAGATGGACGCGAACTTTCGCTTTTCTTTATTAGAGAATTGCATCAAATTTTAACACAGCACCAAAAAACTGTTGATGCTGTTGATGCTTTTGGACGTAAAGTTCAAGTTCCTCTTCTACAAGGACAGTGGAAGCAATGTCCAAATAATCCAACTCGTAAAGATGGAATTTATGAGTATTGCCCACCAATGCAGGTTCAACCAGAAATGGAACGTTTAATTAGTATGCATTTGGAGCATATGAAACAAGGAGTGCCACCAGAAGTTGAAGCTGCTTGGTTACACCATAGATTTTCCCAAATTCATCCATTTCAAGATGGTAATGGACGGGTTGCGCGCGCGTTAGCTTCGCTTATTTTTATTAAAGCAAATTGGTTTCCTCTTGTTGTCACACGTTATTACCGGGATGAATACCTTGACGCATTAGAACAAGCAGACAGAGGAAACTTGTTAAGTTTGATTAGTTTATTTGTAAAACTTCAAAAAAAAGCATTTGTCAAAGCATTAAGTCTCCCAGAAAATGTTGTCAAAGACTATGAGCCAATAAAGAAAGTTATTTTAGCAGGTATAGAACGTTTGAAAGCTAGAAAAAAAAAATCTATACAGCAAACGCAAAGTTATGCATTTAAACTTTCTCAAAAGCTCGAAAATCTTGCAGAAGAAAAGTTTAGAGCAGTTACTTCTGCTTTAAATAACGAATTAAAACAAATAGAATTAAGTTATTTTGCTATGGTCGAACGAAGTGTTGAAACTAATGCTGAATGGTTTAGACAACAAGTAGTTCACACTGCTAAAATATTAGAATATTACGCTGATACCAGAACTTATCATTCTTGGATTCGACTAAAAATTAAAGAAGATAGACAAACTGAAATTACTCTTTCGTTTCATGCATTAGGCGCCGAGTTTTTTGGTATTATGGCTGCATCTGCCTTTATTGAGTATCGAGATAAAATAGAACAGCAAGAAGTAATTTTCGATAAACCTGATATTTTATGTAGCGAAATCTTCCAATTCTCGTATACAGAGCAAGAAAACTTTGTTACTCAAAGATTTCAATCTTGGCTAGAAAATATTCTTCTTGCAGGGTTAGACCAATGGAAAAACCAGCTTTAATAACTAAGTACTATGTAGTTTATAAATACAGGCGTATTTAACTGATGCCTTAAAAGCGGCTACTCATAGCGTTCAAGTGGGCTTGTGTCCATTGGAACCAATAATTTCCTTTCCCAGTGTGCAAATTTGATAACCAATGGTTAAGGACAACGAAAAATTAGGGGTTTCATCCCCTGAAATTGTTTAATACAAAGAATATTATAAATCAAGAGGCTATCAAAAAATTTGCTACATTTAAAAATGATGTACTCGAACAGCTAAGAGGGGTAATCCGTCATGATGATTAGAGATATTAAGTTTGTAGAACTAGAACAATTGTTATTGAGTATCGGTTTTGTGGAAGTACCGACAACCGGCTCACATAAAGTGTACGAGTATTCACCACTGGGTACATTAGTTGTTTTGCCTGGTTATGAGCAACAAGCAAATGTAAGAACTATGCATCTAGTTGCTGTACGTAAGATATTAGACGAAAATGGTTTGATGGATAGGGATGTGTTCACTAGTTTTTTAGAAAAAGTTGCTTCTTAGAATTAATATTTCTATCTAGGAGTTTTTTTTACTTGAATATAAGCGCAAATATTTATGGCGCAAACTACAGATAATTGCTTGCAAATTCTAAGCTAAATTATCGTTTTCCATTGTTAATTACTCTGCCTCATCCTCAAAATTTACTGTGATTAAGCGTAAATCTTCTGTGTAGTATAAAGTTGCAAAAAAATACTTTATTAACTATTTCCTTGGGTTAGACCAATGGAAAAACCAGCTTTAATAATTATGTGCTATGTAGTTCATTAATACAGGCGTGTTTAACTGATGCCTTAAAAGCGTCTACTCATAGCGTTCAAGCGGCGCCTGCTGATGGCTTCTCCCAAACTACTGAGTAACGCCAAAACAGATGCTTTCTGACTTTTGCTCTCTTTAATAAGCTTGTATAGATTCGTCGTGCTTGTGAAAAGGTGAGATATTTGTCTGTGCGAAGATGCTCTCTTAAAGCTGCTGCTGCAAGTGGTGATTTTTGAATATGTCTATTTTTTAGTGTATAAAATAGCCAATTTAACGGAACAGCAATAAAATCACTCAATTTATCCAGGATGTTCTCATATTCTAGCAAATCCAAGATAATGATTCTTCCGCCGGGTTTTAAAGCAGCTTTCAGATTAGGTAATAAATTCTCAACTGGCAAATGATGAAGTGTAGCAATAGAAACAATTACATCAAATTGCTCAACTGGCACCGACCACTGCAAAACATCAACAACTTGAAAATCTATGTTTGAAAACTGTTGTGAACGCTGCTTGGCAACTTCAATCATATTTGGAGATAAGTCGATTGCAACAACCGTTTCAAAGCGTTTAGCCATCATACGTGAAAATTCACCTGTTCCACACCCAATGTCAAGCACCGTTTTACATTTGCTTGGCAACTGCTTGAGTAAAAAAGGGTGATAGTGATTATTGTGATCCCATCCTTCTTGGTCATGTAAAGCAATGAGATCAAAATCCAAGCGGATTTTTTGCGTCAATTTCTCATTCATGCTAGGATATCTATATATTTTTTCAAACAAATGAACCAATTTGAGAACAAATTGTTCCCAAATCGTGAGAGAGAAGTCAGCAAAATCAATAATATTGTACTATTTCAACCCAAAAAAACACGTTTACGTAGGAACCGTAAATAGTAAAATTGTTTATACTACGAACGGCTAAAATCTAGACTTTTGTCATGAGTCGGGCACGTTAACGCAGTTTTCCCGGAGGGTAGCATCTTAAAGATTTTCGATTTTCGCTTGCTTTAAAAGCAATATTAAACTGAGGTAAATTTTGTTGAAATGACAAGTTATGGTCTACCGTGATAAAAACATCAAACTCTTGTTATGCAAGGGTAAGAAGTTGACCATTCTTAATTCCTGCCCATCCCATACTAGGAACTATTAATTGTAATATTTCTTCATTAAGCTGAGTTTTTACCTGATTCCATACTTGTTGAATTAAATAATATTCTACTCCAGAATCTAGCCTACATGAACCTTGGTCTAAGATAGTTCTCAACGCGGCATATAAACTATCACAGATAATTATAGTAGGTTGTGCATGTCCTACAATTGTATAGGCTTGGTTTATAGCTTCTACTGCTGCCTTTCTATTTATAGCACTAGTAGATAGTATTATTTCCTGCCATTTGTGTTCGTATTGTTCAATAATCTTTTGGTCTACTATCATATATAGTATAATGTTGTTTATTTGCATTTAACTTAAATATATGGACTGGCAATCCCGGATTATTATCGATTCCAATATCCTTGTTGGCAAACCTATCATTAAAGGTACTCGTCTTGCTGTCGAATTTATTATTGATCTTCTTGCTCAAGGCTGGACAACTAATGAAATTATCCGTAACTACCCTGGTATTGTCATTGAAGACATTTATGCTTGTTTAAACTATGCCAGTGCTACACTCCAATATTAAAAACATAGTCATTAACTTTATATCTAAGCTATCAAATAATAAAATTATATATTATAAAACTAACTTCAAGGCGCAAAATGTCAGAAATAACAAATATTATTGATAGAATTGCTATTCTTGCAGAACAAAGCGGTTACGTTGGTTGTTTAGAATATTGGAGCGTTTGCGGTGGTTATAATCCTGATTATCCTCCAAGACTAAACCGAACGCAAATGCAGGAACTTACTCAAAATTATCCTTTTCATTTACCATCAGAGCTTTATGAATTATATCAAAGAGGTAATGGTTGCTTGCCAATCGGTTTAGACTTGAACAAAAATTGGGATTCTTTCAATAGCTATTTTCAGTTTGAACTTCTATTCAGTGATAACGTTTTCCTTCCATTCGCACAAGCTATAAACTATGACTCACCTTCATCCTTTTGGTGGAAGAAAAATAAAGGTATTTTAGAATATACGCCAAGTGCAAAGAAAACCCTGGAGGAAAAACTCACTTGTTCTCTGGACTGGGAAGATATTGGTTCGCGTGTGTTTCCTGTAAGCATTGCAGAAAAAGGCTTATATTTTGTGCTTGGTAGTGAGAGGCAACAAGAAACATCACCAGTACTATTTTTATACGCTGATTTAGTCGTTTCTATAAAATGGTCGAGCTTAACTCGTATGTTATTCGCAGTGGCAGAAGTGATGGAAAGAGAAATACAGGCACCAAGACCTTCTGAAGATGAACTACTTGCTATTTGGCGTAGTTATATGGAAGAAGTATAGTGCAACTGGCGCCTGTACAAGTGAAAAACAGTAATTTTCAAGGTAATGTACCATTTTGACAACGACTCCTTTACATTTATTAAGGTAGTTCAGTAATAGGTGTTCCAGGTGATAAAGATTGTTTAGGTGAAGGAATAATAATTTTATCACCTGCTTTTAAGCCTGATTTTACTTCTACTTTTTTGGCGCTTTCGAGTCCCAGAGAAACTTTTTGTTTCTGTGCTTTACTATTTTGGTCACGTATCCAAACAAATGTTTCGTCGTCATTGCGCTGAATAGCTTCTAAGTTGACTCCGACTACATTTTTACGTTCTTCTACAAGAATTTTGACACTAACTTGACTACCCGGAATTAAAGTTCCTGTGGGTTCGTCTAGTTTCACTGTTGCAGGAATTGTTGTTTGATTGGATGAATTTCCATTGGATGAGTCTTGCTGTCCTTGTTTTTCAGAAGTTGCTAGTGGATGTAAACTCAGGACTCTACCTGTATGCTCTTTTGAGTTGGCGCCAATACTTTTCACATGAGCTAATTGATTAATTTTGACTTTAGCAGCATCAAGTGTTCCTAACTGGAGCCTTACTAGTTCTTGTGCAGGGTTGCCAAGAGTCAGCAAAATATCTCCTGGTTTAATACCATCGCCATCTTGGACTTTGACATCAAGTATTTTACCTGTTATTGGAGCAGTCACAAAGTTTTTCTGCACCTGTGTGGCGATATTTTGCCGTTCTATTTGCATTCGCTGGAGTTCACGCTGTGCTGTTTTAACTTCTGATTCTGCGTTATTTAATTCTGTTTTTGCAATTAATAGTTTGTCTTTCTGTTCTACTTGGCGTTGTTTTTCGACTGTTAAAGCATTGATTTCCATTGCCTTAGTTTTAACTTCTGATTTTACATCATTTAATGCAGTGGTGGCTTCACGAATTTTGGCTTGCTGGTCTTCTATTTCTCTGCCGGGAATAATACCTTTAGCTAAAAAAGATTGCAAATTTCGTAACTTTTTTTGCTCTGCTGATAATTCTGCTTTAGCTTCGGTAACTTTTGCGCGGTTACGTGCTAATTCTAGTTCTAACTTTTTGATATCGAGCTGTTGTTTAAGAGGTGATTGTACTTCTCTTTGCTGTATTAGTAACCGATTTTGCGCTTCTGTGATTTTTTCACGAGCGCGCGCTAGCATTAATTCTTGTTTGCGAATTTCTAAATTTTGATTGGCAAGTTTAGTTTGTTCTTCTATATTGCGAAGAACTAATAGCTGCTGACCATCTCTTACCCTATTAGCTACTTTGACTAAAACCCTATCTACTGTTACTTCTCCCGGAGATTTTAGGCTTTTTTGGTCTCCCAATTCCACCGTTCCACTTTCATTAATAGTAATTTCTATATCTGACCGTTCTACAGTAACTAATGATACTGGTACTGCTTGGGAAGATTGATTGAAATTTTGAAGGTAAAATAGCCCTCCCCCAGCACCCAGCAAAGCTATAGTTCCCGACCCAATTAGCCATTTGATTCCGGGTAGATATTTTTGAAATTTTTGGGAAATATCAGGAAAATGCATAGAAATTGGATTTGTATTGTTATCAAAAATTATTATTTATTCATTGCGCGCGCAGTGCTTGTACAGGGTCAAGACGGCTAGCTTGCAAGGCTGGGTAAAAACCTGCTCCTACTCCAACCAATAGTGCAGAACCAAAAGCTATTGCTGCTGTTTGAACCTCAAATTCATAGGGTAATTCAAAGGTATCGGCAATAACCGTAGTTAATCCATGTACTACTACCAAAGCGATAGTTCCGCCTAGTAAACTTAAAAGTGTAGCTTCGAGGATGAACTGTAACATAATTTCTCTTTGAGTGGCGCCTATAGAACGTCTCAAACCAATTTCTGAAGTACGTTCCGCGACCGAAGCAATCGTAATATTGGCAATACCAATACCTCCAACAAGTAAGGAAATTACAGCTACCACAGTTAGTCCCCGTGAAGCCATTGTTAAAATATTCTTCTGCTGAATAATTTTTTCAACATTGTTCCAAACCATAAAAGTTTGGTCTGGGAAGCGCTCTTCAAGTAATTCTTTAGCTTCTTCGCTTAAATTTTCTAAGTCTTCAATATTATAGGGACGCATTTGGATGCTACCAATACCATCATCACCTCTAATAACATTATAAGTAGAAACTGGTACTAATACCTGACCTTTAGGAGGACTATTTTCTTCCGTTATCGTTTCTACTACCCCAATAATAAGATAAGGTTTTTGCCGCGCATAAATATACTCTCCTATTGGTTGTTGATTCTCGAAAAGTTTATCTGTTAAAAATTTATCTATAACTGCTACCCGTCGGTAATTGCTAAAATCGCTAACTGTGAAAAAGCGTCCCTGCACTAAATTTTTTCCTGAAGTGAGTAAAAATTCTTGGGAAACAGGGGACATAGATGGCATTAATTCCCGTTCTTGAAACATTGTTGGCGTTGGGCCAGCCCAGTTTAAAGTACTGATAGCTTGCACTTTATCTAATCTTTGCCGTAAAAATTCCAAGTCTTCCATTTTCAAATCAATATTTGGGCTATCCGGTTGCCATTGAGGATAAACTGTTACTTTCGGCGCCCCTTGTTCTGCTAGTTGTTGGGCAATTACTCTTTGGCTGATGCTACGTACTTGTAGTGTTGCACTGACAGCAGCTACACCCATAAATACCCCTACCGTCGTCAAAACAGAACGTAACGGTTTAGCACTTAGGGAAAGACAAGTCAAATTCAGCAAATCAAATGGTGAGATACCCATAGTATTTATGCAGTTACTTTTTGTTTGTGCAAACTGATGATACGCGCGGGGTTGCCAACTACAATTGAATATGGTGGAACTTCAAAATCGACGACTGCACAGGCGCCGACAATTACACTATCTCCTAGACGGGCGCCTTTTAGAATAATTGCTTTCGTTCCAATCCAAACATCGTTGCCAATTACAATACTGGTTGTTGTTTCGACTGATTGAGCATAAGAAATATCAGATAATTGAGCAGGAGCGGCAACAAAAGAATCTGCAATTACCACTTCGCGAGAAATCAACACATAGTTACCAATTATAACACGATTATTGGTGGCGATAATCGGTCCTGCGATAGTACAGTAATTGCCAATTTCCACCTCGCCACAAGTTCCCAAATCAAAGAAGGAATCAATATATATACCCGTATCATGTCCTACTCGTAGTCCACAGGGGCGCTGACTTCGATAGTGTAAAAATACGTAGCTACTGTGTAGCCAACTGCGTTCACCTATGACCACATTAGAGGGTATGTCTTCAGGAAACCAATCGTGAGATAGTCTCATAAATATTCCTCCTGCAAATTAGCAACTCTAGCAGGATTTCCTGTAACAAATACACCAGGGGGCACGTTTCTAGTAACGACAGACCCGGCGCCAATACGGGCGCCTGCACCGATATGTACTCCTTTAAGAATTATTGCTCCAATCCCTATTTGTACATAATTTTCAATCACTACTGGTTTGGTTTCAAGGGGAGGACGTTGGGTAATATCGCCCTCTGGAGAAATCGCAATTGCATCCCGGCGCCGTAATTCTGGGTCACGAGGATGAAAATCACTATCGGCAATCATCACATTGTAAGATATCAAAACTCGTTCTCCAATAGTGATGCTTTCGGCACACCAAAAAATAGCACCAACTAGGATGGAATCATTACCAACTATCAATCTACCTTCTGGCTCTACGGAGAACACCGTCCAAGTGTAAACTTGTACACCTCGACCAATAATTAATCCTGGATTGATTTGGCTACGAAATCGCTCAAAGCTTTCTTTACGTTCCAGATAACAACCTTCACTCAGCCAAATATTTTCTGGAAGTATGTTGTAGTCCCAGTCACCAGTAAATTCATTAATGTTAATATTATTACTCATTATGTAATCTTCTCCAAAATTTCACTGAGTACTAAGCGTGAGTCAAAATGATTACGCGCCAGTTCGCGGGCTGACTGTTGGTGGTGGTTGTAATCTTGCTCAATAGTGGTTATCGCTTGGATAGCTTCTGAAAGATTGCGAAATGAAAATAAACCTTGTCCACTTGGTATATACTCAGAAAAACCTGTATCTTGAACTACAACAGGTCGTCCGGCTGCCAGATAACAAACCGAGCGGCAACTAAACCAGCCACTACGGGTAGCGATATAAATATTTTTGGCTACGGCAAATTCTCCCCGCGAGCGTTCGATGTAGCTGCGGTAAGTGGCGCCACTTGCTGAAGTCGGTTCGGCATCTACAACTGACCAACCTAGCTTTTGCCAATGTGTAAGCGGTGCTTCTCCATTGACGTTAATTAACACCTCGAATGAGTATGGTAACTGTGTGGGAAGTGATTCTATATGCCCAAATTCCATTTCTTTAGAACCATACTTTACCCCGTTGTAAATAATTGGTTGTGGGTAATGGTTCCATGTCATTACCGTCGTCCATTGGTTGCATGGTGGTTGAGGATTCCAATAATCCAAAACTACAGGAGGACGTGTCGAATGCCAATTCATGCCAAAAGTTGGTAATGGACAGTCCGGTTTTTCTAAACGGTGAGCATAAGTAAAGAAGTGGTCGTGAGCGCGCCACCCCCAACGCTGTTCAGAAGGAGATTTTTTATCCCATTGAGGAAAAATAACAAAATGATTCCAACCTGGGTCAGTATCAATTAAAACTTTGTTTCGACAGTGCTGGTATTCATCTCGTAGCAAACTGCCGCCAGAAACGTTTAAAAATAGCGTTGCTTCGGCTGCAATATCCGCAATTACAGAAGTTTCCAATCCATAAGTCTGACCATCAACAGCCCGATAATGCCAGCGTTGCGCCAAAGTGGGAGAAAGCAATTTTAAAGATGCTTTCAAAAATTCAATGCCGTAGCTGGGGTCTTCCTCATACATCCTGGTTTCAGGGTTGTAACTGTAAGAGGGTATGCCAGGGTCTTCTAAATAATATACTTCAAAACCAAGCTGCTCCAACGAGAGTGCGTATTGTCCGTAATCCCAAGCAACACCACCCACCGGACTAGTAACAATCATGCCAGTAACAATTGCTTTCATCGGCGCCTCTCCAATGTCTGACGGTACAAATTCTCATAATCATCAACCATGCGGTGGTGATTGAACTTGGCTGCGACAGTTTGCCGTACTTGAGCGCGGTTTAATGCCAGCGTCTCAGGAATAAGAGTAGCAAGTGAATCAACATCATCTGCGTAATAACCCGTAATACCAAACTCGATAATTTCTGGTATAGCACAACGCTTGATGGCGGCAACTGGCGTACCACATGCCATTGCTTCAATCATCGCTAAACCAAAAGCTTCAGAAGAGTTGATAGGAAACAGCAGTGCTGCTGCGCCTGCTAGCAGTTTATTCCGTTCTGGTACATTGACGTATCCAATGTATTCTATTTGTTTTCCATCAACTAAAGGTTTTACCTCTGCTTCAAAATAAGCACTGCTTTGTCCTGCTAAAATCAACCGCATTCCTACCTTTTTAGCTATGTTAATCGCTTCTACTGGTCCTTTTTGATGATTCAAATGTCCTAGAAATACAAGATAATCACCACCAGTTGAATTAAAAGGAAAAGCATTAACGTCAATACCGTTGTAAACAACAGCAACATCAGGGAGAATTGAAAACTTACTACGGTGATATTGGGAAACTGCTACTAGCTGAACCTCTTGATAGCGGGCATAACAGTTAATAATATCTTTAGCAGGATTAATGTGGTAAGTGTGTACAACTGGGGTTTGCACCAAGCATGTGAAAGGTAAAGCGTGATGGTAAGCATGGCAGTGAATAATGTCAAACTGTTTTGCCATTTCAAAAGCAGCAGACACATGGGTTATTTCGTGGAACTCGTAGTAATTCCATAACATTGGGTCTTCTTTATAGCCGCGTTTATAATCGGCGTGTAATGTCGCACTTGTTTGGGAATCTCCCGTTGCAAATAGTGTTACCTGATGACCTCGATGTGTAAATTCCTCTGCTAACAAAGATACAATTTGCTCAATTGAACTACCGATATCTGGTCTGGTTGGATAAGCAATTGGTGCTACTAAAGCAATTCGTAGGGATTCAGTCATTAGTTATGCTCCCGTTTTAGCCACTGCCAACGGTCTGCTATTTTATTGAGCAACTTTTCGGTAAAGCTGCTATTCTGGCAAGGTTTAATCCACCAACGTAGATACCATAGGGTTTTCAAAATATCACAACAAGCTAGAGTTCGGTGAAAGGCGCCTTTATCAAAAGGCATATCAGTGTGTAGTACAAACTCATCAAAATAAGTATCTAACAAGCGTGACTTGTTTTTTCCCCAGCCAGATAGAAGTTTTGCTATATCCCAAGCTGGTACACCAATTGCCGCCCATTCCCAATCAATTGGTCTAATACCAACCCCAGCCTGAACCATGAGATTATGGCAGGACATATCGCCATGCACTAAAGTTTGGGGCTGATTATCTAAATGAGCAATCAAATTATCTAGCGGCGCCATTAACTGATTGAAATAAGCGAGCGCTTGCGGCTGATTTTTTTGAATACTTTGACCAGCCATTTGGGCAAGATGCTGATAGAATTTTGCCCCATGTTCGCTCAGACAATTAAGTGTCCGTAACTCCCTATCCTTACCATAGTAAGTAGCGTGCATCCGTGCCAGCCAGCGAAATGCATTCAACCATTCATCTACATCACAATATTCCAGTTTCCATTCACCTACATCTTCGAGGAAAAGCCAGTAACGCCCGTTAATTTCATCGTGATGCTCGGCATACAACGCTGGCGCCCCCAAGTGTTTCCCGCATAGTAATCGTTTGTATAAATACACCTCCTGTCCACAGCTACGGATTTGTAAATCAGTTATAGGTTGCAATTGCTTGAAGATAACTGACAATTGCTGACTGTCATCTAATGTTACTTTTATTCTCTCAATCGGATGTGTACTAAAACTATACAGGGGTGTAGATTGGCTCTCTATAATCTGTACAGTTCGTCCCAAATGCTGACTTAACCCTTCTTCTAGTACCTCGATTGCCGTCATACTATCTGCTCCTCTATCAAATCAGATTTTCTTGTAAAACTAACCAACCGTCCCTGCTCAATCACTAGTTGTACATCGCAGTTTTCCAAAGTACTGAGTCTATGGGCAATCATAAAAGTCGTGCGTCCGCGCATCAATCGCTCCATCGCACTCATAATTACCGCTTCGGTATTAACATCAACAGAACTGGTGGGTTCGTCCAGAATCAAAATCGGTGCATTTTTGAGAAACGCGCGCGCGAGAGAAATGCGTTGACGCTCTCCCCCAGAAAGTCGCATTCCTCGCTCTCCAACTTTTGTGTCATAACCTTCAGGTAAATCTAGAATGAAGGAATGGGCGTTTGCTGCCTTAGCTGCGGCAATAATTTCACTTTGGCTAGCTTCTGGACGAGCATAGGCAATATTTTCAGCAATACTGGTAGAAAACAGCACTGGCTCTTGCAGCATAATCGCGAATTGATTGCGTAAATCTTGAAGTTTATACTTACGCAAATCAATCTTATTGAGTAAAATTTGACCTTCAGTTGGGTCGTAAAATCGGGTCAGCAGACTTACAAGAGTTGTTTTACCTGCACCAGTTGTCCCAGCGATACCAACTCGCGTTCCGGGTGGGACACTTAAGGATATTTCCTCAAGTACGGGTGTCTTATCGTCATAGCTGAATGATACATTGTTAAAAATTATCCCTCCTTTTGAATGTTTTAACGGTATAGCATCGGGTTTTTCTGGGACATCAGGTGGTTCATCCAAAAGCGTAAAAGCACGTTCTGCACCAGTCAGTGAACCTTGCATACCTGCTATGTTTTTGCTCATTGATTCTAGGGGCTTATACAACTGCGACAAATACCCTAGTACCAATAGCAAACTTCCTAATGATAATTTTTCATCTTGTACTAAAGAGGCGCCAACATACAGTACTGAGGCACTACCAATAGCTGTAGTTAAGGGAATTAACACTCCTAAACTACCCTCGACCAATTTGAGGCGAATTTGCGCGCGTAAGGCTTCGTGGGCATGGTGGTTAAAGCGGTCTTGCTCTCTGTCTTCTTGGGCAAATGCCTTGACAACACGCATCGCTGCCAATACTTCTTGAACAACTGAGAAGGCAGCACTTTCCAGCTTTTTAGCTCCGCGCCACTGTTGACGTAATCGCCGACTGTACAACCGAGATAGACAATATAATAGAGGCGAGATAGCAAGGGCAATAATGGCAAGCTGTAAGTTAATGCGAGCAGTAACGTACAACATGCTGCCAAATGTGAAAGTTGAAGTGATAAATGGAATTATGCCATCTACAGCAATCCATTGAAGGGCAGGAGCATCATGCTGAAGACGATAATGAGTATCATAGGCGCCTTTAGAGTCGTGATAAGAGAGTGATAAGCGTTGGGCATGGCGAAACAACCGCGCTCGAAAATTTAAAACCAACTTGGCGCCAGTGTAACTTTGTAGCATTGAACTAGCAAGCCCCAACAATTTGCCAAACACTACAATTCCCATAGATAAGGCAACTGCAAAAATGAGAATTGCTTCGCGAGAACCTGTAATTGTTGTAGGTAGAACAGCTTGTAAAAAACCAGGCAATGGTCGCGTACCCAAAACGCTATCAACAACAATTGTTACAGGTAAAGGATTCAGCAACAGAATGGGGGTTGATAGTAGACTTAGCAGCAACATCGCTACCAAATGCCAACGGAACGGTTGCGCCTCACGAAGAACTCGTTGGTAAAGTTTGCGGTTGGTGTAAGGATTTGACGTCACCAGTGTAGCCTCCTATTACCTTTGCTGTTGTTGACGGATTGCTTGTAAAAGAACAGTATGGGCAATTGCACTTTCATATACAGAGCGGAAAATTAGCAGCAGTGCAACTACACCCAGTTTGATTGCAGCTTCCCATGCTTCATCAACCAATGCCACCAGGGTGAGGGTAATAAACAATACAACCAACATGCATCCGAACTTAGACCATCTCGACCAAGTTCGTAACCGCACCATTTGCGTACCACCCCCATGCTCTTCCAGCACCATTAGCAAACGTCCTCCTCCTAATAGACCACCTAACACTTCTAAATCCCAACGGTCATAATTACCTCCCCGCTCTACCCGATGTCCGTTATTTTGTATAGCTGTTTCAATTGCACCTAACCATCCTTCCGGTGCCCGCCAAGAAGTACTCCAAATCTTTAAGGTTTTCGACAGAGATAATGTCAAATTCTTTACACTATACCAACGCCAAGGTACAAGCCCGTGCCGCAGTCTTCCCCGTAGGCGAGAATAGGGTTGCAGCAGAAACAGCACAGTAGTTAAAATGTAGCGCTGGCATCGTTCATAGCGGGATATGGGATAGCTGGCAGAAGCACGAGCAGCACTGCGACATGCCTGCACCACCGTCGCTGCAATTGCTAAAATCGCAAGTGGCGATATCAACCACAACGGCATCCATAAAACACCCAGCAGTGATAGTACTAGTAAAGCCAAAAGCACAAAATACCATTCCGGCATTAACAATAATGACCCTAAAGTTCCTGGTGTCGGTTGATATATAGATTGAAACGGCGCCAAACCCCAAGTACCGTAAAACACCCTATCTTTTTGATGCAAAGCTGGCACGACTCTTGGTTCATAGATGCGCCCTAACCAGGACATGTGACCTAATGTGTTATATTTTTCAGGCCATTTTTTTTCTAATAATGCCTCGGCTTTCCCGTAGCCATGCTGTTGCTTATAAAATCTAGAAACAGAATTGCGGCGATGATGCCAAACTAATGCTCCTGGGTGAAATCCTATCGTCCAACCTTGTTGTTGCAGGCGCCAACAAATATCAACATCATCACCTGCAGTGCGAAATTGGGTATCAAACCCACCAATTACTTCCAGATATGCTTTGCGAAATGCCATATTGCAACCGGGAATATGTTCTGCTTCTTGGTCAGAAAGAAGCACATGAGAAGGATTACCAGGCGAACTTGCAACACACTCAGCTACCATTCCATCTCCTGGTGGTGCTAGGTTTGGACCACCCACTCCTACATGCTTAGTGTGCCTAAAAGTATGAGCTAGATAGTGTAACCAGTGTGGGTCAGGATAGGCGTCATCATCAATATACGCAACTATTTCACCCCGTGCAGCTTGTATCCCCACATTACGAGCATGACTCAACCCACTTTGGGGAATACTAATAAGCTTTGCATCATATTCACTGGCAATTTCTGCCGTTGAATCCGTGGAACCATCATCAACAACAATCACCTCGTGCTGTGGATACTTCAGCTTTGACAAACCTTCTAGACATTCACGAATCGTGCGGGCGCCGTTATAACTGCAAACCACCACTGAAATGAATGGTAAATCTGGATGCAAAGGAAATGGCACATCTGTAAAAGCCTGACGGACAGCAGCGAGGGCAGGTTTAGCTTGGCGCCGACGGTCAGTTAATCCAAAATCCCAATCTTCAATATCATGCCCTCCTCGATACCATTCATCAGTCCAAGCGAATACAAACGCCCCTGCACAACCAGCAGTAAATGTCGTGCGAATCTGCCAATTCAGTACTTGAGCTTGTTTTTCTTTGCCATTACGAAGACTATCTAACCCCAATTCAGCAATTACCAAAGGACGAGAACCAGCCAAATTTTGCAACCGGGCAATATAAGCTTCTAAGCGATGCTGTTGTTCTAGATAGACGTTAAAACAAACAAAATCTATAAATCGCAGTTGTAAATATTCAGTAGTTGGATAATTCACATAGGTAATTAAACCATCAGCATCTTCCTGCTTTACAACTTGATACAAACGTTGCAAAAATCGTTCGATTCGATCATGACCGTACCAGCGTACAATTGGGGCGGGAATCTCATTACCAATGGCATAGCATAACAAAGCTGGATGTCCTACACAATTACGCACCAGAGCGCGGATGCATTCCTCAATCGATTTAACCCGCTTACGATCATCGAGAAACGTAATATGCTGTTCCCAAGGCAACCCAACCATCACCCAAAGACCATACTCTGCTGCGACATCAAATAACCAGCATGGTGGTACTGTGTAGGTACGCACTGTATTAATTCCATTTGCTAACATAGCAGCAAAATCACGCTCAACGATTTGACGGCTCGGATATAAGCAATCATTTTCGTCTGGACGAAACGTGCCATAAGTAACACCACGGATATACAGTTTTTGGTCACCGACAAAAATAAACTTCCCCTGGACTTGCGGTCGTATATTTTTTCCGGTAGAGATTGGCATAGGCAACTTTGGATTGTGAAAAATTGATTTGATAAGCATTTCACAGTTATATTTATTACAATATTTCTTCAAATTCGTATTAGCCTGCCTTTCTCTTCTCGCAATACATAGAGCAAGCTTGTAAAAAAATAATCGCTACATCTGTAAAGATATTACTTGAACCTTTAAAGAACCTTAACAAAACCTTTAGAAAACCTTAAAAAAATATTTATAGTATGTATAAAAGTCTGTGATATAATGTGATATAATATAGCGCATCAAAATATTAAATATGTCGCCTATCTGTCTGGTGATGTGCATACGGTCAGGCAAGATGCCTAACCTACGAAAATTAATGACATGGAGTACTACGTTGCTAATTGTATTTCCACGCGAAAACATGCACCACTTCCAACCTGATTAAAAGCAGCAATTGTGCCACCATGAGCTTCTACAATTGCTTTGGCTATTGCCAGTCCTAACCCTAACCCTCGATCTGCTTTACTTTGAGGTTGCCCATAACGAAAACGCTCAAAAATATGGTCGAGCATATCAGCAGGAATTCCTCGACCATTATCGGAAATTGTGATACGTGCCTTACCTGCAATTGATTCTAGACACATATCAATTTGAGTTTTTTCTGGGGTATGGCGAATCGCATTATCAAGGATGTTTAATAATACCTGCTCAATTCGGTCTGGGTCTGCTTGCACAAAAACTTTTTCAGACAAAGTTGTTTGCAGTGTAAAGCGTCCTGTTCTCAGACGAATCAATTCTGCAACTTCTGCACATAAGCTTGATAAATCTACCCGTTGCAGTTCAAGCATTGCAGCTTTATCAGTGCGTGCCAATAATAATAAATCTTTGACTAATCGATTCGTGCGATTTATTTCGCGGCGCATTCTAGTTAGCAGGGGACGACTTTCTTCAGATATCCCAGTAACTCCTGTCAGTAACAAGTCGGTATAACCACCTATTGTAGTTAGGGGTGTACGGAGTTCATGGGAAATATCCGCTAGAAACTGTCGCAGTCGGTTTTCAGATTGTGCTTGAGCATCAAACGCAGCTTGAAGATGGTCAACCATTTCATCAAACGAACTAGCCAACTGACCAATTTCGTCCGAACCCCGATGTAGGTGGACTCGCCGTGACCAATCACCCCGCGCGATTTGTTTAGTAACAATTATCATGCACGCTAGGGGACGCAGGTTTTTACGCACCATGATAAAAACTAAAGTCGATGCAATGAGTAATAATATTACACTGTAAATAATAGTTGAAAGAACATGATGCCGTACCAATCGGTAACTTTCCTCTAACGATGTACTCAGCACCACTACACCAAGTGGTTTTTGACGGGGGGGAATTGGAACGAGTGCCACCAAGAAGTGATTACGATTTTTATCTGTAACTATATAGTTTTGTTCACGTTCTCCTGCAAGAGCTGGTGCATACCACTTTTGCGGTAACTCCGGCGGAGCTGGCTCACCAATTTGGCTGTAGTAACGACCAATTACTTGGCTGTGACGGTCAACAATTACTGCTCCGGTGTCAGCGGAGGTGAGGTCGGTTGCCAATTGATTCGCGAGCGCGCGTAACTTAGTATCATCAAGTGGCTGATGCAATAAATCCTTATCAATTATTGGCTTTGCTTGGGCACGGAGGCGTATACCTTCACGTTCCAGAACAAAAGAGTGTAAATTGTGAAAGTCTTGTGCAATCATCAACAGCAGCAACGGAGCAATTAGCCCTACAACCCCAAGTGTTAAACGCCAGTACAAAGTCATAAGAGAACGGCTTGAGGAAAAGTTTCAGCGAAACATGTTTGAAATTTATCACACACCTAAATCAAAGCATGGCAGGGCGCATTAACATATAACCGATACCACGTAAAGTCCGAATTACAAACGATGGTTCACAATTCAACTTGCTTCGTAAATTGCTAATATACACTTCAATGATAGTAGTATCACCATAGTAGTCATAACCCCATACACGATCTAAAATTGTTTGGCGTTCCAAGACTTGATTCGGATACTGCATTAATAAATGTAATAAATTAAACTCTTTACGAGTTAGATCAATAGGTACATCACCTCTCCAAACTTCACGTGTTTTAACATTTAGCGTAATGTTTCCAGATGTCAATACATCACTTTGAGGTGGTAGATGGCGCCGTAATACAGCACGGATACGCGCTAATAACTCAGGAAAATGGAAAGGTTTGGTGAGGTAATCGTCTGCTCCTAACTCAAAACCACGCACTTTATCCGCCAGGTCATCACGCACTGTTAGCAGAATAATTAGGACATCACTATCACGACGGATATTGCGACAAACCTCAAAGCCGTCCAAATCAGGTAAATTGCCATCTAAAATCACAAGCTGTGGTTTCCAGTTACTAAGCATTTCCAACGCAGCATAACCATTCCGAACCGAGCGAACATCAAAACCCTCATACCTTAAGCCTAGTTCAACGAAGTCAACAATTGATTGCTCGTCGTCTACAACCATTACCTGAATTGTTTGACCAATTGCATCTCTTTCAGACATCTGAAAAATGCCTCAATTGTAAGCTGTTGGATGAAACCAAAATTATACTATCATTTGGTTATGTTGCTTTGTTCGAGATTCAAAATAAAAATAGCTTTCGTCAACACTCATCATAGAAAAATCATAATAACTGCATGTGCGGTAAGTATTCACGCTTATATTTAGTTGGCGCCTTTCGTAAAGTCTCCTCTTTACTTTTCCTTTGTGCCCTCTGTGTCTCTGTGTCTCTGTGGTAAAAAAATAGATTATTGCACAGGCAGGGATGCCTGTGCCACAAGATATTGTCACAATATTCCAAATTCTTATTTGTTAGCGGTAGCCTAGAATTTCGGATACTGCTGATACTATATCTAGGTAGAAGTTACCTTGTACTGCTCTAAACATTTCAAATTTAGTACCTGGTGAACCAAAGAATGGTCGTAGGAACCAACCTAGCTGCATTCCAATAAAGCCATATAATAGTAGCCATGACCTTAATATACTAGTGCGTGTTTTTTTACCCACTTCATCTAGCTCAGATAGTAGCTGCATTCCTTCGTATAGAAATTTTACGCCGAAGAATCCTGTGATGCCAAAGATGGCGACGTTTAGTAGTTTGAAAAATTGATATGCTTTGGGAGCGGTGATTAAAAAGAATAGTGTTACTGGTGCGAAGCTAAATAGTAAGACGCTGATTACTGAGATTGCTGTCATTAATACGACAAAGTGCTGTTGGACGCTACTGCGGGAACCAAACAGTACGTTGAAGAAGAATAAGGTGGGGAAACAGATTATTAATGTAAGCAGGTAAAATGCTGGTAGTTTGATGGCGCCTGATAATGCTTGGGCAAAGCTGTGGGATGAACCTATTATGGCGCCGTATATTGCAAAGAATAGGGAACTGGATACGAATAATGATGTAGCTTTGCTTTGTAAGCGTATGCTTTGTTTGATTTCTTCTAGGAAGTTTTGACGGTCTCTTAGTAGGCTAAGGAGTACTGTGAAGTGTTGGATGTTGTTTGTCTTTTTTTGTTGAAGCATGAGTTTTTACCACAGAGACGCAGAGTACACAGAGAAAGAGAGGGAAGGGAGTTAATTAGCGCATACCTAGGAGGTACATTATTGATTGCAGTACGCTTAGGTAAAAGTTTCCTTCTCGTTCTCTAAATAGTTGGAATGGTGAGTCGGGTGTGCCAAAGAATGGTCGTAGTGTCCATCCTAGTTGGCTTCCTACGAATGCGTATAGTAGTAGCCAAGAGCGAATGATTTTACGACGCACGTCGCCTCCTTCTCCGTCTTGTTCTAATACTATTTTTGCTGCTTGGTGTAGTGAGGATATACCAATAAATCCTGTCAGAGAAAAAATGATAACGTTTAAGAGGATTAGAAATTGGTAATTGTTTGTGGTTATTAAGAAGAAGAGCGTTATTGGTACAAAGCTAAATAATAATACGCTGATTACTGATACTGCTGTTAGGACTAGGGCGAAGTGTTGGGGAAATGAGCGTTTGGAACCAAATATGATGTTGGAAAAGTATAGGGTTGGTAAGCATATTAACAGTGTGATTAGGTATAATGCTGGTAGTTTGACTGCTGATGATATTGCTTGCATCCAACTGTGATAGGCACCTATTATTCCTCCATATATGGCTAGGAATATGGAACTACATACTAGTAAGGAGATGATTTTACTTGGTAGTTTTGTTCCTTGTCGAATTTCTTCTAGGAATGATTGCCGTTCTCGTAGTAAGGTGATTAGGGTAGTAAAATTTTTGTTTCCTGTGGTTCGTTTTTCAATCATTGTTTTTTATAAAATGTTAGTTTGTCATTCTGAGCGTAGCGAAGAATCTTAATAATTTTGATTGTTATGAGATGCTTCACTGCGTTCAGCATGACATTGTTGGTTCTTTAAGCTTACTCAGCACTCAGCACTCAGTACTCAGCACTCAGTACTCAGCACTCAGCACTTTCTACTCAAAATAGTCTCCTCCTGAACCATATTTCCATGCGTCGATGCGACGGTGCCAATAATATTGTTGTTGTAATGATAATCTTTTTATCCACGGTTGTATGTGTTGATTTAATGAATATAAGATTGAATAAATGCCAAGGTTAATGTAATGTATTGTCCAGTCGAGCAATGCTATAATTCCAACTTGGGGTATTATTCTCATTACTAGTAGCGGATGCATTAAACCTGTTTTTAATAGGGTTTGTGTTAGCCCTGAAAATTGGATGACATCTTGCAAAAACGGTTTGAGTATCGGTTCTCCTAGTTTTTGCATTTCGATAAATACTGCTGATAACAAATTATTTATTTGATTGGCGCCTACTTTTTGCTCAATACCTACACTCATTGCTTTCTGAAATAACCAGGTAACTGTTAAGTTCGGTTGATACGGTTGAAGTAATGATAAAGCTTGGTTTGATAACTCATTACTCGCAAGTGCTTCTTCTACACCTTGCGTTAACCTGCGTAGATGTCGCACCATTGCTCCAAAACCACCAAAACTTAATGGTGACTGGCTGCCGCTACTGTCTCCAACTGGTAAGATACGATGGAAAGGTGTTTGCAACGGACTTTCTCGATAAGAGGGAAAATATCCAAATAATGCACGCTTAATATCAAGCTGTTTTAATTCCACACCTTGGTATTGAGGCATTAATTGGAGATAGTCCTCAAAGAGTGCTGCTAAATTAGGGCGCCGCAAATTTGCATCCATGTAAGTAAACATGTATGTTGTTCTTCCGTCTTTAGCTGGGAATGCTTCCCAAAAGTACTGACACTGGTTGTGCAAGGGTGTGTTAGATAACAACAAGTCGCCGGTTCGGTTTTCCGGAAAACCTTGGGCACATGTTCCAACTACTAAACAAAGTGCATCGGGTTTTTTTCCTTGGCGCGCTTGTTGGACAATAGGTGAAAAGTGTCCCATCGCATCTATCAAAAGTCTAGTTTTATATTGCTTATTGATAATTACACCGTCTGGATGCACGACGGCTTCTTGGAATGGAGTATTTTCATATAACTTACCGCCTTTCTCTAGAAATTTGTGTTTGAGTGTCTCTAGTAGGTATACTGGGTCTACTCCTATATTGAGTACGTCTTTTACCCAAACTTCTACACCCTCGTGAAACGCTACTCGTGCGGGATTATATTCTGTAACTATTGCTTTTTGTAATTCTTGTTCTGTAAGCAGTCCTAACTCTACAAATACTTGTAGCTCATGGCGTGAGATATTCCACTCTTGTTCTCTTCCTTTTAAAATACCTCTTTCTAATAGTACGACTGAGGCGCCTCGAAGTACTAAAGCGGCGCCTATCAATATTCCTAGTGTACCGCCACAAATTACCACATCCGATTCAATGTCACCAATACACTCAGAATTTTCTGTAACTACTGTTGGTACAGGAATATTACCTTCACGCAATTGTTCGAGTAAGGTATCAGCACGTTGCAACCCACCCCATACGTTACCTGGTAGACGCGCAAAAACTTCTTCTGTTAGAGACATGGTAAAAGCATTATTACAACTAGTAGAGACCGAATTAATTCGGTCTTTACTAGTAATGGTAACGATATTTGCCTCTATAGTTTTAAAAGTTAGTATTTTTACCTCTGTGTGAGTAAAATCACTGACTTTTGATAAATTTGCTGATAAGTTGGTATAAATAAAGCACAAAGATATAATATATGTAAATATTCTCTCGGAAATTATATTTACGAACCTACCCGATTAATGACTGCTACATTTGCTTTAATAAACAGCATATAAACAGCAAGTAAGCTGTTAGTTAAGGTATGAAAATTGCTTTTATAGTTGAAAAATTTCCTGTATTAACCGAAACGTTTGTTTTAAATCAAGCTGTTGGTTTAATTATGCATGGACATCAAGTTGATATTTACGCGCGTGAAACGGATGACACACCCAAAGTTCATCCTGATGTTCTAAGTTACAACTTATTAGAACATACATATTATGCTCCGTTTGTTTCTAAGAATTATGTATGGCGCCTGCTCAAGGCGATAAAATTGGCTGTTAAGTTCCGCTCCTCATATAAAATCATATTACGGTCGCTGAATTTATTAAAATATGGTAGGCGTGCAGCTTCGTTAAGGTTATTTTATTTAGTTATACCCCTACTACCATCACGAGCATACGATATTATTCACTGTCAATTTGGAATGTTTGGTATTGAAGGTGTCATATTACGTGAGATAGGCGCCATTCAAGGTAAGTTAATTACGTCGCTCCGTGGGTATGATATTAGCTGGTATGTTAAAGAATATGGAGACGATGTTTATAAAAAATTGTTCCGTGAAGGTGACTTTTTTCTAAGTAACTGCCAATTCTTTCGCAACCGTGCGATAAAACTAGGCTGTGATGCAAATAAAATAGTTGTGCATGGTTCTGGAATTGATTGTAACCGATTTGCTTTTGAACCACGTTATATAAATGACAACGGTCAAATTAAAATTGTTACTACAGGTCGTTTAATCGAGAAAAAAGGTATTGAGTACGGAATACGGGGTGTTGCCAAAGTTATAGAGCAATACCCAAATGTAAATATTGAATATAACATTATAGGCGCCGGGTGTTTACAAGATTATCTACAAGAATTGATACACTCGCTCAATATGAGTGATAAAATTAAATTGCTTGGAAGAAAAAACCAGCAAGAAATTATTGAAATTTTAAATAACTCTCACATATTTATAGCACCTAGCGTTACTGCAAAAGACGGCAACCAAGACGCACCTGTAAACACCTTGAAAGAGGCAATGTCAATGGGACTACCAGTTATCGCAACCCTCCACGGAGGTATTCCCGAATTAGTTCAAGATGGTATTTCGGGTTGTCTTGTACCTGAACGAGATGCAGATGCTATTGCGGAAAAAATAATGTATCTTATAAAACATCAGGATGCTTGGTTAGAAATCGGAAAAGCAGCAAGAAGCTTTGTAGAAGAACATTATGAAATTAACAAGCTCAACAATGAACTTGTTGAAATATATCACAAATTGATCCTCCAAAAAGAATGCGAATTTGAGTGGATTAAATTAACTTGTTAGCTATTGATGGCGCCGTCACATGACCATTATCAACCCAATCACCAGTAAAATTCCATCACGTATCGGTGCCAAAATCATCAACAAACTCTTGCGTCTCTTCAACAAACCAATAAACAAACTCCTAACCAACCTACTACACCAAAAAATATCAACCCTCTTCCTCTGCGCTCTCTGTGTCTCTGTGGTAAGAAAAAAAGATTTATTTACCACAGAGACGCAGAGTACACAGAGAGAATACAAACACTATGAAACAAGAAATCATCTACACACCTCTAAGCAGTCTCCGACATCCCAAAAAACTACTTCGCGAAATGTGGCAAGACCTTCTTGCATCGCGCGAACTAGCATGGAGACTAATGGTACGTGACATCAACTCACAATACCGTCAATCTTTACTTGGCATAACTTGGGCATTTCTACCACCCATAGTTATGGCAACAGGATTTACCTTAGCAAACCAAGCCAACGTTATTCAAGTAGGAAAAACAGATATACCATACCCAGCATACGTCACCTTCAGCACCGCACTTTGGCAAACATTTGTCGAAGCGTTAAATAGTCCATTACAAGCAGTAATACAAGCAAGACCAATACTCGCAAAAGTCAACTTTCCGCGCGAAGCATTAATTATAGCCAAACTCGGAGAAACCCTATTTAACTTCGCTATTAAAATTTTTCTAATTATTGCCTTATTTGTTTGGTTTCAAATACCAGTCACCTGGACAATTATATTAGCCCCAGTCGCAATTATTCATTTAATCTTACTTGGTACATTAATTGGTGTATTACTGGCGCCACTCGGTCTACTATACCAAGATATTTCCAGAGGTTTAACATTAATAACAGGGTTTTGGTTATTTCTCACACCTGTAATATATCCAGTACCCAAAACAGGTATTTTTGGAACCTTAGTAAATTTTAACCCCGTCACACCTTTATTAGTTACAGCGCGCGAGTTAGCTACTACTGGGAACTTATCGCAATCTACAGCATTTTGGATTGTTAGCATTATTACATTTATTGGATTAATCTTAACATGGATTGCCTTTCGTCTTGCGATGCCATTTGTTGTTGAGCGGGTAGGTTAGAAAATATGACTTATTTAATTGTTGAGAATGTATCCAAAAAATTCTGTCGTAATCTCAAACAGTCTTTAAAATATGGTGTTCAAGATATTATTACAGAAATTACAGGTAAAAATAGAAACAGCGATAAACTACGTAATGGAGAATTTTGGGCATTACAAAATATTAGTTTACAACTAAAACCAGGTGAAGCACTAGGTTTAATAGGCGCCAATGGAGCAGGTAAAACTACTTTGTTACGTTTAATTAGCGGTTTAATGAAACCTGACACCGGATGTATTAAAGTGCGTGGTAGAGTGGCGCCACTCATTGCATTAGGCGCCGGCTTTAACCCCATCCTTACAGGGCGTGAAAATATTTACGCTAATATGTCGATATTAGGGTTATCGACACAACAAATTACTAAACGCTTAAAAGATGTAATTGATTTTGCCGAAATTGATACTGCCATCGACGCACCTGTACAAACTTATAGTTCAGGAATGGCAGCACGTTTAGGATTTGCTTGCGCTGTTCATATCGAACCAGATGTACTATTAATCGACGAAGTATTAGCTGTTGGCGATATAAAATTTCGGATGAAGTGCTATCAAAAGTTAGCACAGCTACGGGAACAGGGAACAGCTTTTATTTTAGTAGCTCACAATCCACACGTTGTACTAAACGTATGTGAATCTTCGATTTATTTAGCAAAGGGTAATATTATCACATCTGGTAACACTGCTGATGTAATTCGCGCATATGAAGACGATTTAAACATGGTAACTTACTCTGAATCAGAGAGCATTATGTATTTACCAGCTAAACCTGAATCCGAAAGTATGGGTGTTGATATTACTTCATTATGCTTTAAAGATAATCAAAGTGAAATAATTCCAACATTAATATCTGGTCAACCTGCAAACTTAGCTATTCACTGTAAAGCTTATCAAAATGTTGATAATTTAAATATTGGTGTAATAATTTCGGCTTTATCTGGACAAAACGAACGTATTTTATACATTACATCAGCAAGTGATAATGAATTAATTCAAATACAAAGTGGCGCCGTTGAAATTCAAATGCAAATGCCATATTGTTGCTTGCTGCCAGGTTTATACAACGCCAAACTCTATATAAAACAGGGGGTACAATCATTAGATATCGTCCAATCATTCCGATTTGCAGTAAAAGCAAATCAAGTTATTAGCCAATCTCTATTCTACCAACCCCACACCTGGAAAGTGACAAACACCCCCTCGTCGTAATAAGCACTTCAGTGCTTCCCATATTATTATGCCTAAACTTGTTTCAATTATCATACCTTGCTATAACGCCAGTCAGTGGATAGCCGAAGCTATCGTAAGCTGTTTATGGCAAACTTATCCAAATATAGAGATTATCATTATCGATGATGGTTCGAGAGACAATTCTCTAGAAATAATCAAAAGTTACGCTCAACAATATAAAAACATTATCTGGCGCCGCATTCCCCATACAGGAGGAAACCACGCGCGTAACGTTGGTCTCTCTTTATCAAAAGGCGAATACATACAATTTCTAGACGCAGATGATTATATTCTACCAGAAAAAATAAAACATCAAGTTGATTTCTTAGAATCTACAGGCGCCGATGTTGTGTACGGAGATTGGCGCCATCAATACCATCATAATAACGGTAGTTACACACTTGGAGATATTAAGGTAACTGGACAGCAACCTGATATCCTCGAATCTTTACTTGGTACATGGTGGGTTGCTGTCGCTGCATTACTGTATAAACATCAAGCAATTAAATGTAAATGGGATGAAACTCTAAATGCTGCACAAGATAGGGACTTTTTTATCTCTGTAGTCATGGGTGGTGCAATAGCTATGTATCAACCTGGTTGCTATTCAATATATAGACGTTACGGCAACGTCACAGTCTCAACAGCTTCACGACCACACTGGATAATGGGCCACTGTTTAGTTTTAGAAAAAGTAGAACATAAACTAGTACATAATAACCGACTTACGAATAATTATCGACGTGCGTTAGCTGCTGGGTACTTCGAGATGGCAAGATATGCACTATCTGAAGACTACTCATTGTACTTAAAATTATTAGAAGCAGCACTCAAACGTTGCCCAGATTTTCAAGGTAACAGCAAAAATGGTATTTACCACCGTCTTCGAGATATTATCGGTTTCCGACGCACTGAGCAATTAGTTTGCTGTCTGCTAATTACCAAAAAACATCTAAATTCAATTATAGATACACTTGCAGGACTTAAAAGCACAAACTTAGGGGATGCAACGTAAAATTAATATCATTGCTCAAATTGGACATCGAAAATGAACCGCTCAAAAATAGTTGCTGTACTTACTGGCGCCATCTCCATTATTTTAGCTGTGGCTTATTTAATTATCGTCCAGTTTCTTGATTTTAGAGGAGAAATGAAACCGGCGCCTGTCGGTATGCTCAATCAGCCACTAGTAACATATACTCATACCGTTGATTTCAAGCTTACACCCTCATTCATCAAGCTATAAATTTTTATATCTTGTAGGATAGGCATCTTGCCTGTCCTAACGTCTTTATATTAGAGCGGGCAAGTTCTCTCCACTCCACAAGATTAAGAATGATAATGATAATTAAATTTGATTTTTATTTATCTGATTCGAGAAAAAGTTAAGTTATATTAAAAAAAGTATATTTGCTTATTTACAAAAATCTTCGATTAAGCATTTAGAACAGATAAATACTTTTTCTAGAGAAAATGCATTTCTATATGACAAGCAAAACCTAATAGTCAGGGTGGGAATAATGAATGCTTTAGATTGACGGCGAATCATAATGGATAGAGTTAAATCAATCCATAGACGATATACGATAGTAAATATTAGATATAATGATGATGCTTGATATAAGAAAAAATTAGAGCATCTATCGCTGATTTTTTTCAAATAATAATTCCATTTTGAGCGATATAAAGTTAACCTATAACTAATAAGATTAATTAAATATAAATTTGCATAAGTTGCAATTTTTGGGGTGCCTGAATTTAGGTTGATGGGATGCGCCCCTGAGTTAATGCTGCAAATCTAGAGGTAAGTTAATGATACAGTACTTGCTTGACACCATTTGGTTGGTGCCATGCTATGCCCTTCTGGGCGGGCTTATAGCGTTACTTTGGTCGCCTGGGGTGAATCGTCTCACAGGCCCAAGACCAGCTGGTTATGCCAACCTAGTTATGACGTTTACGTCGTTTATTCATAGCGCTTTAGCACTAACTGGGACTTGGAACCATCCACCGCAAGAGATATTTATTCCTTGGCTTTCAACGGCTGGGTTAAATATATCAATAGATATAGAGGTAACATCCGTCAACGTTGCTGCGATGACTGTAGTGTGTGGCTTAAATTTCTTAGCACAGATTTACGCCATCGGGTATATGGAAATGGACTGGGGTTGGGGACGTTTCTTCTCTTTGTTGGGTTTGTTTGAAGGGGGGTTATGTTGTTTAGCTCTTTCTAATAGTTTGTTCTGTAGTTATGTAGTGTTAGAAATATTAACGCTGGGAACTTATTTATTAGTTGGACTATGGTTTAGCCAACCTCTAGTGGTGACAGGAGCGCGCGATGCATTCCTGACAAAACGGATAGGTGATTTAATTTTGTTAATGGGTGTATTAGGTATATATCCTTTAGCACAAACTTGGAACTATACAGATTTAACGCAGTGGGCACAAACTGCTAATGTTAACCCTACAGTAATTTCTTTAGTTTGTTTAGCGTTAATCGCAGGTCCAATGGGTAAGTGCGCGCAATTTCCATTGCACTTGTGGTTAGATGAAGCGATGGAAGGACCTGTACCCAGTACAATTTTGCGGAACTCTGTAGTTGTTGCTTCCGGCGCCTGGGTTTTAGTAGAATTACAACCAGTATTTAGCTTATCGCCATTTGTATCAAGTGCAATGGTAGCTGTTGGTTCTGTAACAGCAATAGGAGCTTCACTTATTGCCATAGCACAAATCGATGTTAAGCGCTGTCAGTCATATTCAGTAAGTGCTTACATGGGTCTAATATTTATTGCTGTGGGAACTCAGCAAGATGAAGCTGCATTGTTACTGGTACTTAGCCATGCTTTATCAGCAGCATTGTTAGTAATGTCTACTGGTGGAATTGTTTGGAATAGCATTACTCAAGATGTGACTCAACTTGGTGGTTTGTGGTCGCGTCGTCCAATTTCTGGTCTAGCTTTTATTGTAGGCGCCCTTGGATTGATTGGTTTCCCACCATTGGGTTCTTTTTGGGCACTACTCAAACTCGCAGATGCACTTTGGATAACACACCCTGTTTTAGTTGGAGTCGTTATTGCAGTCAATGCTTTAACAGCATTTAGCTTAACCCGTGAATTTGGTTTAATTTGGGGTGGTAAAGCTAAACAAATGAGTGAACGCTCTCCTGAAGTTTTCTGGCCAATGGTATTACCAATGGTTATTTTGGCTGGATTTGTATTGCACTTACCATTAATACTAGAAAGCTTATCTTTACTACCTTCCTGGGCAGTACTCAATAAAGATGTAGCTTTGTTGCTGATATGGTCGAGTATATTTGGTGTAAGCATTGCTGGGGTGATTTACTTGGGTGACTTCATTCCCAAACCAGTTAAACTTCCGCTGCAACCTCTACAAAACTTGCTAGCTTACGATTTTTACACTCCCAAGCTGTACCGTGCGAGCATAGTATTGGGTGTCGATTTAATATCAAAACTTACCGATATTGTTGACCGCTTCGTTGTTGATGGTATCGTTAACCTATTTGGTTTAATTTCCCTTGGTGGTGGTGAAGGACTCAAATACAGTAACTCTGGACAAACACAGTTCTACGCATTAACCATTTTGCTTGGAGTTAGTCTATTAGGCGCCTTCGTTACCTGGCAATTCTGGGGAGACGAATTTATGCATTTAATGTCCGCAGTTCAGTAAAAAGTGCTGAGTGCTGAGTGCTGAGTAGAGTTAGGAGTTAGGAGTTAGGAGTTAGGAGTTAGGAATTAACTAACACTCAAAACTCAAAACTCAAAACTCAAAACTCAGCACTCAGCACTCAGCACTCAGCACTCAGCACTTTCAACTTATTTAGAATGAATTTATGTTAAGTGTTTTAATTTGGGCGCCTATTTTAGGTGCGTTAGTAGTTGCCGTACTTCCGAAAAAGCTACCTGCGGGAAATGTTCGGTTTGTAAGCTTGTTTATTGCAGGACTGGTTTTTCTTTGGAACCTGTTTATTTTACTCAAATTTGATGTTATCAATCCAGGGATGCAGTTAACTGAGTATCTACCTTGGAATGAAACTCTCGGTTTGAACTATCAACTGGGAGCAGATGGTTTATCTATTCTGATGTTGGTATTAAATAGCTTTCTGACTTGGATTGCCATTTACAGCAGTAGTAAACAAACAGAGCGTCCCAGACTTTTTTACTCACTAATTCTACTTATTAGTGGTGGTGTTGCAGGAGCGTTTGCTGCACAAAATCTACTGTTATTCTTCTTGTTCTACGAATTTGAATTAATTCCTTTCTACCTGCTAATTTCAATTTGGGGTGGTGAAAGACGTGCTTATGCAGGAATTAAATTCTTAATTTATACTGCGGTTTCAGGCGCCTTGATTTTGGCAAGCTTCTTAGGAATAGTATGGTTGACAGGCGCTAAAAGCTTTGCAATGGACACTATTTCGGTTCAAGGTTTGTCAAGTGGACTACAATTGCTCCTTTTAGTTGGAGTTGTAATTGGCTTTGGCATAAAAATACCTTTGGTTCCATTTCATACTTGGTTGCCTGATGCTTATGTTGAAGCATCTGCACCAATAGCAATTCTTCTTGGTGGTGTCTTAGCAAAACTTGGAACTTACGGTTTACTCAGATTTGGTTTAGGTCTGTTCCCAGATGCATGGAGCGTTATTGCACCAACTTTAGCAATTTGGGGCGCCGCTAGTGCCGTCTACGGAACAGTCACCGCTGTTGCTCAAAAGGACATTAAGCGCATGGTCGCTTACAGTTCGGTTGGACACATGGGTTACATTTTACTCGCTGCTGCTGCTAGTACACCTCTCGCACTCGTTGGCGCCGTTGCCCAAATGGTAAGTCACGGTTTAATTTTAGCAATGCTATTCCACCTTGTTGGAGTCGTTGAAGCTAAAGCTGGTACACGGGAACTAGACCAACTCAACGGTTTAATGAGTCCCATTCGTGGTTTACCCTTAACAAGTGCTTTATTAGTACTTGGTGGGATGGCAAGCGCGGGTATTCCCGGAATGACAGGGTTTGTAGCAGAGTTTATAGTTTTCCAAGGTAGTTTTGCTGTGTTCCCTATCCCTACACTAATGTGTGTAGTAGCCACAGGTTTAACAGCAGTATATTTTGTAATTCTGCTCAACCGCACTTGTTTCGGTAAATTAGACAACAACTTAGCATATTACCCCCGCACATTGTGGTCAGAGAAAATCCCCGGTTTAATCTTGGCAGCGTTAATTATATACCTAGGTTTCCAGCCTAATAACTTGGTACGTTGGAGTGAACCAACCACCACCGCAATGGTTGCTGCAATTCCAGCCATAGAAAAAACAGTCACCCCACAAGTAGCAATGAAATAAAAAATTGTAGAGACGCGACATGTTGTGTCTCTACAGAAGGCGCCATTATATCGTAAACTCGACCCCATTAAAATCTAAAATAAAGGAATCTCGATGGTATTAACTCCTGAAAAACAAACTACAAAACTACCACCTTCAACTCACGAGTTTGCCGATATCATTCATCGTTTAGAAGCGGGTGGTTCGATGCTGCCAGATACGCCAGAGAACTTAATGCAAATCATTGGTATATATAAAGCTTACGCTGTGCCAATGGATTTTTACTGGCGTGACTTACTTTATATTGCCGAACAAGTATTTTTAGACCCATTTCCATTCTTCAAATATTTCATTTCAGATGAATACTTACAGCGTCACAACCATTATGCAGGTGATGATGCTGACTTAAGAATTTGGCGTGGTCCTGCAACAGCGCACCCTGAACTTTTAGAGTTCATGGAAAAAGGTGAAACAACCAAAATGCCAAAGCTACTCCATCACCTTTTACATGACCGGGTAAATATGGAGTTTGCCGAAGCTTGTATGCGTGCGATGTTATGGCATCGTCACATGTACGCTCCTGTCAACCAATTTGATGCGTATTTAGACTCTGACGAATACCGCGCTAACGCTGACCGTGCTATTAAAGCATACTTCAAACGCAACCCCTTAATGATGGGAATGTACAAATTATTCCCAGAAATGTTCATTGAACAATGCCGCCAAATGTCATATTACTCGAACCTAGGTTTATTCTGGGAAGTAATGGCGCCAGTGTTCTTTGAAATGTCAGATATTTACGACGAAGGTGGTTTTAAAGGTGTACCCGACGCGATGAACTTCTTGGTAAATGGAATTTTCGCTATTGCTGGGCGCCCAATTTATCACCACGTTTACGTAGACGGTGAATGCTACGAAGTCATTCCTAAATCAAAAGGTTTCACTTGGTTATACGAAGCAGCACTACCTTACGTCGAAGCCGTATTCTACCGTACAGCACCATTTCGTGGTACAAAATCATACAATGCACAAGCCGGACAAGTACCCGACAAACAAACAGACTTCCACTACGGAATCCTTTACGCCGACGTATTTCCAGTAGGTACTGCTGGTATTCCACCAACATTATTAATGCAAGACATGTTGCATTTCTTACCCAAATATCTTAAAGATTATTACCTTCAACATTGCCGTGGTGATGAGGATATTCTTATTCAATTGGGTATTACCTTCCAACGGTCAATGTATAACGTTACCTCAGCAGTAATTCAAGCATTGCGAACTGCCTTGTTATACCCATTAGATGACCCCAACCCCAAACACTTACAAGCAAACCGCGAATTCTTTGAAATGCAAATAGGCCGCTTCTGTCGTCCTGAATATGGAATGCGCGACGCTGCACGCTTACGCCAAATTCAAAGCCAAGAATATCGTTAATGATCCCCCCAACCCCCCTTAATAAGGGGGGCTAAAAACTCATCTTCTTCCCCCTTATTAAGGGGGCTAAAAACTCATCTTCTTCCCCCCTTATTAAGGGGGGCTAGGGGGGATTTTAACCATCAAAAAAAGGCAAAGAAAAAGATAATAATAATCAAATCAACTTCTATAAATCTACTGACATCAAATACAAACCTAGTAAAATGCTTCATTTCCCCTTAAAAAGCCACACAAACTAAATATTAACTTCAAACAAAATTAGATATAACCACAGTTACTAATCATACCCTTCATCACATAGACTCAACATACAACGCGCGCCTTATTGCAAAATGCCAAAGCAAAAACATCTACTTGAAACAGGTTATTACTTACCATACAACCCAGAATTAAAACAAACAGCAAGAGAACTAAGACAAAACCAGACACCAGCAGAAAAGAAACTATGGAACAATTACTTTAAAACCTTTAAATATAGAGTAGTAAGACAACGACCAATTGATTATTTTATCGTTGATTTCTACTGTGCAGCTTTAAAATTAGTAATAGAAGTTGATGGTGAAAGTCATTTTACTAACGATAGCATAGCTTATGACTTAGAAAGAACACAACTTTTAGAAGGGTACGGATTGAAAGTTATAAGGTTTACGAATGATGAAGTAATGAAAACTTTTGAAGGAGTGTGTGCGAGAATAGAAGAATTGGTAAATAATATTTAAATTAAATCCCCCCTAACCCCCCTTAATAAGGGGGGAACAAGAGAAGTTAAAGCCCCCTTTATCAAGGGGGGTTGGGGGGATTAAACTGGACTCTATTACTTGCCTTTGCTGTTGTTGTTGTAACTGGTGCATATGGTTAAACAATTTCCAGCAGTATTCTTCTGGCAATCCACAAGTAACGGCGCCTCGTAAAACTATATTAAAATACCAATCGTTCGGCGCCACTTCAGTAGCAAGTTTATTAACAACTACATAAGTACGCACATTTTTATAAACTTTACCGTGAGCGCGAACTTCAATTATTTCTTGACGATAACCACCTCTTGGCACGTCTTCACGTTTGTCTAACTGTTCGCTCAGGCGCCAAGGTAACTTGTACAATACACCTTTAACACTCGCTTTTGGGTCTGGTACTACATCCAATACACCACATTTACGAGTTTGTGAATAGCGATAAAAACCTAGTCGATAACCTTTTAGTGTTCCAGTACCCACTACATAAAGATGAGTTTTTTCACCTAGTGACCGTTTTAAGTCCACTGGACACATACACGAACCATATGCAAAATAGTAAAATGTTGATTCTTCACTATGCTGTGATTCCAAGCTACCCAAATTATTCACCTATTTCTATATAAATGCAACTACTGGTATTATTTTAACATCATTTTTAAGTATCCTGAATCTTTTTTGTGAATAGCATAAATAATTAAATAATGGGACAGGCAAGGATGCCTATCCCACAAGATAATTTGATTTAAGATGAGGTTATCTGTTACTGAGTGTTGTTGCTGTTAAGTCATTCCAAGCTTTTAATACAACATTTAAGTTGTTTGGTAGTTTGTCGCGTGATGTATCATTATACTGAATTGTGCCATCTTCACTGGTTAAAGTATAAGTGATATAATCTGCGGCGCCGCTTGGTGCAGGATAAGTAACATTTTGGAATAGTTCTGCCTGCCGTTTTAATAACTGTTCAAAGCGTTCTGTTTCTTCAATAGAAAGTCGGAAAACTCTGCGCTCTGAATCATTTGTATCACCTAAACGAGTTTGAATAAGGCGCCCATCTTCGAGTAAAACTGTTTCGTAGGTTCTGCCAACAATACCACCTGTTGTTACATATCGGAATATTACACCATTTGTTAATGCTTTAGGTAATTCACGTGTAGGTATTGGTACACCACCGTTTGCTACTTCATCTACAATTCTGCTAGCATCTTCATTTAATCGAAATGCAATTTTATTATTTGCGCTGCCAACAAAGTTATTAGTGTGGTAAACAAAACGCTCTCTACCAACTGCTACGGTGATACGCCATCCTTTTACTGATGAAGAGGTAGTTGAGCTTCCATTCAAACCAAGATTACCATTCTTCCAAGTTACTTGCTCGGCGCCTGTAATGTTTTTAGTCGATACATTGACTTTCGCAACCGCGCGTTTTTGTGCATCTGCTAATACACTGTTTACTATCGCTCTTGGTATGCTAGCTACAGCTAGGTATTCAAAACGAGTACTTTCTTTATCAACAGCGTATACCCAATTTTGCATTCCATCCGATACAGTTACTTCTGCATCAAATCTCTCAGAATTTCCTAACTTGATGTTTGTAATACGAAGGTCTGCTAGTTCATTACCAGAAGAACGTCTTAAAGCATCGCGTTTTATTACTTCTGCAAGTCTTGGCGCCAAAGCAGGAGTTTGGTCTTGATTTACAATTTTAGCATCTGCACTTACTAAATAAGTCCAGGCGCCAAGTCCACTATCAACCGTAACATTCCAACCTGGAGTAGGACGATATGACCTATCACATATGGGGTTGAATGTTAAATTACAAGGGTTAGGGAAAGTTACTTTTTGTGAAGAAGTAATTCTAAATGTATCTTCAGAACGTCCCGACCATTTAGAAGCATCACGCAATACAGCGTCAGCAATATTTATGGGTATATTTACATTGCTACCTACCTGGTCTTGTCTACCACCTTGCACTAGTTTGAGTTGTGACCCATTATCACTAACCAAATAAACCCATGCATCACGAACGTTGTTTGGTTTAACACTAACTTCCCAACCAGATACTGGTATCGGTGTACAAGCAGGTAAAGTTCCTGGGTCTTCACAACCGAAGAACCACTGCTTACGCTTGTACGAAACTAGCTCAAAATCTTTTTGTGGTAACTCCGCAGTTTGGGCAGCTTTAGATAAAACTGCATTTCTTGCTGCTTTTGGTAAACCATCTGCTAATAACTGTAAAGACTGACCGTTGTCATTACTCAAATATACCCAACGGTCTTGCTCGTTACCTACAGTTACTTTCCATATATATGATGAATTACGTCCTTGTTCCCATTTTCCACTTTCGATATTAACAACCGATAATGCTGCTACAGGTATTCCTGTACCTTCAGAAACGCGCCGTAATATTCTATCACTGACAACTTGGGGCAGCTTGATATTACTTGCAGCTAAATTCAATCTTACTTGTGAACCATCTGGTAAAACATGGTACACCAGGCGCCGTTGACCTGCTTCTACTGTGACACGAAATGCAGGTTGTGCTATTTTAGTGCAAGCTTCATTTGGTCTTGCTAAACCCAAACAACCATCAACGGTTATTTGTTGAACACTTGCAATTTCTAAATCAGAAACTGGTAAACCTGTATTGCGAACAGCCGCTCTTAAAACTGCGCGTTCAGCTTTATCAGATAAACCTTTGTTATTAACATCGCTTTCAGTTCTATTTAATCTAACAATAGAACCACTTTCATTAGTATGGTAAACCAAATTTACGTTTTTAATACCAACAACAACACGCCAACCAGAAACTATTACTTGACTACATGCTCTGTTCGGTTCAGCGAGTTCCAAACATCCATCTCTCCAATCTCGCGCTTGTGCTTGAGTAATGTTAAGCTGTCTGGGTAGCACTCTTAAACGAGATGATGCATCTCTAATTACAGCATCACGAACTCTATTGGGTAAACGAGTGTTATTGCTATTATCAGCAATATTTCGATTAGTAACACGTAAAACACGACCATTGTTATTAGTATGATAAATAAAATTGTTGCGACCGTCAGATGCTATAACTTGCCATCCTGGAACTAACGCTTGTGTACAAAGTTCACCGGGACCTGCTATCTCTAAACAACCATTACGCCAAGTTCTTTCAGTAGATTCAACTATACTTATATTTGCTGGTAAAATACCTTGGCGACGCGATAAGTCTCTGATAACGGCATTTCTGACCGAACGAGGTAAATTACGAGTAGCACTGACTTTTATAGCTTCTTTTGTAACGTTTGATGTAGAATTTAAAGGTGCCGCTGTAGCACTCTTAATTAAAGTGACGCTGCTACTAACTGACAAAATACCGCTTAATACCAAAGCAGTAACTTTTTGCCGCTGATTCATGATAGAATGTTTTGTGATATTGCTTTTCATAGTCAAACCTGGAGGAGCAGTAATTAATCGTTAGTCATTAATTTATGGTAGATAACTAATTGTCAACGACAACAAATTCTTCATCCTAAACTTATACTGTTCGGGACGAAATTTTAAACAAAATAAATATAGTATTGTTGCCCTGATATACAAAAATAGACGCAAACTTACTCGCCCTTTGTTCCTTTGTTTTTACAGAAACTTTAAAAAGGGCGAGTCAGGCTATGTATATACCAGGACTTAGAAACCTGGTTTCTTATTGATAGCATGTAATAAAAATGACGATTTGTCTGCGACAATGAATACGTAGAAACCAGGTTTCTTGTGGCCACTAAGCTGACAAAGACTGTTGATTAAACGACGTTGTAGCATCAAAACGAATTGTACATGCAGCCCAGTCTTTTAAATCAGGCGCCAGCCATACCAAACGGCGTACAATATCATCATTGACCCAAAGTACCAAAGGGAAATGGAACTGTTTACGTAACTCATCGCGCATGAGGTTCGTAGAAACAATTAACTGATTAATAGAAATGACCGACTCCAAACCCCTAACCATCAAAGCTTCAGGCTGAGTAGAACCTAATGTAGTCGCAATCGTCGTATATAGTGTATCAGCCGTTGGAGGTAAAACTATCTCTTTAATATCCACAGCAGAGAACTCATGCAGCAAACTAACTATATCCTGTTGTCGCTGTGGAGAATTACAGCAAGCTAAAAGTAACGAAAAATCACCGCTCGCTACCATTATTGACCTTGCTAGTGTTTTTATGGCAGCAGTTGAGCTAGCTGTATCTCGTTTTGGTTCTCGTTGTGTTTTAAGTAGACCTATCATTTCACGCCCTGACTATAATTTGATGCACTAAAAAGAAAATATCAGCAAAATTACCCAGAAAAATCTTCCCAAAAGCAGGTATTGAGTAATTTTGTTGACATCTATTGGGATAACCTTGAATCGATTTTATTCACGGTATTAAAATCGAGGGTGAGGTGGTTCACCCCACATTTAATGTAGAGACGTGACATGTCACGTCTCTACAACTTTTTACTAAAGAGACGGTAATACAAGTGTGTGCTTAATTCTTTGATGGGAAACAATATATAGGTCAAAGGGTTGACGGTGACGATGATGTTACGAAAATCTCGCTTTGCTAAAAAGAGTATTCCTTTAGCAACAAAAGGCGCCGACATAACACCATAAGGATTAAGCTGACTTTTAAACGGGCCAAGAATTAATTTGCGTATGGTGCAAACCTTATCTAAGCGTTTGAGGGTGATAATTTCTCCTAAAGCGCGTTTGCTAAGTTCGTAAAGCGGACTAAGTGCTGGAGATACTTCTGCTTCCGAGGTGTTAACCCAAATTTCTTTTGTGGCCTTGTCCGAAACCCCAGTTATAGTGGCCATAAATATATCCATCAACCGCAACGCACTAAAAGTATTTACTTCATAAGAAGAATTTATAGCTTCTGTTGTGCGGACGCCATATACGTTAATTCCGTGGTTGATAATTAAAATATCGACTTTCTGTAAGCTGTCCTTAAGTGCAGCTTCGTCACCCATCTGCCACGAAAGCACTTTTATCCCATCTATAGATATTTGGTCTGGACGAGTTGTGAGAGCGACGACCTTAGCTCTGTGCAGTACAAGCTCTGCTGTTAACGCTTGTCCTAAAGCACCAGATGCTCCAGTTATAGCTACTGTTTTGCCTTGAAGCGATAATCCTGTTCCAAGCACTTTATCCACCAGAGGAAAAACACCACTATAGTATGCATTCACATTATCAAAATGATGGCGCCAGTGGTAGGTTCTATTTACCAGCCATACAGAAGGAACTTCATCCAAAGGTCCAGGTAAATGAGTATAGTCAGTTTCAATACTTCCCTGAAAATACCTTAGACCCGCACCATACAGAAAACCCCAAGCATAAACGACTCCCAACCAAAACCCCGTTTGATGAATAACAAAAGCCAACGGTGTCACGACTGCCACAAGTAAACCCGATTCTAAAATATCATGGTATAGCTGCGAATCTTGATAAGCTTTGAGCGAAACCACCGAAAAATCTCGTTTATACGCCATATGATGCTTGTTGTGCCATTTCGCTAACCAACTAACTTGGTGGCACAAAGCGTGATAGCTGTCTCTCAACACCTCAGCAAGCAACAGCGATAGCAAAGCCCAAATTGTAAATTGAATGCAAGTGACTACTACAGGCGCCCAGTTTTCCTGAATTGCTTCTATTACGTCCAAACGAGTTAAAATCTCCATATCTTGCTACTGATATCTCTTTTTTTTCTTAATCATTCTTAATAATCCACCAAGGACGGTCAAAAATCGAGTTTTAGAGAAGACTAAATTATTTCTTAATAAAAATATACTATTTAAAACATACATCCGTTACATCCGTTGCAAGCAACTTATCAGTAAAATATGGGGTCATACCTGTATCATGCTTTCAAACGATTAACACGAATACACAATGATAAATTTGAAGTGGAGTGTGAGGCGCCCCATTAAACAGCGTTATTTTGCGGCACTGGTGGCTTTGAGTTTAGCGGTAACAATGTTTGTCTCTTTACCAACTACCGCACAAATACCTTCGCGCTCACCAGCAAGTGAGTTACGGGGAGTTTGGCTAACTAATATAGATAGTAACGTCCTGTTCAATAAACAGCGTTTAGATAATGCTCTAAACCGTCTCAAAGAATTAAATTTTAATATCGTATATCCGACCGTATGGAACTGGGGATGGACGTTATATCCAAGTAAAGTTGCCCAAAGAGTCATTGGACGTAACCTTGACCCCGAACCAGGACTACAAGGACGCGATATGCTCAAAGAAGCCGTAGAATTAGGACATGCAAAGGGTTTAAAGGTAATACCCTGGTTTGAGTTTGGCTTTATGGCGCCTGCTGACTCAGAACTAGCAAAACGGCGCCCACAATGGCTGACTAGTCGTCGAGACGGTACTAAAATTGTTAAAGAAGGGACACACGAGAGAGTATGGTTAAATCCATTTCGCCCAGATGTCCAGCAATTTATGTTGGATTTAATTGTAGAAATAGTTAAAAACTACGATGTAGATGGTATTCAATTTGACGACCATTTTGGATTACCTGCCGAACTAGGCTATGATTCCTACACAGTAGCGCTGTATAAAAAAGAAAATCGCGGTAAACTGCCACCCAAAAACCCCCAAGACCCAGAATGGTTACGTTGGCGTGCCAATAAAATTACAAACTACATGAAACGGGTATTTACAGCCATAAAAGCAACCAACAAAAATTGCCTAGTTTCAGTATCACCAAACCCACAGCGCTTTTCTTATGACTTCTTCCTCGCAGACTGGCAACGCTGGGAACGCATGGGACTAATCGAAGAATTAATTATACAGATATATCGCAACGACCTAAAAGTATTTAACAGCGAATTAGACCGTCCAGAAGTCAAAGCAGCAAGAAGCCATATCCCCGTCAGCATTGGCATTATTAGCGGCTTAAAAAATAAACATGTACCAATAGAACAAATTCAAACCCAAGTCCAAAACGTGCGCGCGCGTAAATTTGCAGGAGTTTCATTCTTCTTCTACGAAACCCTATGGAACATGAGTAAAGAACCAACGCAACAGCGTCAAGCTGGTTTACAAACCATGTTCCCCACACCAACAACATACCCACATTTACTAAACGGGTGGAAAGCTAGTAGATAATCCCCCCCAACCCCCCCCTTAATAAGGGGGGGCTTTAAGATAATTCTTTTCCCCCCTTATTAAGGGGGGCTAGGGGGGATTTATATTAGTCAAAATATTATTTAAAATCAAAAATAAAATTTTCACATGTCGAGTTACGAAAACATATACAAAATAGTACGCCAAATACCCCAAGGAAAAGTAGCCACATACGGACAAGTCGCAGAACTAGCAAACCTTTGTGGTAAACCTCGTTTAGTCGGATACGCACTTTACCGTGTAGACATATCATCAGACATTCCTTGGCATCGAGTAGTAAACGCCAAAGGTGAAATATCTTACTCCCCACTGCGTCAAGGTGGTGACCACACGCAAAAAGTTTTGTTAGAACAAGAAGAAATAGAATTTAGCGCCAAAGGAAAAATTAACTTGCGTAAACATTTATGGCAACCAACACTACAATACTAAAAACATAAAACTCTCCTCTAGAATTTAGAAGAGAGCTTCAAAAACACAAGTTGTAATATGACAAACATGCTTCAAAAGGCGCCTAGCAATACAAACAGAGTAAATAGCGACACTATTCCCATCCCTACCATTACAATTGTAAAGTAAGGAGCATGATTCATTTTATCTAAATACTCGTTTCTCTTTCGGTCTTCTTCAGTTAACGTTGTAAAGCTCATTTCTCGCATACTTACCTCCGGAGCGCTTTTGTAGCTCAAATTGATAAAATCTGACTCTAACGGTATTTCCAATTTAACTACAATCACAGTGATAGTTACGAGTAAGTATAAGAATATGCACAAAACTATAACTTGTTTAATCTCTAGTAATAAAACTTTAATGTATGATACTAATTGATACAACGCGCGTATTTTTCTAAAGCAAACACTAACATAATATCTTAACCATAAGCAACATTATTTTACTAATTATAGGCGCCCAACCATTCAAGTGCAGAACTTGCAATATCTGTAGGAACTGTGTGAAAACCATTAAACTCCTGATAAACTAAATCGTAAACCGCGCGCTGTAACTGTGGCACAATCTTGCGACTACAATGTTCAATTGACAGAATACTATCCATTTTGCCGTGTAAGATAGGGTGGCGCGGTTGCCCATATTGTGAAGCAGGCGCCATAAATCCTGGTGAGAATGCGATGATATGGTTAAACAAGTCACCGTTAGTGATACCAATACTAAGCCCATAAGAGGCGCCATCAGAAAAACCTTCAACTACAACACGGTTAAATCTTTGTGCTAGCACCTCATCGATGAAGGCAATATCGGCGCCAACCCCACCAGACACAGTACCGACCGCATCCGATACATCGCAAACCCAACCATCCGTAAGGGCGGGTTAACCAACCCATATCACCACAACCCAAGTATACATAAACCCGCCCCCCAACGCACCAACCCCGCCCAAAGTCCCCTCAATATAAAAATAACGTAAACCTATCTCAAAACATCCTTATATATGCGGAATAAACAACTTTTAGTAAATCTACGATTACAGAAACAAATCGCAGCACGGCATTATAAATACATTCAATAAACATGTACTAAAAATGCCATATAATCCTCGCATCCACCACCGTCGCTCAATTCGCCTAAAAGGTTATGACTATACGCAGCCAGGAAAATACTTTGTAACAATTAATGTAGCAAAACGTGAACATTTATTAGGACATATTGAAAATGGCGAAATGTATCTAAACCTATACGGTGAGGCAGTTAAAACCAACTGGCACAACTTACCGAAAATTTACCCTCATGTTGAGTTAGATGCATTTGTAATTATGCCAAATCATATCCACGCCATCATCGTTTTAAAAGAGCAAACAATTCCAAAAGCCACACGTCAAGGTTTACCAGAGATTGTCAGAGGTTTGAAAACATTTTCTGCTACAAGAATAAATCAGTTACGCAAGGTTAAGGGTGTCTCTGTTTGGCAACGTGGCTATTATGAGCATATTATTCGTAATGAAGTTGCACTGACTAATATCCGTCGATATATTGTCAATAACCCGGTTATGTGGCGCACTGATGATTTACATATGAGTGTTAGTTTGAAATTTCCTAAGCAAATTTATATTGATTTGGATACTAGGATAACTATGAGCTTATATTCGTGATTTTGCTGGCGCCTGAGATGGGTAGGCTTTGGATGGCGCCTTTCGGGGATGGGGTGGTGGGGAGTTGTCTATGATGGGGGCGGGTTTAGATGTATTTTTCGATGGTAGGATTGTTGGTTGGTTAACCCGCCCTTACCTGCCTTTGGTTGTTTGCGATGGCACCCTTATGTTCGGTTGTGATGATATTGATTGCCTTGCTTTACTATTGTGTTATGATGATATTACGTATGCTAAGTAATCACACATGGTAATGACATCAGGTAGTGGGCAAGCAATTGCATCGTGGCTTTCTGTACTGGCGCCGCATGGTCTCGGTTATCGTATTAAGCTGCTTTCACAATTACTAACGCGGAAGTTTACCGAAAAATTGGAGCCGTATGGACTTACACCTTTCCACTGGTTAGTTTTATGTTGTTTATGGCAAGAGGATGGTTTGCCGACTTCTAGTATTGGTGATAAGTTACAGCAGGTGGGTGGCACTTTAACAGGTGTACTCGACCGGATGGAAGAACGCGGTTTAGTAAGACGCGAACGTGACCCAAAAGACCGTCGCATTTGGCGCATTTGGCTAACCGACGCTGGGCGGGAGTTTGAGACGATTTTACCTCCCCTTGGAGTCGAACTGCGCGAACAAGTCATGCAAGGTATTTCTCCATCGGAGCGCGAAATGTTTTCCCAAATCCTCAATAAAGCTATAGCTAATCTATCTTAGTAGTGTTGTGCGTAAATCCATTGCCTGCCGTTAAACCGAAATGTATATACAGTAACTTCTACTAATTGGGTGATGTAAACCCTGTAAGTCTTTTGTAAAAATATTACGTATACGAAATTAATTGATATATAATTCGTAGATAAAATATATTTAGTGTCCTAAGTAAAAGAGTGCTGAGTGCTGAGTGCTGAGTGTTGAGTAGGGGAAATAACTCCCAACTCCTAACTCCTACCTCCTAACTTCCAACTCCTAACTCCTAACTCTTACTCAGCACTCAGCACTCAGCACTTTCAACTTAACTATGGTGCTATTACCAGCTTTTCGTTCACGTAACTACCGCTTATTTTTTACCGGACAAGGTATCTCGCTAATTGGGTCGTGGATGACTCAACTTGCTACTGTTTGGTTAGTATATCGTCTGACTGACTCCGCTTTAATGCTAGGAGTCGTCGCATTTACAAGCCAGATACCTAGTTTTTTTCTATCACCTTTTGGTGGTGTATTTGCTGATAGATTTTCTCGTCACAAAACTTTAATTGGTACTCAAGTTTTAGCAATGTTGCAGTCATTAGCACTAGCAGCACTAGCATTGACGAATGTAATTCAAATTTGGCAAATAATTGCTTTGAGCTTGGTTCAAGGTTTTATTAATGCTTTTGATGCTCCTGCACGTCAAGCGTTTGTACCCGAATTAATCGAAAAACGCGAAGATTTAGCAAATGCCATTGCCGTTAACTCTACTATGTTCAACGGCGCCCGCTTGATAGGGCCTGCGATTGGTGGTTTAATATTAGCGCGTGTTGGTGCTGGTTATTGCTTTTTGATAGATGGTGTTAGCTACATTGCTGTGATTATTGGGTTACTGGCAATGCGAATTCAAGAAAAACGAATTCCCTTTCCTGATGTTAGCCCAATACAAAGAATTAAAGAAGGCTTTATTTACGCCTTTGGTTTTCCACCAATTCGGACTATATTATTACATGCTGCCATAATTAGTTTATTTGGTATTCAATATACCGTGCTTGTACCTATTTATGCTGAGAAAATTCTTGGAGGTGGCGCCGAAACTCTAGGCTTCTTAATGGCTGCATCGGGAATAGGCGCCTTAGCAGGTGGTATATATTTAGCTACACGAAAAACCGTAGCAGGACTAGGTAAAGTAATTGTTTTAGCAGCAAGTATTCTTGGACTAGGACTAATAGCATTTTCTATTTCTCGCCATTTACCGCTATCATTACTCACAATGTTATTCGTTGGACTCGGCACAATTTTACAAGTTGCTTCTAGTAATACGGTACTACAAACAATTGTAGATGAAGACAAGCGGGGTAGAGTCATGAGTTTATTTACAATGTCCTTTTTAGGAATGACACCATTTGGTAACTTATTAGGAGGAGCATTAGCAGAACGAATTGGGGCGCCGACTACATTGGTTATCGACGGTATTATTTGTATTATAGCCTCAATAATCTTAGCCAAACAGTTACCATCACTCAGGCGCTTAGTCATCCCTATCTACGAAAAAAAAGGAATTATCAAAACAATGTAGAGACGTGACATATCACGTCTCCAATATGTTATGGCAAACCAACTCGCAGCAAACAAACCCAATTCTCCTACCGAAGTCCCCTTGAGAACCTGGATAGGAGTAATAGCGAGCATGTTGGGAGCATTCATGGCAGTACTCGATATCCCAATTACCAACGCATCCCTACAAGAAATACAAGCGAGTTTAGGAGCATCATTAGACGAACATTCTTGGATTTCCACATCATATTTAGTTGCCGCAATTGTTGTTATTCCTTTAACTGGGTGGTTATCGCGCATTTTTACACTGCGAAGATATTTATTAGTTAACACAGCTTTATTTATACTCTTTTCTGTATGCTGTGCTTTTGCGTGGGATTTAAATTCAATGATATTATTGCGCGCTTTGCAGGGTCTTACCGGAGGTGTGTTAATACCTAGTGCCATGACAGTTGTACTAACTACTTTACCAGCTTCTAAGCAATCTGTTGGATTAGCAGCATTCGGGATAACAGCCGTATTTGCACCTTCAATTAGTCCAACTTTAGGAGCTTGGTTAACTGAAAATCTGAGTTGGCACTATAGTTTTTATATTAATATCTTTCCCGGCGCCTTAATGCTTGCTGGGGTTTGGTATGGAATTTATCAGCCAAAACCTCAGTATGAATTATTAAAACAAGGTGACTGGTTTGGAATTGCTTCAATGGCAATTGGTTTAGGTTGTTTACAAATTGTTTTAGAAGAAGGTAGTCGTAAAGATTGGTTTAGTTCGCAATTGATTTTATATTTAACAATCATTGCTGTTATATTCTTAGCATTATTTTTTGCCATTGAATTAACGCGCAAACAACCATTTATTAACTTACGATTATTGAAGAATAGAAACTTTGGTTTAGCAAGTATCGTTAATGTTTCTCTTGGCTTTGGCTTATACGGTTCTATATATATATTATCTTTATACCTTGCTCAAATCCAGAAATATAATGCTCTACAAATCGGTCAAGTCTTAATTTGGGCAGGTGTACCGCAGCTATTTATTATTCCATTTATCCCCAAACTCATGCAGCGTATCGATATACGCTTTATGGTTGCGCTTGGAGTCGCTTTATTTTCAGTTAGCGCTTTTATGAACGCGCGCTTAACTTATCAAACAGGATACGACCAATTAATCTGGTTACAGCTAGTTAGAGCAATGGGACAACCATTAATTATGGTACCATTAACTTCAATTGCCACAGCAGCTTTAACCCCAAAAGATGCAGGTTCAGCGAGTGGTTTATTTAACATGATGCGTAACTTAGGTGGTTCAATAGGTATTGCTGCGTTAGCAACTTTATTAACAAACCGCGAACAATTCCACTCAAATCGACTTGGTGATTCTGTCTCGTTGTATAATTCACAAATCCAAGAAAGAATCAATCAACTTACGCAATTTTTTACTAGTCGCGGCGCCGATTTAAGTACAGCCCAAGACCAAGCAATCAAAGCCATCGACAATCTAGTTCGTCGTGAAGCATTTGTAATGGCTTTCAATGACTGCTTCTATTTTATTGGTATCGCTTTATTAGTTAGCGGTATTGCTATTTTATTCTTTAAGAAAGTTAAAGCAACTGGTGGCACCGTCGCACATTAAATCACAATGTGCAATAATGTGGAACAGGCATCCTGCCTGTTTTATAAATATAAAGTAAAATTTGCAATTAATATTAGAATAATAAAAACTAGTTTATATACACTACCTATGGCAACCCAACTTCGTGAAGCCAAATCTTCAACTGGACTGGTAATAACTTGGGAAGCGTTGCCCGACGATTATCAGTTGGAGGATGAACCAGTGGAGAGTACAGGTCACCCACTTGTGGCTGGTGCCTTACGTGAGAGTTTAGAAATTTATGGTTTAATTTTAGCACAGATGCTAATAGCCTCTAACTTTGCTTTGTGTGCAAATGTAAACGGGCAACCAGTTGTAAAGGCGCCTGACTGGCTATACGTTCCATCAGTTAACGAGATTCTAAGCGACCGTAAAAGCTACACACCTAACTTAGAAGGTGATGTACCTGCGATTGTAATGGAATTTTTATCAGACAAGGATGGCGAAGAATATTCGGTCAAACGAACTCACCCACCAGGGAAATGGTTCTTTTACGAACAAATTTTACAAGTCCCTATTTATGTGATTTTTGACCAAGATGGGGGTTTATTAGAATTTTATCGTCTTGAAAACGGGCACTACGAGCTAAAACAACCCGATGAGAATGGGCGCCATTGGATTGACTCATTAAATCTATTTTTGGGAACTTGGCAAGGAACAAAAGAACAGAGAACAGGTTACTGGTTACGCTGGTGGGACGCAGACGGTAATTTATTACTGTGGGCTGTTGAACGAGTTGAACTCGAAAATCAGCGTGCTGAACAAGAACGTTTACGTGCCGAACAAGAAAGCCAACGTGCCGAACAGGAACGTTTACGTGCTGAACAAGAAAGCCAGCGTGCCGAACAGGAACATTTACGTGCCGAACAGGAACGTCAGCAAAAAGAACGACTTATAGCTTATTTGTTATCTCAAGGCATTGACCCCAATAATTTGCCCCCTGAATAACATATTTAGTAGTAGTTCATGTCATTAAATTTGCTTGGTTGACAGTAAAAAGGGGGTTGTATGATATACATCCCCTTATAAGGTGCAATATTAAAGTAATATTTATTACGGAGAGTGTGGTTGAATTTGATACTATTATATACAGCGTGCGCTGGTAATTACGGAAACAATCAAAAATATTTTTAGGTAATTAAAACTCTATACTTAGTGCTTATATACTACAAGTCTCCAATCAAAATTATTTAAATGATTTGGGAAGTTTGTTGTAATATTTTATGAGTATATTGTTTATTTAAGATTACAATGCCGTTAAAAATTATTGATAACTTTGACAGCAGCTTTTCATTAGAACCAGATGCAAAGCTAGTACTATTTGAACTACTAAAAAATGAAAGCTTTTTGAGTCAAATATCTAGTGCAATTGCAGATAAATTAAATGGCAATCGCGTCGAATTTACAGAACTATTATTCCAACCCGTTCCCTATACCACAGCTACACCCAAGGGAATGCCTGCGGAATTTGAAAAGTATCATAATTCTGATAATCATTTTATTATTAATGTACCACCCAATTTTATGTTCAAAGCAAAAATATCTAAGCCTAGCCGTCTTTGTGCTATATATCGAGTAAATACTTAGACTTAGACTTAGTGGGTGTTTAATTGAACTCTCATTATTTGAGGCGGGCAAGGATGCCCACCCCACAAGACAACCAATCAAGCTGCTGTTGCATGAAGTAAGGCAGGCGCCAGCACTTCGTCAATCTTTCTTAACACATCATCGTTCAACTTTACATTTGATGCAGCCGCGTTATCTGCAACTTGTTCAGGACGACTGGCGCCAATAATAGTAGAAGATACTCGCTCGTCTTTTAATACCCATGCTAAAGCTAGTTGAGCCATCGAAATATTTAAGCTTTGAGCAATAGGCTTAAGATTTTGAACTGCACTAAGTACTCGGTCGGATGTTATGTCACCCATGAAAGCATTCATTTGGCTATTTGCCGCACGAGAATCTGATGGTGGTTTTTGTCCAGGTTGATATTTACCTGTGAGAACTCCTTGAGCAAGTGGTGACCATACTATTTGACTTATACCATTTGCTGCACATAATGGAAAAACTTCAGCTTCTGGTTTACGCCACAGCATAGAATATTGCGGTTGACTTGATACAAATTGCTCCATGTTTGTCATATTTAATGCCGCTTGTATCTGTGCAGGGTTCCACTCGCTGAACCCAATGTAGCGAGCTTTGCCTTGTCTTACAACATTGGTCAACGCTTCCATTGTTTCTTCTAACGGGGTATTCACATCGTAACGATGACACTGGTACAAATCTACGTAATCTGTGCGTAATCTTTGTAATGATGCATCGATTTGTTTATAGATTTGGGCAGCAGATAATCCTTGGTCAGTAGGAGACATGGGGAAATATACTTTGGTGGCTAAAACATAGGATTTGCGGTCAATACCCTGTAAAACTTCACCCAAAAGTGATTCTGCGGCGCCTCGACCATATACATTTGCGGTGTCAATAAAATTAATACCAACATCAAAAGCTTTGTGAATGCAAGCTTCTGCCTGTTGCCGCTCAACACCACCTCCGTAAGTCAACCATGACCCTAAACTAATTTCCGAAACATTAAGATCACTATTACCAAGTCGTCGATACTTCATATTGCGTTCTCCGTTTTAATACTCAATTCTTGTGGAACGGGCTTTTGATGACCGTTTCAAGCTTACAGGCGGCATTGGATATTAGCATAATGTCAGTATTAAAAAATTCTTTAACTGCTGCAACATTTATTTTTAAAGATAAATATTATTTACTTGCTCTATCTAAAGATATATAAAATTATATTTCATTGATACTTGACTGTCTGCTTTCTTCCATAGTTGATTTTTTGTATTCATTGATACTTCGATTTGAAATAATTCTTAATGTTTATTTAGGGTAACGAAAGGTTTGTGATTAATAATTTTGAACTGAACATATATGTATTTATATATTTTTTAAATCAAAAAATAAATCAATTTTTACAAAAGATTATGCATTGACTTATACGATTAAATGTAATGTTAATCTCTACCTTGTGGTGATGTTTTGGGAAACACAGTAGTGCAAAATGCCAAGTAACTTATAATCAAACGAAATTTATGCACGAAATATCAGACGCTAACATACAGCTAGCACAGCTACATGCACTCACCACATATAGACACGGTTTGCTAATTGTAGCTTTGGCTAAGTCTCTAAAAAGCGATGGCAACTTTTATATACAGGAATGTAGTCAACTTATTCAGCAGCATGGTTTGCTTGTACAAATGTACGCACGAAAATCATTAACTTATGCAGAAAAGCTATCGGTATGCAGTTGTTACTCAACAGAGTTATATGTTAAAGCTATCAAAGCACGCTCCAAAGCAACTATCTTATACGCCAAAGCAGTAACTATTTACACACAAGTCGTTCAGGGTAAGCACAGCGCTGCTAAAATATTGTTGCAACTGCCAAACATAGAAAATATATATTAGATATTAAGGCACCTGTTACCCACTTCAAATAAGTTAACAGACCGCCGTATTTTTAAGCAAGGCTTGTGTAGAAAATCCTAATAATTTAAGGATTTTCTACTTCTATGGGTAGAGTGGATTTGAGCTAGCACTAATGATATATTGCATATCAGCAAATATTGCGAGTGCTATAGTCCTCAATTCTGAGATTGTGCCTTTAAAATGAAGTTACTTAGGTTTCTCTTACTTGAAAACAATCTCCCAGATGCGGATGCAATTAAAGCCACCTTACTTGATGGTGCCATTGACTGTGAGTTGTTGAGAGTAGAAACCCGCTGTGAATTTGTTGCGGCACTTGAGAGCAATCAATTTGACCTAATTTTATCAGATTATACGGCACCTGCTTTGGATGGACTCTCTGCTCTAGAAATTGCCCGCAACATTAGTCCTGATGTTCCATTTATTTTTGTCTCTAGCAGTTTAGACGAGGAGCTAGAAATTGCAGCGCTAAAAAGTGGCGCCACAGATTATATACTCAAGCAACGGTTAGGGCGATTAGTACCATGTGTAGTGCGGGCATTGCGCTCAACTCAAGAACCCAAGCAAGCCAAAGAGCTAGAACAGGTTAACGAGGAATTGAAATTAACCCTAGAAGAACTTCAAGTTGCTGAAGAAGAACTGCGTCAACAAAATGAAGAACTGGCTATTGCCCAAGAAGCTATCGTAATAGAAAAACAAAGGTATCAAGATTTATTCAACTTTGCACCAAGTGGCTACGTAGTTACTGATGCAGTTGGAAAGATTACTGAAGCAAATTGGCATATTGCTGCTTTAGTTGGTCGCGACCCCGGCTACTTGGTTGGTGTACCGTTGGCGGTTTATATTTCTAAGTCAGACTGTCGCGCTTTCAGAAATCTGTTTTATGATTTGCGGCACCAGCATCAGCTACAAACCGATGAACTTAGTTTAAAGCCTGTAAATAAAATCCCAATTCCTGTTGCAATTACTGCTATTGCCGTCCGCGATGAGAAAGGGCAGTTCGTTGGCGCCCGTTGTTCAATTCAAGATATCACCGAGCGCAAACGTGCGGAACTTAATGCTCAATTTCTTGACAAGATTAGTCAAGATTTAGTGATTGTAACTAATATAGAGGAAATTGTGCAATTAGTGGGCAAACGGCTTTGTGATTATCTCAAAATTTCAAGCTGTATCTTTACCCAAATCAACTTAGCGGCAGACCAAGCGGTAAATGAATATAATTGGCATCAAGATGATATGCCTAGCTTGGTTGGGGTTTATCGCATCTCAGAGTATGTCTCCGCCAAATTTTTACAAGATGCTAAAGCCGGAAAACCAGTTGTTGTAAGAAATGTAAATACTGACGCGCGTATTGTTGACCCGCAACGCTTCCACAAGCTTGACATTGGCGCCGAACTCAATATCCCGTTAATTATAGACGGAGAATGGAAATTTTCATTCACTGTCTTTCATTCACAGCCTTATAATTGGCGCGAAGACGAAATTAAATTGATGCAGGAATTAGCGAACCGCATCTTTCAGAAATTGGAACGCACGCGCGTTGAAGCAGCTTTGCGCCATAGTGAATCTCGTTTCCGCCTTATGGTTGAAAGTGCTAAAGAATACGCTATTTTCACCCTCGACCTTAACAACATCATTTCTAGTTGGAATTCCGGCGCCGAGAGGCTTTTGGGTTACACAGAAACAGAAGCTGTAGGCTGTAGCGGTAAGATGATTTTTACACCAGAAGACAAGGAGCTACAAAAACCTGAGCAGGAAATAAAACTTGCCTTAACTCTTGGACGTGCGGAAAATGAACGTTGGCATGTACGCTCTGATGGCAGTCGCTTTTGGGGAAGTGGTTTAATGATGCCGTTGCTTTCAGAAACGGGCAATGTACAGGGATTTGTCAAAATTATGCAGGACAAAACCACGCAACGGCAAGCTCATGAACAAATCCAGCAACAAGCCGAGCAATTAAAACAAGCCAATCGAATTAAAGATGAGTTTCTAGCAGTATTATCCCATGAATTACGGTCGCCTCTAAACCCCATCTTAGGTTGGTCAAAAATACTTCAAACGGGCAAGCTAGATAAAGCGAAAACTGCTCAAGGCTTGGCTACTATTGAACGCAATGCTAAATTACAGTCGGAACTAATCGAAGATTTACTTGATGTCTCCCGAATTTTACAAGGCAAACTCGCCCTTAATGTCGCAAGCGTTGATTTAGTGCCAACTATTCAAGCGGCAATGGAAACAGTACAGCTAGCAGCACAAGCTAAATCAATCCAAATACACACAAACCTTGAACCAAATGTAGGACAAGTATCAGGTGATGCAAATCGATTACAGCAAATAGTTTGGAATCTTCTCTCTAACGCCGTTAAGTTCACTTCACAAGGGGGACAAGTTAATATTGAATTAAGGCGCCGCCCCCTAAATAATACAGTTAATACAGCTAATACAGCCCAAATTATTGTCAGCGATAACGGTATTGGTATAAAACCCGAATTTCTTCCTAATGTATTTGACTACTTCCGTCAAGAAGATGGCAGCACAACTCGAAGGTTTGGTGGACTAGGTTTAGGATTAGCAATTGTCCGTCACTTGGTCGAGCTACATGGTGGAAGTGTTGGTGTAGAAAGTCTAGGTGAAGGGCAAGGGTCAACCTTTACTGTCACATTGCCACTCAGCCCAAATATTAGAGAAACAAACATCGATAGTAAACAACCTGAATCATCACTTAATTTAGAAGGTATCAAAGTTTTAGTAGTTGATGATGATACCGATACGCGCGAATTTATCACCTTCATGTTATCTATGTATGGAGCTTCAGTGACAGCCGTTAATAGTGGCGCCGAAGCTCTCGCTAATTTTACCCAGCACAAACCAGATATATTAGTAAGTGATATTGGAATGCCAGACATAGATGGCTACATGCTTATACAGCAATTAAGAGCTTTGGCGCCAGAACAAGGTGGACTTTTACCCGCTATTGCCCTAACTGCCTTTGCCGGAGAAATAAATCAACAACAAGCTCTAAAAGCCGGATTTCAACGACATATATCTAAGCCAATTGAACCAGCAACCTTAATTACTGCGATTGCAGAGTTAATTGGTGCCTAAATTATACTCACGACACTAATTAACTCATACTTGGGAAAGATGCTAATAACGAGTTATGTTCATAAGTTTGTAATTGAACTCAAGATGAATAGAACAATAGTACTTTACAAGATTGGTGATTTTGATGCAGATGACCGTAACAATATCGAAGGAATGAGTGTTTATACTCAGGCAAGTTCAGAAGAAATTGGTACAGTTAGTAATGCATTGGTAGATGACCAAGGAAAGTTTCGTTATCTTATTGTTAATATTGGTTTCTGGGTTTTTGGTAAAAAAGTATTGCTGCCTATAAGTCGTGGCAGAATTGATTTTTATAACGACTGTGTGTATGTTACGATGACAAAGCGAGAAGCAGAAGATTTACCTGAATATGAAGAAGGTATGACGCTTGATGTCAACTA